>OCZT010006162.1_pt1 | contig 11899 bp, 8 predicted proteins | sample 1539031 | NCBI WGS metagenome assembly OCZT01 (sample SAMEA3539308, study PRJEB22396) | soil metagenome | biome: tundra; feature: field; material: soil | place: USA | collected 2010-05 | depth 0.15 m
GCCCCAGTTGAACTCGAAGGCCGGCCCAGTCGAGTCGATTTCCGCCGGCGTGCCAGCGACACCGCCGAAGATATAGAACTCGTAGTGATGCAGTTCGACCGGAACTGGATCGTCGGTTTGAAACGGAGGCCCCTGCGCCCACAGTGTTGAAGCGGCGAGCATGAGTAGGAGGAACAGCCTTGAACATTTGCCGTTCATCCTTCGCGTCTTTCCCGCACTCCAACAAAAAATCATGAAGAACTCTTGGAAGCCCAAATGTCCTCCTCGAACAGTGGCGAACGCACCATTTTATAGGATTGAAGGAGCGCCGCGCCGCGACGCAAGAACTCAGTGAAACTTATTTCCGCGCGCCGCGCTGGGGGTGCTTCAGCTTCGATTGGCGCCGCTTAGCCGCCTTGCGCTTGGGCTTGCTAATGATGAAAGTGCCGCTACCCATGTATTCGGCTTTGTAGAGTTTATCGTCTGCCATGTAGATTTTAGTTTAGCGTATGCGGTAATCGGAATGTTACTGTGAAGGAGAATGTTGGTTCGTCTTGTTCTGCTGGCTCTTTTGGCCGTTTCAGCGCCGGCACAACAGAAACCCTCCAGTTTGTTTCAGGAAGTCGACGAAATGACGTCGGCGCTTTCTGACATCACCGGCTGGCCCGTCCGGCGCAAGGTTCCCGCGAAAATCATCACCAAGGACGAGTTCCGCCACCAGGTGGAATCGCGCATGAAAGGCTCGTCCAACAATAAAGAGATGCACGCCGAGGAGCTGACGCTCAAAATGTTTGGCTTCATACCGCAAGACTTCGATCTTGCCAAGGAAACGGTGGACCTGGTGAGCGAGCAGGCCGCGGCGTTCTACGACTATTCGAAGAAGCGCCTCTTTGTGCTCGATTCCACCACCGAAGGCTCGGAGCAGCGCGTCGCGCTGGTGCATGAACTGGCTCACGCGCTGGCGGATCAGCAGCACCCCTTGGCGAAATATCTGAAAAAGGGTTCGCCCGACGACGATGGCGCCACCGCGCGCGAAGCCGTGATGGAGGGGCAGGCCACGTGGCTCACCTGGGCCTATGTTTCGAAACGCAACGGCGGGAAGGCCGAGGTTTCCAAAGACATGATCGAGAAGCTGACCGACAACTCCGGCTCGGGCGGCTCCGATTTTCCGGTATTTTCAAAAGAGCCTCTTTACCTGCGCGAATCGCTGGTGTTTCCTTACGACGAAGGGATGAAATTTCAGGACGCGGTGTATCGTCAGCTTGGCCGCAAGAGCTTCGACGAGCTTTTCAATCGTCCGCCGCGCAGCACGCAGCAGATCCTGCATCCCAAGACATATATCGAGGATGAAAAGCCGGCCGATGTCGATCCTCCGGCGCTAGACAAGGCTATTCAGAAACAGTTTCGGGTGCTGAACGACGGCAGCGTCGGCGAGCTGGATCATTCCATGTTGCTGCGGCAGTGGGTAGGCGATAAAGAAGGGCGCGCGGCGGCCACCCACTGGCGCGGCGGAGCGTTCCGGTTGTATGAGCACAAGCGTGAGAAGTATCCGGTGTTGACGTATGCATCGCAATGGTCGAACCCAGAAGCCGCGCGGCACTTCTTCGAGCTCTATCAGCGCGTCATGAAGGGGAAGTGGAAGCGAATGTTGGTATCGGAACGCGCCGCCGACCACGTTTACGGGACGAGCGACTCCGGTAAATTCGAACTGCGAATATCGGGCACCGGCGTTACGTCCATCGAAGGTCTGAGGTAAGATCGAATTATGCGCATTCCAGGGCTTTTTCTGGCTCTCTCTCTCGTCTCCGTTTCGATTTGGGCGCAGCCGCCGACGCCCCGCAAGGCGCCCGAGCTGACTATCGTCGAGCCGTCGGGCAAGCAGACACTGCTCTCCAGTTATAGGGGCAAGGTCGTGCTGCTGGCCTTCATTTTCACCACCTGCCCGCACTGCCAGGCCGAATGCGGGACGCTGACCAAACTGCAAGGTGAACTGGGCGACAAGGGCTTTCAGCCGCTGGCGGTCGCGTTCAACCCTGACGCAGGAATGCTGGTGAACGGTTTCATCCAGAATTTCCATCCCAGTTTTCCCGTCGGCTACGCGGGCCGGCAAACCGTGACGGATTATCTCCAGCTCAACGATAATACGCCCTGGATGGTGCCGCAGATCGTCCTGATCGACAAAAAAGGCATGATCGTCGAGCAGAGCGCTCCGAAGGGCACCGAAGCATTGCAGGAGGAGGGTTCTCTGCGCCAGAAAATCACCGACCTGCTCAAAGGCGCCAAGCCGCTGGGTCCGAAAGGATCGTAATGCGCCGGTTCTGCGCCTTGATTTTATTCGCCGCGATTGCGCTGGCGATTCCACCAGTGCCCCGCAAGTCGCCTGAGTTCACCATCGTCGAACCTGGCGGCAAGCAAAGCCTGCTCAGTAGTTATCGCGGCAAGGTGGTGCTGCTGGGATTCTTCGCGACGTGGTGCCAGCACTGCCAGAACACCGCCAAGGTGTTCAGCGGCCTGCAACAAGCCTTCGGCGCGGAGGGACTGCAAGCGGTCGGCATCGCGATCAATAAGGAAGCGGCCAACGAAGCCGTGGTGAGGGAATTCAGCCGCCAGTACGCCCCCGGATTTCCCGTCGGCTTCAGCAGTCCGGATAGTGCGCTGAGCTACCTGGAGATTTCGGTGATGGAGCGGTGGGTGTACCCGCAAGTGGTGCTGATCGACCGCAAAGGCATGATCCGCGCGCAGAGCGATTCGAAGGGCACGCCGGAGTTGCAGGACGTCCCTGGGCTGCGTCCGCAGATCGAGAGACTGCTTAAAGAGCGCTGATTGCTTCGGCAATAATCTTGCCGTGGAAGCGGCCGTTCTCGATGAAAATTTCGTTTGTGTGCATGCCTGCCACCAGGACTCCCGCTAAATAGATTCCTTTGCGATCACTTTCCAGTGTTTCCGGATTCGTATAGGGGCGCTGCGTGTCGGGGTCAAGGCGGATGCCGTGAGCTTCTAAGAAAGTCAAATCGGGGCGATAACCGGTCATGGCGAACACGAAGTCGTTCTTGAGCGTGATTTCGCCCTCCGGAGTGCTGATAATCGCCCTTAATTCGTCGATTCTGACCACTTGTGAGCGGAACAATGCCCTTATTTCGCCACTCTTGATGCGATTCTCGATATTCGGCTTAATCCAGTATTTGACGTTCTGATGGATGCCCGGGCCGCGATGCACCAGCGTCACGCGGGCGCCGGACCACAGCAGTTCGAGAGCGCCGATGGCCGCCGAGTTCTTCGCGCCGATGACGATAACGTCGTGATTGTAATAGGGATGCGCTTCCTTGTAATAGTGGATCACCTTGGGCAGATTCTCGCCGGGGATGTTCAGCATGTTGGGAACGTCGTAATAGCCGGTGGAAAAAATGACCTTTTTCGAACCATATTCGTGCGCGCCGCCGTGAGAATCGGTGGCATGCGTGACAAACGCTCCGTCATTTCCGGAAGTGTGACTGACGTGCTGATATTGGCGGATATCGAGCTTATAATACTCGGCGACTTTACGGTAATATTTCAGCGCTTCGGCGCGGACCGGCTTGTCGTTGAGCGACGTCATGGGGATGTCGCCGATTTCCAGAAGCTCCGGCGTGGTGAAAAACACCATATTCGTCGGGTAGTTGTAAAGCGAGTTGACGACGCAGCCTTTGTCGATGAGAACGGCGCTGATGCCGCGGCGCTTCAGCTCGATTCCACAGGCCAAGCCGGTGGGGCCGGCTCCGCAGACCACGACGTCAAAATGTTCCATTTACAGCATCGCCTCCACGGAGGCGTAGACTTGCGCCAATGCGGCGGGCAACGCGGCCGCGTCCTTGCCGCCGGCTTCGGCCATGTCCGGTCGTCCACCGCCTTTGCCGCCGACGCCCTGGGCGACCGAGCCGGCCAGTTTTCCAGCGTGGACCTTTTGCGTCAGGTCTTTCGTGACGCCGCTGACGATGGCGACGTTGCCGTCTTCAATCGTGGCGAGCACGACCACTGCGGTCTTCCATTTATTACGCAGCGAATCGACCAGCGTGCGGAGTTGCGCGCGGTCGAAGCCGTCGACTTGCGCGGCGAGAACTTTCACGCCCTTGATCTCGCGGGCCTGCGTATCGAGAGAAGCGGCTTCGGCTTGCGCGGCTTTGTTTTTGAGCTGCGCCAGTTGGTGTTCGAGAGCCTTTTCCTTGGCGAGAAGTTTTTCCACCTGCTCCACCAGTTCGGCTTCGGGGGCGTGGATGATGCTGGCGACGCGGGCGAGTTCCTTTTGCGCGTCCTGAAAACGCTTCAGTGCGCCTTCACCGGTGATCGCCTCGATGCGGCGGACTCCGGCGGAGATCGATCCTTCGTAGACGATTTTGCAGACGCCGATATCGCCGGTGCGGGTGACGTGCGTGCCTCCGCAGAGCTCCTTGCTGAAGTCGGCGATGGAGACGACGCGGACTTTGTCGCCGTATTTTTCGCCGAACAAGGCCATCGCGCCGGTGGAGAGAGCCTGATCGAGATCCATGACATTCGTCGTCACCTCGCGGTTGAGGAGGATCTGCTCATTCATGAGACGTTCGACTTCGGCGAGCTCATCGGCATCCATGGCGGTGTAATGCGTGAAATCGAAGCGGAGGCGCGAGGGCTCGACGACGCTGCCGGCCTGCTTCACATGAGTCCCGAGAACGATGCGCAGCGCGGCGTGGAGAAGATGCGTGCCGGTGTGATTGCGCATCGTTGAATGACGCGCCTGCGGGTCGACCTGGGCGATGACGGTTTCGCCTTCCTTGACCGGGCCGACGATTTTTACTTTATGGACGCTCTTGCCGGGGGCGGCGGAGCGGGTGGATTCAACGATGGCGACGGGCTCGCCTGTTTCCTTGGAGAACAGCACGCCGGAGTCGCCGACCTGTCCTCCGGCTTCGGCGTAGAAGGGGGTTTTGTCGAGGGCGATCTCACCCTCGGTGTACGGCGTCTGTCCGCTCCCTGACGGTCGCGGTTCGGTGGCGAGTACTGCGGTAACTACGGCCGGTGCTTCCAGCGTTTCGCGGCCGATGAATTCGGTGCGAGGGAGGGCCTGATAGACGGGATTGACCTGCGCCTTATCGGCTCCTTTCCATGACGCGCGGGCGCGGGTGCGCTGCTTTTCCATTTCCACGGAAAAACCTTCGCGGTCGATGGTGACGCCTGCTTCGCGGGCCATCTCTTCCTGTTCATCGAGAGCGAGGCCGTAGGTATCGTACAGTTTGAACGACGCTGCGCCGGGCAGGACGCCGCCGATGGAGGCTTTGGCTTCGTCGTGGAACACTTTTTCCGCCACCATGAAGGTGGTCGCGTAGCGATGCTCCTCCTCCTTCACGACGCGGGCGACGCGCGGGATGCTCTCGATCATTTCCGGATAGGCGTCGCGCATGTGCTCGGCGACGAAGCCGGTGAGTTTGTAGAGATACGGATCGACGGTGCCGAGCATGCGGGCATTTCGCATCGCCCGGCGCATGATTTTACGGAGAACATAACCGCGTCCTTCGTTCGAAGGGACGACGCCGTCGTTGATCAGGAACGCAGTGGCGCGGGCGTGGTCGGCGTTGATGCGGAGGACGGTGTCGGCACGGGAATCTTCACCATAGGTTTTGCCGAATAGCTCGCCGGCTTTATAAATGATGGGACGGATCAGGTCCGTATCGTAATTCGAAATGACGCCTTGCATCACGGCGGCGGTGCGTTCGAGGCCCATGCCGGTGTCGATCGAAGGCTTGGGCAAAGGGGTCATTTTACCCGAGGAATCGCGGTCGAACTGCATGAAGACGAGGTTCCAGATTTCAACGAAACGCTCGCCGGGATCGTGAGGGAAGCTGCCGGCGCCCGCGATCTCTCCGAAATCGTAGTGGATTTCGGAACACGGGCCGCAGGGGCCGGTTTCGCCCATCTGCCAGAAATTGTCCTTCTCATCTAATCGGAAAATGCGACTCTTGGGGATGCCGGTGACCTCCTGCCACAGATTTTCTGCGTCGTCATCTTCGCGAAACACGGTGACGTACAACTTGTCCTTGGGCAGGCCGTATTCCTTGGTGATCAGCTCCCAGGCGAAGTCGATGGCTTCGCGCTTGAAGTAATCGCCGAAGGAGAAATTGCCGAGCATTTCAAAGAACGTGTGATGGCGGCGGGTGTAGCCGACGTTATCGAGATCGTTATGCTTGCCGCCGGCGCGGACGCACTTCTGCGACGTTGTGGCGCGCGAGTAATCGCGTTTTTCCTGGCCCAGAAAAACGTCTTTGAACTGGTTCATTCCCGCGTTGGTGAACAGCAGCGTGGGATCGTTGGCGGGCACGAGCGAGGAGCTTCGGACGACGCGATGGCCGCGGGCAGCAAAATAGTCTAGAAATTTCTGACGAACGTCGGACCCTGTCATGAGTGTGTACTTTTATTCTTACAGAAGAAGGAGTCAGGAGTCAGAATGCGGAAAGATCGTTCCCTGTGGTCGCGGCTCAGTAGCGCTCTGCCGCGACCACAAGGGCAGGATTTACCAGGTGTAGCGCATCCCGATCTGCATCTGCCGCGGCGCGGTTAGCGTGTTGGAGAGCTGCCCGAAGTTGCTCGAGGAATTGTCGGTCAGCGATGCGTTGACGCCGGAAAATCTCACCGAGTTGGTCAGGTTGAACGTCTCCCAGCGAACCTGAAGCTTATGGTGCTCCGAGTACGGCATGGTAAATACCTTATACACACCGCTGTCGATGTTGAACAGGCCTGGGCCGCGCAGGTTGTTGCGAATCCCGGATTGTCCGGCGGGAGTCTCCACGAAGAGTCCATACTGGCCCACCGGTTGGCCGGCGCCGGTCACGATGGACAGGGGATTGGTGAAGAGATTCGGACCTCCGCCCTTAATGCCGATAGCATTGCCGGTTACGCTCACCGGAATCGGCCCGATGGGAGTGGCGTTGGCGTCCACTTCCCAGTCGGTTGGCCAGCGCTGGCCATTGATGACGGTGAAGGGAAGACCCGACGTTTGGCGGTAATTGCCGGAGAGCTGCCAGCCGCCGACAAATGCGTCGACGATCTTGTTCATGTTGCTCCCGAATTTCCTGCCGCGGCCGAACGGAAGCTCATACACGCCATAGCTGTTGATCTGTTGCGTCGTATCGTAGTTGGAAACCGCCCTCATCTGGCTGGGGTTCCACGTGTTCTGAACGAAGCCGGAGAAAGAAGGGGTATTTTCCTGCGCCGATCCGAGGTCGATCGACTTCGACCAGGTGTAATTCAGGTCTAGTTGCAATCCGTAGCTGTAACGCTTGCGGACGGTCCACTGCAAGGCGTGGTAATCGCCCTTTCCAATCGAGCTCCAGGCGGAAAGCGCCGAGAACTGCGGATTGAAGAGCATCCATGGGCCCTGAACCCCGCAGGCCATCTGCGTGACGGCGCCCTTTGAATTGAATTTGCTGGGGCCGCCGTTGTTGCAGTTGGCTGCATTGTCGGCATTGTTCAGAGTGTTGCTGGCGTCGCCGGTGGCGCTGTTGTTGATGTAATCGCTGGCCCACACCTGCGTGGGCGTGAGTCCATTCCCCGCGGCTGTCTTCCACATGTTCTGGAAGAACGGTATGTTCGGGATGTTGGCGACCGTCATGCCGTGGAGGTCAATGTCACTCATCAGCAGGGACATCGCCTGGAAATAGGTTTGGCCGGAGGCCGGGTCCACCATATTGATGGGCATCGCCAGATCGCGATTGAGCAGCGAGTGGCGCGAGAGACGCCCAACATAGGAAGCCTGGATGAAGAAGCCGTTGCCGAACTCGCGGCCGATGGTGAAATCCAGGTTCATAGTGTAGGGCGAAGCCAACTGCTGGTCGATGCTGTTGGTGATGGCGAACGAACCGGACGATCCGGCTGCGTAAGGATAAACCAACGGCAGTCCGCCCGCGGGCGCCGGCGGTACAAGCTGCGCCGGAACGATATTGAACGAAGTGAAGCGCGGGAGCTGGGATGTTGTCAAAATGTTCGCCGGATTCGAAAAGCTTTGTGACAACCCGGGGGTGGTGGCGCTGAACGTCTGCGCGAGCGGCTGGCCGATCAGATCGTAGTACATTCCGGCGCCGGCGCGGATAGACGTTTTTCCGGGACCGCCGAACAGCCATTTCGAAATCCCGCTCTCGGCCTTCGGCGCGTACGCGATACCCAGGCGAGGCGACCAGTTCTTATGGAAGGGGTACATCGACGATCCCTGGCTCGCCGGGAGGAAGTCGACCAGGCCGGCGTTCTGCTGAGACAGACCTTGCTCGGCATAGTTTGCGCGCGCACCCAGCCAAGATGCTAGCGGTATGTTCGTCGAGGCTTGCTGCCCGTTCGCTTCGTACACCGGCGGCTCGAGGCCGAGGCGAATGCCGGCCGTCACGGTGAGCTGCGGCGTGACTTTCCAAGTGTCCTGAATATACATTTCGGTTTCGTAATTCACGAAATCGCGGGTAACCGGAGCGCCACTCGGGAGCACCGTGCCATTCACGAGATAGTTATAGGCCGCGTTGCCTTGCGCCTCCAAGCCGAGCACCGCCGCCATCGCGTATTCGTAGTTCGTTTTGAATCCGCTGGCAACCCCCAGCGAAGCGGGCACCAGGTCGTTTCCCGAACCATTGATCCAGGAGGGATTCGAACTGGCGGAGCTGTAGGAGTTGGCATAGTTTATCGAACTATTCGAAATGTAGCGGAACGACCCTCCGAAGCGGATGTCGTGCGAGCCATGATTCCAGGACATTTCCTCCGTAATCAGATGCGCCGGGATAATGCGAGTTAGCCCCGTACTGGTGCCGTAGGGCGTGCTGATCCCGCGGAACCACTCGTAGTTGCTGGTCAGGACGCCGGTGTTCTGAGTTCCGGCGCGGGTCAACCCGTAGCGCAGCGTGCTGATGAGATTCGGCGTGATCACATCGGTCCAGCCCGCGGCTAGCCCTTTGCTGTTTGCCAAGCTCACGGAATTCGGGGGAAGCCCGGGAAATTGAGGAAGATTGCTGGTACCGTTATTCGCCCAGTCATTCTGGAGATTGCCGCGGAGGAACAGCGAGTTCTTATCGTCCGGATGGTAATCGAACTTCGCGATATAGGTGTTCTGGACGTTGTAACCGGGAGAGTTGAAGAGATAACCCTGCGTGTTGATCGTGTCCCCGAGGCTGTTGTTGTTAGGGGCCGGCATACCCTGCATCTGCTTGAGCGCCGCCGCGTTGACTCCGATATTGGCGGGATCAATCGATGCCGCTTGGGCGGCGGGGATCAAAATAGTCTGACCGGCGCTGTTGTTGTAACCGACAATCCCCTGCCTGAGGTTCAAGCTGGGGACGGTTCGATTGACACTGGCGGAACTGGCGTCGCGCCGTCCCTCATAGTTGATAAAGTAGAACAGCTTGTTCTTCTTGATGGCTCCGCCAGCCGATCCGCCGAATACGTTCACCAGCAGCGGAGCGATCTTCACGCTTGCCTGGTTGTTGAAAAACGTATTGGACGCCATCTCCGTTCCGCGACGGTATTCATAAAGCGAGCCATGAAACGTGTTCGTCCCGGACTTGGTGATCAGCGCCACTTCCGCGCCGGAACCGCGCCCGGTAGCCGCGTCGCCGTTGGTCGTCGTGGTGCGGAACTCCTCCACCGAATCGAGGGTGACGCGCAGCACGCTGGTAAACGCCGTGCGGGCATTCTGGTCGCCCACGTCGGCGCCATCGAGAGTGATATAACCCTGGTCGGGCTTGCCGCCGTTGACCGCGCCATCGTTCGTGCCGACGGTGCCGCCCGAGCTGAAACTGGTCACGCCGGGCTGAAACGCCAGCAGGCCAACCACGTTGCGGGCGAACATCGGCATTTGTTGGATCGCGTTTGTATTGATCGCGTTGCCCAGCGAAGCGTCGGTGGTGTTGACCTGCACGGCCGTCGCCTCAATCGAGACAGCGGTCGAGGTGGTGCCCAGCTTCTCGAACTTAATCGTAATGGTCGCCGGCTGATTCACCAGCAACTCGATGTTGTTGATGATCTCGTCGGCGAAGCCCGCCGCCTTCGCGAGAAGGCGGTACTTGCCGGGCGCCAGCTGAACCATGGTGTAGGTGCCGATTCGATCCGATTCGGTGGATCGTTCCGCGCCGGTATCGACGTTGACCATCGTGATCTTGGCCGAAGGAATGACGGCGCCAGTGGGATCGGTAACGGTACCCGTAATCGAAGAAGTCTGTGCAAGTGCGGCGAAGGAGAAACACAGTCCGGCCGCAACAACGTGCCCTATCTTTTGCATGAACTTTAATCCCCCCAAAGCTAGAATTTCTGACTTGCAAGCGGAGCCACGAAACAAGGTGTCTACCTTGATTAACAGAGATGAACGGGGGTTGTCAATCGGGTTTCGAAACAAGTTTAACGCGCCGTTAACATTTCGCTGTTTCTACCCGCCCGATGCAGAGCGGCAAACGCAGCTTGGATGGCCGCTATAGTACATATTGTGCGCATCGTTTGCCTCCTGTGGTGCCTTCCTTTATTTGCCGAATCGCCTCTCGATCGGGAGATCGCGGGATTGCGCCCGGGAGCGGAGGAACGGTCGGCTTGCCGGCACTCGATTTACAATCGGGCCGCCGCGCCGGGCTGCGCGCGCCGGAGCGATTTCCGATGGGCCTTTTGCTGTAGGGAGTGTATCGGAGACAGCGAAAAGCCGTAGTCGCGATTACTTCCGCAGCAGCTTGAAGGCGTGATTCCAAGTGCCGGTCCGCATTCCATAACCGACCCAGAGAATGCACAGAGGCTCCAGCAACCGCGCGCCTTCGATGCCACCGACGTCGATGGTCGACCATCCGAAGTCGTGCAAAATTCCGGTGACGGTTTGCTTCGCCGCCGCGTCGTTGCCCGCAATGAACATGTCCGGAGGCCCGCCCGGAAAATCGGGCTTGAACATATGCGCGTGGCCGACGCTGTTGAAGGCCTTGACCACGTGCGCCGCAGGCAGCCACCGCTGCACCCGCTCGCCCGCCGAATCGGTGTGGCCCAACGCGAGCGCGGGAGGTTTCCCGGGCTCAAACACCAGCGGATTGATCGCGTCGATCACCACCTTGCCGGCGAAATTCTCCGGCCCGGCGAGCTTCAGTGCGTTCTCCGCACCGCTCCACAGCAGCGCCAGCACGATCACGTCGCCAAACTTCGCGGTATCGGCAAATGTGCCGGTGGAGGCGTTAATCCCCGCTGTCGACGCCCACTCGACAGCTTTTTCATTGTGCGGGTCGCGTGAGCCCATTTTCACTTCGTGCCCGAGGGCGATGAACGCGTTGGCCAACGCGCGTCCAACGTCGCCCGTGCCGAGGATTCCGATTTTCAAGGTCGACTCCTTATGCTGTGATCATGCCGCTTTCGCCGGCGTATACGCCAGGCTCGGCAGCATCACTCGAAGAACGTCCTCGACGCGATCGGCGAAGACGAACTCCATTTCGTTGCGCACTTCCTCGGGCAGATCGCGCAGGTCTTTCTGATTGGCTCGCGGGACGATGACGCGCTTTAATCCCGCGCGCCGCGCCGCCAGCACTTTTTCTTTCAGTCCCCCGATGGGCAGAACCAACCCGGTAAGCGTGATTTCGCCCGTCATCGCCGTATCCTGCCGCGCCGGAACGCCCGAATAAATGGACGCCAGCGCCGTCGTCATGGTCACGCCCGCCGATGGACCATCCTTCGGAATCGCGCCCGCGGGAACGTGAATGTGCAGTCCCGAATTCAGAAACAACTCGGGGTTGATGCCCAGTTCCGCGGCGTGCGACCACACGAAACTGCGCGCCGTTTTCGCCGATTCCTGCATCACTTCGCCAAGCTGGCCGGTGATGGTCAGGTCTTTTCCGTTCGGAAGCAGCGTCGCTTCGATGTACAGAACGTCGCCACCTGTTTCCGAACGGAAAAGACAGATCGGAAGAGCACACGTCTGAACTCC
>OCZT010006163.1_pt1 | contig 11899 bp, 5 predicted proteins | sample 1539031 | NCBI WGS metagenome assembly OCZT01 (sample SAMEA3539308, study PRJEB22396) | soil metagenome | biome: tundra; feature: field; material: soil | place: USA | collected 2010-05 | depth 0.15 m
CAAGGCGGTCGGCATCAGCGTCTCGTCGGTCGAGACCGTCAGAAACGACGTGTAAGTACTTTTTCGGCTGGTTAGATTCTCGACGATGATTCCCGGCGGCCTGATTCTTCTCTACCTGTGTGCGCTCCGGCTGTTCGAAGGCGAGGCAATCGGCAATCGTCCACTCTTGCTCGTTTCGGTCTTCCTCATGCTGGCCGGCACGTCATTCATCCGTCAGGGTTTGCTGGCGGAAATTTTGGTACGCGCGCTGCTGGAGGGAACGTCCCGCACCCAATATTGATTGCTCAGCACGCCGCCGGCGCCTCATCCGACGCCATGATCGGCCAGCGTCTCCGCACCAAAGAAACTCCTGATCGCGGCAACCGTCTTTCCGGCCTCTTTCCTAGAGTATCGCGGATAGGTGGGCAAAACCACGGTGCTCGCCGCGGTCAAACGCGCGTTCGGGCAAGGCCGGGCATAGGGAGCGAAACACTCCAGGTCGGCACAGTTCTTCAGGTGCTGGATCGAGCAGTCGCGACCGACAGTCATGAGATAACGTACCAGCGCGTGGCGATCGGGCACCTGGATGGGAAAGACCAGATAGGCGTGTGAACCGTCCAGCCGCAGTGGTGGCAATACCATATTGGGGATGTCGGAAAGTCCCCGGTGATACAGTGCGGCGGTCTCCATACGAACCTGCTGGGCGCGCTCGACGTCGGGGAGATGGCGCCGGATCAGCCGCGCCTGGGCAGGGCTCATTCGCCGACGATAGCGCTCCGGCATCTCCCGCCGCAGGACGGGATTGTCTTCGACGCGGACGCGCTTGTTGAGGAACTCGATTTTCTTCAGGTAGCCCAGCCGAAACAGCCAAAAGGTCAAGCTACGAAACAGCGGCGGCCACATCGAGACGTCGGTGGCCAAGCCATAGATCGTCCGCTTCGCCAAATGACCGCGGTCGATCAGCACAAAACTCTCCTGCTCGTGGCGTATCCGCTGATTGATTTCCATCGAGCGCGTCACGACTATGCCGCCGTAGAAGCCGTTCACGTTCTTGGCGAGCCCGAAGCTGAAGACTCCGATGTCGCCGAACGTGCCGGCCTTTTTGTTACCGAGGTGCGCCCCCAGCGCCTGCGCGGTATCCTCGATCACCGCCACGCCATGGGCACGGGCAATGCCGACGATTTTTTCGATATCGCACATCAGGCCATGGAGGTGGGTCACCATGACTGCGGCGGTCTGCTCGTCGATCAGAGATTGGACTTCGGCCGGATCAATGTTGCTGGTCTCTCTTTCGATGTCGGCGAAAACGGGATGTCCGCCCGCCGCAACCACCATGTTCACCACATCGAAGATGGTGTAGGGCGACATGATCACCTTGTTGCGGCCGGGCGAGACGAGCGCGCGTACGGCGAGATAGATTCCCACTCGCGCCTGATTCGCCGCAATGGCATGGTCGATGTCCATTGCGCGGGCGAAGTCTCGCTCAAGCAGTTCGACATCGTTCCCCTTGGCCCACTTTCCCGTGATGAACCCCGACGCCATCGAGAGGTAATCACTTGCGATCGTGTAAGCTCTGAACCGGGGTAACGGAGGAAAAAACATCGGATTAGTCCAGGTTTGGGGATAGTTATCTTGCCCCTCGGATTGGATGAAATCAAGAAGCAGCCGCAGTCGCCACGCGATGGGCATTGGCCATGATCGTGAACGTCAGCGGTTGCGCTGGACTGTGGGGAAAGGCCGTTGAGTCAGCGACCCAAAGCCCGGGCGAGAGTTGACCCGCAGGGTTCAACCGCAACCCCAATGGGGCGGTGGACAGGTTGCCGACGTAGTGAGAGCTGGTTTTTGCCCTCATGGCGGGGATGGGAAGCATCTTGAATCCCTGGCGACCATAGGCCCCCGACATGGCTTTCAATGCCCGCCGGGCTGCCTGCTGGGACAGCCCTGTCCTGATGACCGTCCGCTCAATGTCGTTGGTGTTCGTCAGCGCGAGCGCAAATCGCGCGGCGGTCGAACCGCCGGTATACAACTTCCCCAGCAAGATGCGCTGCCGCAGGTTTGCCTTCAACCATGACAAGGCTTTTCCGACCGAACGTGGCGCATAATAATTAATCAGATACTCCATGAACGGCGCGATCTGCGCTTGGCAATAACTGTCGCTCGGATCATCGGGCATGATGCCGACCACCGAATTGGCGAACGACATGTAATCCCTTTGCTTCTCAATCCCGCTTGCCAGATTGATAAGGGCGAACATGTAGATCTCGTTGTCGTCGATCATCATCGAATCGCCAGGCGCGCCAAAGCTGCGCAGCAGGATCTCAGAGGTCCCGATCGCGCCGGCGCATAGGATCACCCGATCGTAGACTGTGCTGTCGCCGTCGCGGAAGACCACGCGGCATCCCCCTGACCCGGGCTCGACGCGGTGCACCGCGGCGCGTCGGTATCGCAGTCGTTGATCGGTTACCATCGTGCGCAGGGGCTTGCCGGGGCGGAACAGCGATTCCCGAAAACATCCGTACATGCATTCGCCACAGCTCACGCACGCGTGAGCATGGCCGTCTCGAGTCTCGATCGCGAGCCGGTTCACGCCCGCGAGGACCCGCACATCTCCTTGACGACTGTTGGCATTGACCGCCGAGATTAGTCGTTCGTTCAAGGCGCTGCAGGGAGCGGGCGGACGGTTGACATAGCTGGTGCCATAAAAGTGGTCGATCGCGTCAGGGCGGCCCGCTACGCCCACGGCCTCGGCGATGCGCCGATAATGGGGCGCGAATTCCGCAGCGTCGACAGTCCACGTCTCCCAGTCGCGCAAGGTCAGCGGAAACATGGCCCCGCTCCAAAAGTTGGCCAGTCCGCCGAAGCGCTCGCTCCGCCACAGCGTGGCCGTTCCGCCTGTGAGCGGATAGCGGTCGATCGTTTCGCCGAACAAGGTGCGAGGCGGCGGGAACTTCAATCCAACGGCGGCGCGGATCGAACGATGGATGCGATCGTAGTCCTCGTCAGCCCAGGTGCGTGGGTCGCGGCTTGCAAGTTCCGACAGGTCTGAACCGTCATCCGGCCCGATTAGCTCAACGTCACTGGGCCCACCCCCAGTGTCGGATAATGCGAGCGCTGCTCCGAATGCCGCCGCACCAGTGCCAATCAATGCAAACTTCGACATTTCTTCTGCGCTCGCAGCATGCGAGGAACGCTATAGCATACCCCGCGAATAGCCATCAAGTTGCAAAGCAAGCTAAAATGAAGGAGTTACTGGTTCGGGGCCCGGCGATCTGCTCACTTTGCGCCGCGCAAACCGGCTCATGCAAGGTCGACTCGCGCGCTGTCATCCCGCGGGCGGATGAGCTGCCTCCAGTAAAGGGGGCCGAGCAGCAGATACCAGAACACTGAGGTCAAGCGAACCAGGGTGGCAACAACTAAGGACTGAGCCAACGTGTAGCCGACAATTTGCCCAGCGACGGCCACGCTGCCCTCGAAGGTGCCAATACCCGCCGGCGTCACCCGGATGACGTAAGAGAACTCAGATAGCGCCGCCACAACGGTGGAGGCGAGGCCGTCGCGAGGGACCGCTGCCGCATCGGCAGCCACACTGTAAAGCGCCGCGGCGGCGGCAAAATTGATGATGGTCAACACAACAATTTCGGCAAAAACCCGGCCGTTGCTGAACAATTTCTTCCAGTCACCGATGACGGCCAAGACGCGATCGCGAAATGGCAGCCATTGCGGAAGCTTTGTGGAGGGAATGAAAATCGAAGCTATGGCTGCGGCAATGACGACAAGAAAAAACAGCTTGAGAAGATTGGTCAGCTCGGTCTGGTGAGACAATACAAGTAACGCGAAAAGTCCCCCCATAGCATAAACAAACAATTCAATAACAACCGGCCCGACCATCGCCACGGCAAATACGTTCAGGCCGAGCTTATGGACCCGCTTCAGATAGAGTCCGCGAACGCCGACATTCGACAGCGGCACGAAGATGTTGCAGAAACAGGCCGCATAAGTGACGCCGATACACTCCACAACGCCCATATGAACATGAAAAGACTTGAGCGCCGCTCGCAGGATGAGTGCAAGCGTCGTATTCCAGACGAACCCAAAGAAAAGAATGGCAATCGCCAAGCTTGGACTGATCGTCGTAAGAACGCGAAATTCGTTCCAGTATTTGTAAATCGCATAAGCCAAGAGCACGCAAATGGCGACCCCGATGAGGCCATTGACAATTCGCGCGACGTTTTTACCTCGTGATCTCTGCATGTTGCTTAGGTCGAAGCCTTACCCCTATGGTTTCTTCATCGTATCGATTGGACTTGCGGCGTCGATCGGGCACCCAAACTGCTTCGCGAGCGACCAATCAACATCGGGGACGCAGTTCAACGCACAACAAGTCCGATGTATCTGCCATTGCCAATACCACTTTTCCTTGCCCGATAGCCCCTCGGCCGCTTCGCGGCCCCCTAAATCTTAGTCACGTGTGAGAGCGGCGATCCGAGTTGCGAGCGAAACTCTCAAAAGTCGGCCCTTTCGTGATGCTTGATCGACTTCCTAGCTGTCCGGCTTTTATTTCGGTCCGGATGTTCGGCCGGGCCCCTGGCAGGATGCGAGCAATATTACCTCCCGAACTCTTTGTGAATCTATGGCGTTTTATGGGCCCGACGCGCTCCGTTCGACCACCGGGACGGCGCAACTGCACCGCGCGGACGGGCGAAGGGCAGACTTCGCGCCCGCCACCGAAACTCTCGATGGCTGGAAAGCACCCGGTTCCGACGGTTCGGAAGCGCCACATTACAAGGTTTTCGGTTGCGTAGTTACGGCTTTTGATATCGGTTCGCCGCTGTAATCTTCCGACAGCAAACCGAAGGCCTCGCCGACATCATCCCGTGACCAGCGAGTAGCTTTATGTATAGCGACGCGGCTGAGCCGAGTCACATTCGTTTCGGCCGCGTGGCTCGCTTGACGTTATAGGAAGTGTAAAGTAGGTATTCACCGATTGTTGCCTTTCATTCCGGGACGCAGCCGACGCCGAGAATTCGGAATCCATAATTCATGCGTTGCGGATGATGGATTCTTGCCAGCCTGTCGCGATGTCTCCGAAATGACGGTGGAATTAGCCAAATCTAATAGAAGCTTTGTCTTTGCTGAAAAGCTTTCTTTGGCAAAACGAACAGGAGCGTGTCGGTGTCGTCAACTGGACTTGCAACTGCGATAAATTATCTCACTGCGCGCAGATACGGAATTCTATTCTTTGCAGTGATCTCGTGCTTCGCGGCAGCGCTCTACCGAGACTTTTTGTTTTTCAACAAGGGCTATGTGTTCTCTGGCATTGCCAGTGACTCGCTGTTAGCATTTTATCCGTGGTTTTACTATTACACCTCCCATATCTTGGATTTGTCACTGAGGTTCTGGACCTTCGACTTCGGCTTGGGGTCCCCGACAATCCATCTTCTGCATGATTATTTCCTCGGCAACCCCCTTTACATCTTCGCAGTTGCCGCCGGGCCGGCAAATCTGCCGCGATCGCTGGCCTATATTGCCGCCGCGAATGTCATCATCGCAGGGATGGTTTTTTATGCGTTTATGCGCACCCTCAACATTACGCCGCTTGCCGCCGCGTATGCCGGAATAGCCTATGCTTTCAGCGCCTACATGGTAAGCCAAGGTTTTTGGCACCATTACCCGAACTACGCAATTTTTCTCGCGCTCATGCTTCTTTTTATGGAGCGCTTTCTGCGAACCGGAAGCTGGCTGCCGTTCGTTTTGATCCTCGGCTTCCTGGAGGTAAAGGCCATCCTGCAGATTGGGCAGGTCTTGATATTTCTCACTGTCTATCTTGTCTATCGACGCGTCGACACGATCGGTTGGAATACGAAAGACATTGTTTCCCGACTTGTCTTGCTTTTTCTTATCTACGCACTCGGCTGTGCGCTTAATGCGCTGTTCAACTTGCCAGAACTCTATACGCTATTTCAGTCAAGCCGAGCGCTCGGCAACTTACCAGCACCGACACACTGGATCCACTGGATCTTGTCGCTTACCAGCGAAAGGGAACTGGTCACACTTTTCGCGAGGTTATTTTCCAACAACCTTCTTGGATGGCCCAATGACTTTACCGGTTGGGCCAATTATCTGGAAGCGCCCGCACCCTATGTCGGGGCTCTGACGATTATCATGGCAATCCTCGCGGTTCTGCACGCGAGGGGTCGTCATTTGGCCGCCAATTTGATTTTGGTCGCATTCTTCGGCGCCTGGCTGCTGCTTCCGGCCGTCCGTTACATCATGGACGCGGGCCAATCCCTGACCTACAAGCACACCAACCTTTATTTCGGAACGATCCTCATTCTTCTGGCAACAAAAGGAATCGATGGCCTCCTCGGACAAAAGATCAAAATCCGGCCGTCTGACATGTTGAGCGTTCTCGTCTTGTTGCTTCTTTTGACGCTGCTGTTCGTTTTCCAAGGCCATCTGAATTCCTATCTCAAGTCGACGCTCGTCATCAACTCGAGATCATTCGCCATAGTCGTGCTGTACCTGACAGCCTACACAGCACTGCTGGCATATGCTCTGGCGGCGAAAGAGCCAATCGCCATCCTCCGCTTCCTAATAGTCATCGCCATCAGCGAGATCTTGGTCAATTCCATGGCGACGGTTAATGCGATGGTCCCCGTTGCCGTCGATGTCGATTTCGCCGAAAAAAAGGCTGACTATTTCTCCGCCGACACGAATGGGGCACTTTCATATATCAAGGATCGCGATCGCTCCTTCTATCGGATTTCGAAATCATACAACGACGTATTTTTGGATGATAACATGGTTCAAGGATATCACGGCGTCGCCGCGTATCTTGGCTACAATGACGCCTCGATCGTGGAGTACTATGAACTTCTCGATTTACCGCGCTCTGAGACGCGACCGCTATATTCGTATCTTGCACCATTCGGAAATCGCTGGATCAGCCAATCGCTGGTTGACGTTAAATATTATCTTACCAATCCGCAAAATTCGTTGGTGCCTTACGGTTTCGAATTTGTCGCGTCGCAAGGGAAGGTCAACATATACCGAAACGAGAATGCGCTGCCCATCGGGGCCCTTTATCACACTTGCATCGACCGCGACGCCTTCGAAAAATATTCCATCGACCAGCGCGAAGCGCTTATGACAAAAGCCGTGGTTCTCGCTCGCTGTCCACAGGACCTGCGCAAGGCGGACATGAGTGGAGCAGATCTGGCCGCTATAACCGGCCGACCGATTCGTCTGACTTCGGATCGCATAACGAGTGCCAATCTTCGGATGACGGGGGGCAACAAAATTGACACGTTCAATTATGTGGCAACCACCGAGGATCCGCAATTGACTTTAGACCTGCGAGGTCTCGACTTTCCTAATCTGATGAAAATTGAAATTGTTTATGACAACGACGTCAACAATGACGAGCACTTTTTTTGGCGCAAGGCAGACGAACCGTTTAACGCGGAGAGAGGGGCGAACTGGTCTACTGCGAACGGCCACAAACGTCGCGTTTTAATTCTTGATCCGAAGAAAGTGGATTTCCTGCGCATATCTATTGGTACCAAAAAGGGTGCAAACGTGCGTATTGAGTCGTTACGGGTCGAGGCTGTCGACCCGAAAGCCGGTGCGGATGCGCTGTCGTCTTTGCATATTCACGATGGTGGCCTCAAAGTCATCAGTGACCAATATATTGCAGGGAAGATCAAGACCGATAAGCCCGGCCTGTTGTTTGTAAGCGTGCCTTTCAGTGTTGGCTGGTCCGCCACCGTGAACGGACGGCCAGCTCAAATAGAAAAGGCAAATATCGCCCTCATCGGTATTCCGGTCGGCGCGGGCACGAGTGAAGTTACGCTGAGCTACTTTCCCCCGGGACTGATGCAAGGACTGCTAGTCAGCGGCTTGAGCCTCCTGGCGACTATTGCGCTGTTTTGGCGTTTTCCACGCATCAAGATGAGCGGCGACTTCGAACAGCGTCCCTGAGCACGATCACAGCGCGATTGTAACAAGGTGGTGACCTGCCTCTTTAAAATTGGACCGATCATTGGCGGAAAATTCCAGTTTAGCGGCACATCGCCTGGGGCCGTTGGACCGGGAAGGACCATGAAGAGATCGAAATTCGCGGAGGCACACATTGGCGTTTGGTTGACCCTGATGGAGTCGCACGCCAAATTGTTATCATTCGGGACGCTTGGCGCACCCTCCGTCGATGCATGTTTTGCTCGGTGAGAATAGGCTCGATCCTGTATGGAAACTCACTGGTCCTCCGAAGGCGGACCCTTATTAATGACCGCCGCCAAGACCGATCGGACCTCTCGCACAAACGCAGCCGGGTCACACTCTTTTCTTATACGCCTGAGCGCATTTGCCCGGACGCTTTCCCAGAGGGCTTCTTCCGTGTACAGACGAAAGCAAGAATGAGCGAACTCCGCCGCAGTTGTCGCTGTTAGCAATTCTACGCCTTCGTTCCAACCGAGCTGCTCTGCCAGCAACCGTGTGGCGACGACTGGTAATCCCGCAGCGGCCGCCTCATGCACTTTCATCGGTAGGCCAGCAGCGTAGCGCGTTGGTGCAACCAAAATGCGTGATTGTGAGTAGACATTTTCGAGATCGGGTAACAAGCCACGAAAATGCACACGCGGACCCGCCAACCCTGACAATTTAAGCGCTCCGATACGACCTACAATATTTAAATGATATTCATCACCGAGTTGCCGATCTAGCAGAGGCATGATCTCGCGCACGAACCAGACTACCGAATCGACATTGGGCGAAAAATCATCATGCAATGCGCCGACAAAAAGAATATCGGAACGGCGCCTAAATGGTGTCGACGTTGCCTTGCGGTCGATCGTGTGTCCCAAAACGCGCACATCCGCGTTAACCGACCCTCTAATTACCTTCGCTTCCGCCTCGTTGACGGCCAGAACGACGTCCGCACTTCCTACCAGCGCGATTTCCTTTGCCGCGAGTTTGCGCTCGGCACGACGCGATAGCGGAGTACCAGCGAGCGCTAGCCGACGCGCTTCGCGCACCGAGAACAGCGCTTCCATGTCGTAGATGAGCTTGATCTTTTGCAGGAAATCGGGATTCGCGCTCAGCGCTTTCTTTAATTTCGTCATATTGGGGGGACGACTGACCAAAACAGCGTCGTAATATCCGATCCGTTCCGCCAAAAAAGTTGCAAGACCATGAGCCCCTTTGTTAGCCATGATTTCGATATCCGCCGGCAACAACTCGTAGGCCTTGTCCCAAGCGACGGTCGGGATGACAAGTGGATAGAAAGTGACGAACCAACCGGCCCCGTGGATGGCGGAAAGGATCGAATTCGCGCGCGGGTATCCCGCGCCTAATGCGGGATACGGCACTTGGTCGTCGATCACTAGGATGCGCCCGGCATAGTGATTGATCATACGCGCATTTAATTCGCGCGTGCCCGGTGCGGGATGGCACTCACGAAGGGCCGCAGCGTGACGTTCGCAGAAAAGTTCTCGGTTGCGCTGCTGGAGAGCAATCGCAGCCTGCGAGGATGACGAACTACCGAATTCAAAATGCAAGATCTCGACCGTGGGTTCGTAAACAACACGGAAACCTGCGGCGCGAATCCGCATGCACAAATCGGTTTCCTCATAATAGGCCGGCGCGAATGCCGGATCGAACCGGTTCAAGCTTTCGAACAATGTCCTGCGGACCATGAGAAATGCGCCGGAACAATAGTCGACTTCGCGTCGGAACTGGAATTCTGGGTCGCGCGGAACCCTTCCCCGGCCATAACCCTTGCAACTGCCATCACTCCATATGATGCTGCCCGCCTCTTGCAACGACCCGTCAAGCAGCACGATCTTGCCTCCGACCGCCCCAACATCCGGGTTGTCTTGCAGCACTTTGTAGGCGGCCGCTATTGAACCAGGGCTTACTTGAGCATCGTTGTTCAGCAGCAGAATCGCTCTTCCGCGCGCCGCGGCGGCGGCCTGATTCACGCCTTGCAGAAAATGATGATTCTCCTCATTACGTACAATATGTGCTCCTTCGACGCGGGCGCACAACTCTGCGGTCTGATCGGAAGATGCATTGTCGACAATAATAACTTCTGACGGTACATCAATTGCAGTCACCAGGGATTGTAGACACTTGAGCGTTAGTTCGGCCTGATTAAAGAGAATAATGAGTATGGAGAGTTCCGGATGCTTTGAGGCTGGCAACTTGATTTTCTCGCCGCTTGCCAGGAAATTCGCAAGCTTAGCTCTTTGCTGGCTACGAAATTGATCCTTTATACTGTCTAAATCCGAAAGCTGGTTTCTGGGTTGCACTACAGTGGGTGCTTGCACCTCCGAATGCGAATCCGCTGATGCCTTCGTCTGCGGCGCCGAAATTGAGCCCGTCAAAGCCAGTGTTTTCTCGACCAAGAATTTGTCAAGCGCTTCCGAACTATCGATCGTGACAATTGCGGAAGTCACTTCAAATAATTCCGGGCGTGCGATCTTGACCCACTTGAAACCCGCACGTTCGCAGACAAAGTATATAAGGCGTTCAATAGCGTGTGCCAACGTTCCGTCCTTTTGCCCTTGTTCTTCGGGAAAATCTTCGTAGCTCAGATTCAATTGAAGCAGCGGTCGCAATGCGGCCGTCCGCGCCCAGAACATCGAGCCGGAAGGGAAGTCTATAGCTTGATCCTGTTGAACCTTAATACCCATGCGGTCTGCCAGGTTCGCAGCCAATTCGAAATTATCTCGCCAATCAATCCACAGACGTACTGGCTCGAAATGCTGACCCGCGACGACTCCGATCGCTGGAAACCGGGTAAAGACTTCGAAAATGCTCCTCACATGATCCGGCGAGCCAAGTAAATTATTCAGAAGGAAATCCCGCCAAGGCGCCAGCAGGCTAGCGTGATCAGATCGCTTCGAGTGGAGAAAAAGAACAAATTCGTAGCGATCGTAGACATCGTTAAACTCGATCAACTTCGGTGCAATATCTCGCCCCCGATTTTTCGCAATCCGAATATCGACTGAGCCGTTTGTCCATTGCGAAAAGTGTTGTTGAATAGCTTCTTGTTTTGAAAAGGTGTCAGTCGAAATGAAAAGGTCAACGGAAAACGGTATATTCAGAAGATAACGATAGATTTTACCGGCAGCTTCCGGATAGAAGATATGACAGATAACAGCTGCGCGCGGATTTGAGGCGGGATTTATAGGGTAACCGAACGGAATAGCGATGCTGTAATCTTGTGTGCCGCTACGTCCCTCCAAGGCACCCTTCAACAAATAATGCAAAAGAGGATTCTGTTTGCTGGCAGCTACATCAGGATTATGTGCAAGGTAGGTGCGTGTGCTGAATGCCGGGCTGGGGTCGCGCAGCTCAATTGCACCGAAAGTGAGATAGTGGTAAACGGGATCGAGAGAGTCCGCAGCAACGTCAGGGTTTGTTTCCAAATACCACCTGGTATCGAAAAGACCAGAACGCGCAATTATTCGGCGGACGCGCCAGTTGCGCAGAGGTGTTAGAAAGTGCGCCCTGGAAAATTGCCTTCCGACAATCAGCGGATATTTCACGGTGTAGTAAGCCAGCCGCCGCAGCGATATCTTAAGCCAGCGTAATGGTGACGTGATTCGCCACAAAGTTGATGTTTGAAACGCCAAGACGATCGATTGTAAGGACGCAATTAGACGGTCGCGGTCGGCTAACATATCTGTCAGTGCGCGCACCTCTTTAACGTGCCGGTCTAGCGTCTGATCATGCGCTGCGTTTTTTGTCTCACGCTCCGTAATCGCATCTTTAAGGGCCGCGATTTCCGTGGTACGAACAGCCAGGTCCCGATCGAGTGCGCTGATTATGCTTTGTCGGCTAGTCAGCGCGTTCTTGAGATCCTCGAGTTCATCGGCGCGATCTGCCAGCATGGCTTCGCGCTCGGCCGCTGCAGCCT
>OCZT010006166.1_pt1 | contig 11895 bp, 10 predicted proteins | sample 1539031 | NCBI WGS metagenome assembly OCZT01 (sample SAMEA3539308, study PRJEB22396) | soil metagenome | biome: tundra; feature: field; material: soil | place: USA | collected 2010-05 | depth 0.15 m
CGGTCGCGGGCGCGCTTTGCCTCCGCGATCGCAAGCTGCATAAACTTTTTCTTCGGTTTGTAGTTGGAAGGAATCATTTTTTCTACCCGAGTCCTAAGGTCCTAGGGCGCTTTCTTCGCGCGGACCTTTGCCCATCGTGTCCGCTGTGCCGCCGCGATCTTCCTACGGGCTGACGCCGACATAGTGCGCTTGGGTCTCTTCGCCCAGCGCGCTTTCTGCGCGAGGCTTATCCGCTTGCGAGCCGACGCCGATAAAGTACGCCTGTGGCTCAAAATCTCAACCTTCAACCAGCCAAGAGCCGAAAGAGCCGCATCATTCTGAGGAAGCGCACTACGTTCGCGTGGCGGATAGAGTACCACCTCAAACCTCGTCACTACCGGAAATTCTGTTGAGCATCGTTACATTCGATGCCAGCAGGTTTAGAATCAAAGGACGCCGCGACCACAATCAACCCTCAACTCTCTACGTAGTAAACTAAGAGAAAAGGAGAATCTCAATGGCATACGTGAACGTCGGTAAAGAAAACTCCAGTGACATCGACCTCTATTACGAGGACCACGGCTCTGGTAAACCCGTCGTCCTAATTCACGGATATCCGCTGAGCGGTGCTTCCTGGGAGAAGCAGCTGCCAGTTCTTTTGGACGCAGGCCATCGCGTCATTACTTATGACCGCCGAGGGTTCGGCAAGTCGAGCCAGCCAACGACGGGCTACAACTACGACACCTTCGCCGAGGATCTGCACAAGCTCGTGACGCACCTCAAACTAAGTGATTTCGCTCTGGTGGGTTTCTCGATGGGTGGCGGCGAAGTGGCACGCTATCTGGGGAAATACGGATCGAAGGGGGTGAGCAAGACGGTAATCGTCTCGGGGGTTCCGCCGTTCCTGCTGAAAACGCCGGACAACCCGGAGGGCGTGGACGGGAGCGTCTTCGAGGGCATCCAGAAAGCCGTCGTCGCAGATCGTTACGCGTTCTTCGCCGAGTTTTTCAAGAATTTCTACAACACGGATCTTCTGCTGGGCAAGCGGGTCAGCGAACAGGCGGTGCAGGCCAGCTGGAATGTCGCAGCCGGAGCCTCGGCCACGGCCAGCCTCGCTTGCGTGCCGACGTGGCATGAGGACTTCCGCAACGACCTGGGCCGGATCGACGTGCCTACGCTGGTCATTCAGGGCGATGCGGACCGGATTCTGCCCATCACTGCCTCGGGGCTGCGGACTGCCAAGCTGATCAAGGGAGCCCGCCTAACAGTGATAAAGGATGGACCGCACTGTATAACCTGGACCCACGCGGAGGAAGTGAACTCTGAACTGGTGAACTTCCTCGGGAAAGGTGCTGCCCAGCGATCAGTCTCAGCGCACCAGCATGATGCAGTTGCGTAACCAAACGGTTCGTGGAATGCTGCTTCACGGTGGGTGCCGTCTCCGGCGGCCCCCACCCTTAGCGTTGTTAGACTAAGAAGACAGTCGAGAATTGACCCGCCACTGTGCGGCTGCCCGGCTGCGTCAAGAGGGCATTTGTTACACACGACGGACAAATCCCAGCCCGGCTTTTCTCCCGCCTGGCTTCACCCTTCAATTGTTGCACTGCGGAATTGACCTGAGGGCTCCTCGCCTAGGGCTGAAGGAACCGACCTCGATCCAGTCCACCACGCCGCCACAGATCAGTGTAGATGCGACGTCGCCGATCGCCAGACTGGTGGTAACTCCAAAACCACCGAGACCCGAAACGTGGAACAGCCCGTCGATTTCTGGATCCCATCCGATGACCGGGAGCCGATCGGGGGCGAAGGTCCGAAGGCACGCCCAGCTACGGCGCAAGCTGATGTCGGCCAGTCCGGGAGCATGCATCAAAAGCTTATCGACGAGAAGATCCTCGGCCTCGGGATCAAGCGCAGGCATTCCGGGTGGATGCTCGGTTTCATCGCAGGGACAGAGAAGCAGGCCATCTCCTTCGGGCCTCACGTAATATCCGACGTCCAGATCCCACACTAGCGGAGCATCACGGGGAAGGATTCCGGCGTCGTCGCCGCCGACGAACAGGTGTCGACGAAGGCGTTTCAGCGGGAGTGGAGCGGACAGCCGGCCAAGATACCCGGCCCAAGCGCCTGCGGCATCGACGACGATGCGAGCACCGACTTCGCCATGCGGCGTTCGGACGCCGCGCACGAGCGATCCGTCAAGGATCAGGGATTCACAGCCGCAGTCAGTGATGACCTGAAAGCCCGCGCTTCTGGCCTCTTCCAGCAGATCGGTCAGCAGCGCATGGATATCAACGACGCCATCGGTGGGGCAGAAGAGCGTGTAGTCAAACTCAAACCGGCTCAGAAACGGGAAACGTTGCCGCGCTTGGGCAGCGGGCAACAATTCGGAGGGTACGCACCATTCGTGCAGTTGCGTACGCCATTCGGCGGCTCGGTCTGGCTCACCATGAATCAGGTACAGACCCCCGGTCTGGCAGAGGACTGGGCGTCCAGCAACCTCCTTCGCACGGAGCTTACGAACGCCTTTAATGGTGAGCTTGCGAAGAGTGGGATTCGTCTCCAGTTGTCGCGCCATTGCGGCGTTGCGGCCGGACGCGTGGCTTCCGGGCAGCAGCTCCCGTTCGAGAACCAAGCCGCTCGTCACGCCGGCTCGCGTCAGCGCTGCGGCAACTGAGGCGCCGGCGAAGCCGGCGCCAATCACGACGACGTCCACCTCAGATGGAATACGGCCACGCGGTGCCATACCCTCAGTATACGGGGGGACCCACCTGCCAGCCGCAGGCGGTGTGTGCGTGGCAGACGAGGACATCCTGCCGGGTCATGACAGGTTTTTCGCATCCCGGCCCAAATTCCCGGTTGAGCGGCCACCAACCCCGTCCGCCTATTGCCTTTGGCGTCGCCACTCTTCTAACGTTGCTCACTCGGGCCCGAGACCTGAGCCAGGACAAATTGCGCATGTTCCGATCCGATCGCGTGCAGCGACACCGCTTCCTGCAAGTAATTCTGTGCCGTGGTCCGGTCGCCCAGCTTCAGCGCTATCTCGCCAGCATGCGCGAAGATTTTGGAATCGCGGATTCCGACCGCCAAGGCGCTCTCGATCTGCTTGCGGGCTTCCGCGTCCTGACCGTTGACGTGCAGCGCCCAGGCGTAGGCATCGAGTGTGTACACGTCGTGACGCCACGCGTACTCCTGTTGCGCTACTTGCAGAGCTTTGGCAGGTTGGTGCGTGTGATCGGCGTAGTAGAAGACGAGTTCGCGGTCGGAATTATCCTTGCGGGCGGACTCCGCTAGTGATTTGGCTTCGAAGTCAGCAAATGTCTTCTTGGCTTCTGTGTCGCGGCCCGCTAACTGCAGGGCCTCGGCCAGATCATAGAGATTCTCGGAGTGCGGTACGTCCTGATAGCGTTGCTGCAAGAGTACTAGCGCTTCCGCGTAACGCTTCTGCGTGCTGCGAACCTGGGCTAGATTTCCCAGGGCAGAGGGATAGTGTGGAAAAGATGTCAATGCCTGTAGGAAGAGTTTTTCCGCCGCATCGGTGTTGCCGGAAGCCAACCGAAGATGGCCCATCTGCGTCAGGATCCCTGCACGTTCGCCGGTTTCGGTCGGGGGTGTCGATTGATAAGCCAACTCCATCAGTTCATAGGCACCCTCGGTATCCCCGAATAGCTCGCGTAAATGCGCTGCCCGAGTCAGAGCCGGCCGATTGCCGGGGCGAAGATTGAGCATCCACTGCGCCGAGTCCTCCGCATCCTTGTAGTTGCCGAGCTCGACGTTCGCGTCGGTCAACAAGCCGTAGACCATTACGTCATCAGGAACTCTCTTGTTCAGTGTCTTGGCGCCTTCCAGCGCGGCGGGATACTCATGTTCGCCCAGAAGGATCGAAACTTGTATTTTCTCGGTCTCGAAATTGTTCGGAGCTATTGCCAATGATTTCTTTACCGCGTCCTCGGCTTGGGCATAGAAGCTAACGTCGGAAGTCTCCTGTGCGCGACGAACCAGCGCCATCGCGAGAAGGTTGTACCCCGCATATTCCCTCGGCTTGTCACTGATTGCTTTGCGAGCTCCAACAATGCTTTGCTCCGCCGGTGAAAGATTGGTACTTACCGCATCGGTTATGCTTTGAGGAGCAGCGAAGGTAGAGACCATCATCATCACGCCCAGCACCGAAACAATTATTTTCATGGCATGCCTCATTTTCGAATTCGAAGGAAAAATCGTGGCCGCCGTTTTCAGGACGACGGCCACAGGGATTGGCTAATTCACAGGGCAGATACCGCCGGGTTGCCCGGTGCAGCCTGCCTGTCCGGGTCCAGTGTGGGCGCTGTTGCGCCCACTGTTGGCGGGCATAACGTAGGGGAACGAATTGTTGAAGCCTTCGGTTTTGGTGTTTACGCCATCGCCGAGAGCCAACCCGTACTTGGTGGAATCCACCAGAATGCCTTCGATGGCTCGCAGAGAGATGTCAAACACATCGTCTACCGGTCTACGTCCGTTGGGATAGCCAGCCGAGTCGCCGGCGATGAAGCCGAGCCGCAGTTGGCTGCCCACCGGGGTCGCGGGAATGCCCGTGTTGAGCCGCAGGAGATCGGCTACCGGTCCCGCATCTTTTGGCCCGCACCCAGGACAGATGGGAGGCTCATACTGCACCAGAAGCAGCAAGTCAGTACGCGGATTGGGTGGAACCGGAACACCCAAGGAGCTTAGGACGCCTGCCGCCACCGGATCCAGAACGAACTTCGCGAACTGTGAGTCGTGAATCGGGAGATCCATACTGAAGCGGTCCTTAAAGCCCGTGCCGATAATCGCTTCGTTAATCAACGAATTGCCTTCCCGGTTCACCTGTTGAAACGGACCTGAGTTCTTGTCCCGATCCGGGGAGCGTCGCACCGTCATTTGATGGCGCGACGTGCTGCCATAGGTTCCGATGACCGCTTGCTTGTCGGTGGCAGGATGGATTTTGCCGTCCACCGTCAGCATCGCGATCGGGACTTCCAGCACGATGGAATTGACGTTGTAGCCGCCCACGGCGTCGGGAGCGTAATTGTGGGTATTGTCAGCATCGATTGACGGCGACAGGATCGGACCGGTTCCCTTGCGGAAATTCACCGAGTCGAAGAAAGCTCCGAGATCGATAAAGAATGGGTCATCCGCGGTTCCCGCCCATACAGTGATTCCGTTGCCCAGGTTGTTAATCCCCTGGTTGAACAGCGCTTGGTAGTTTGGCATGGTCAACGGACCCACGTTCGACGGAACTGCGTAAAGTGTTTGTCCGCCGTTCAGGACGGTTGATTTGCCATTTTTGACCATGGTTACGGTGTAGGTCTGGATCAGGCTCAAGCCCTCGGAACCGGCGCCGCTCAGTGAGGTGATCGGCGGGATCCCGGCGATGCCGCCAACGAATCCGGTGAACAACTTGGGATCACGGATTTGAGTGTCGAACCGGAATTGGAAGACGACGTCTGGAATTCCGTCCTGGTCGTTGTCGACGAGCATCTCGTAGAGCACGCTGGGATCGAAAGGAAAATAGTTGGGCCCGTTGGCCGGCTCCAGGAGCGGGTCGACGTTCAAGATCATGGTGACGTTCTTGGGATTGTCATAGCTGACAAAGGCGTACCAGTCGGTGACATCCGCGGAGCGGTCCAATGCCGTGATGGGTGCTTCGCGATGGCTCGACGCGAGCAGGCTGGAAGGTGCCAGCATGAACAGCGCCATGGCGAGGGCCACGATTGATTTCAGCTTTTTCATCGAAATGCCTCTCTACAGAATTCGTCGACATCGCCGTGGATTTACCTGCTCGTGAGTAAAGTGTGTCGCAGTTCCTCCGGCTCGCCCACGTACTTAAATTACGTTGTACTGGTGGAAACGGATTTCGCGAATTGAAAAAATGTTTACGCCGCTGTCGTGGATATAACTCTTGCTTGGTTGTTTGTGGAGAAATGGGAAACGTTTCATCACATGGGCAGCATCGGGCAACGAAGGCGAATGACTGGAGATCATCATTTCGATCCCTACATTCATGCCAATTTATTGCGGGATCCAGTGCACCTGTGACGTGAATAGCCCGTCGACAAAACCGATGTGGTAAACAAGAAATATGCCGAAAGCCATGCTGGCAAAACCGGAAATCGCGGCCAAGTGCCGATTGATTTTGAAGAATTTCTTCCCTGTATAAACCAAAGGTATGGAGATTGCGGCGGTCATGAGCATCATTCCCATCATTGTGCCGAAGCCAAAAACCAGCAAGTACGCAGTGGACCAGAGAGGACTCTTGATGGTAGAGAGGACTAATAGGGCGACCGCAGCCGAACCGGCAAGCCCATGTACCAAGCCGACCACTAACGGTCGGATGGCCTGATAGAGACCGAGTTTCCCGATAGTTCTCTCAAGGAAGCGCTCAATGCGGCCCGACACCCTTCGGTTTGTGTTACCAGGGTCCTCGGAGATGCGATCTGCGGAAACGGCTGGTTGTGACATTGCGAGGGCCCTTTTCATCGGAGTAAGGCGCTCTGTAATCCAACCTATAACGCCGGTTAGATTCAATACGCCCAGCAGAATAAGCATCACCGCAACGCAAAACTCCATGGACAGGCCGAGGCGGGGCGGGATCACGACACCGAAGATAATAATTGCGGATCCGACCAGAAAAATAGTCAGGGTGTGTCCCAATCCCCAGAGCAACCCAATAGTCGCTGAGCTTCTAATGGATTTTTGGCGGCTTACAATGGTGGATACTGCCGCCACGTGGTCGGGATCTGTGGAATGACGCATCCCCAAGAACAATCCCAGCAGAATTACGGTCGCGAACGGAACCAGTTTGTCCTTGGAGAGAGAACCGTGGGAGAGAGAACCATGGGAGAGAAGGCCTTGCCAGATCTGAACGGATGCGATAGCCGATGCTGTTATTCCCACACCCAGCACCACCATGAATGCAGCTGACAAAAATGGAAGATAGCGAAGGGCAAGATTGCCAGGCCGCACACGGGAAGACATCACGCTTTTGGCATAGACCATGGTTAGGCCGACGATCACCAAGACCGCTGCCAGTCCCAAACTGAATGCGGTGATCAAAAACAACCCGAAACCTATCCGGTGAAGAGAGAAGGCACTAAGGAGCACGACTAGCGCCGCCGGACAAGGTACGATTCCTCCAGTGATGCCTAGCGTGCAAAGTTCACGTAAGGACAGCGTCCGCTCGACCGGTTTCGATTCGGCGGAGATTGCAGTTGGATTCGCTGGTTCCGTGGGCGTATCGCGGTTGGTCGCACTTTGCTGGAAGATGGAAAGAAACCAGTGCGAGTGCTGTTCTCCCGGGGCATGGGAATGCTCTACGGTTTCTCCGGTCCAGTGTCTCAGGAAAATGAAAATGCCGAGGCCGGCAACGCTCAGACCGGAGATTGTTCCCAGCCATGGATAGAGCTGTTCGGGAACTATGTATCGTGACGCATAGAGGGTCACGGCGCCGAGCAGATATACGCCCGCAGTGTGTGCAGCGGTGACCACGATTCCCAGCAACACAGCATGTCTTGCTGTGCCGCGTGAACCGACAAGGTAGGCAGCAACGATGGTCTTGCCGTGTCCCGGTTCCAGCGCGTGAAGCGCTCCCAGACCGGCAGCGATCAGAGCGGCCGACAACAATACCCAGAAATTCAATTTACCCTGTGTCGAGATCAGCTCGGTAAAGCGACTGCGCGGCGTATTCTGCGCGCGGGCGAGTGGCAGCAGAGCAACAGTGGATGCTGCGATGCCGCTCGGGGAGGACTGCGGGTCGCTCAGGTCGCGCGAAGTAGTTGCAGTGGTAATTGCACCCGAGGTAATTACACCGGACGACTGGCGCTGTCTTTGACGGGAAGGCGGACGGGTGGGCAGAGGTGCGGATGCCTGATGCGCCGCGTCTGTTCCCCGAGGGGGCGTGCGGTTGGGAGAGGCTGCAATTATCTCCGCTGAAGCAGTCTTGTCCGGTTCAGAGAGCGAAGTTCTGAAGACGACCAGAGCTGATAGTTGCTGTGGAGGGCTGTTCAACACATCGCTGGAGTAATTGGTCAGCTCCTGGCTGCGATCGGTGCCGGGAGCGGAACTGCTCAGAATCGTAACTCCGTCGTCGAGAACCACGACCTCTTTCCAACCTGCTCGCCCCGGGAAGTTGCTATCAAAGTAGGAAAGTTTGTGAGTGCCCGCGGATACATCGAGTGTGCCCCGGAACACAAATCCGATTTTCATCGTAGACAGACCGCCGGCGCCGTCGGCAAATGCCACCTGGCGAGATATCGTATATAACCGGACAGATTGGCCATCGCTCTCCAACGAGATTCCTTCCTTCAAGAGTTGCTCCTGCCTGTTGAGATAGCGGGAGGCGCTGGGGTCATCAACCTTGGGAGTAATGTCGAACTGCCGAGCCTCCTGAAAAGTAGGAATTTCAGCCATATCGATCAGATACCGGATCTCAATCGACTGTTGGCCGATCTTGATCTTCGAGTAATGATTGACGCTGAAATTTCCCATGGGATGGGCAACGGAGGTCGCGGAGCTCAAAATCAGCACAAACAGAAACAACACGATTCGCGGCCGACGACGATTATCGTTATCGTTGCGCATTGCTTGACCTCAAATCCCGGTTATGCGATTGGGCGATCTCTTCCAAAGTTCGGCTCGCTACTTCAGCGTGAAAGACGTGGAAATGCGAGTTTGTTTTCAACGCACGACTCAGAAAGTCTTCTGCAGCAGAATCCTTGCCCAGGCGGTGGTAGATCACGCCGGCATGAAACAGGAGCAGCGAGTCATTGGTGTGCAGGCCGAGAGCTTTGTTGATCGCTTCGACCGCTTCCTGGAATCGGCCATTCCGGTAGAGGACCCACGCCAGCGTGTCCCATGTGTAAATGTCGTGCCGGACTTCAAGTTCTTTTCGCGCAAGCTCTAGGGCCTCCGGCATCTTGATCCCTCGATCTGCATAGAACAGGGCCAGTTCCCGATTGACCAGCACTTGATTTAACTTGCTGAGGTGTCCGATGTACTCGACCAGGTCATACTGCTGCTGAGCTTCGTTCACCCGTCCCGCTTTCTTGTAGACGTCGCCCAACTCAGCGACGTACACGGGAAACGGAATGACGGCAATCGAGCTTTGATAGAGCTCAATGGATTCTTCAAGTTTCCCCTGCGCGGCCCGAACCTTCGCCAGACCGGCCAGGGAGCGATAGTGATTGGGATCGGCGGTTATGCCCGACTGATACGACAAAGCGGCATTTCCCAAGTCGCCTGCTTGAAAATAGCGTTCGCCTAATTCGAAATAGAGCCATGCGAGATTTTCTCGGGGGACATTGGTTTGAAGCGCGGCCGCGATGGCACTCTTCATCAGCCGGATAGCTTCCGCGGAGTCTCCACGCAGGTAGCACAGATATGCGATGCGACTGTCGCTCATGTATGCGAGCGCCACGGGCGATAAGATCGCCCGCCCAAGAGATTGCACGATGTTGTAGGCCGTTGCTGCCTCGTCGTAATCGCCCATATCGGTGTAAGCGTCCCCTTCGATGGCGAATGCCGCCAGATTTCCGGAGCCTGTGCCGATCGCCTTTTGTGCATAAGTGAGGGCGTCAGAGAAGCGATGTTCGCCCATATACACCAATGCCATGTGAACCAGAGGATCTGCGGCTCGGAAGTCTTGCGGCGCCAGAGCGAGCGCCTTATTGAGCGTTTGCTCGGCCAGGTCGTAAAAAGCAATGTCGCCGGTCTCTCTGGCCTTCTGAAAAAAGGCGGATCCTAATTGGTCATATCCTGCGTAGTCGCCCGGCGCTTCCTTGACATGGTCTTGCACTGTCTGAATCTGCTTGTCGGTCTCCGATGTAGGGTCGAGGCGTTTCAACTCGACGGATTCAAAAGGAGCAGTCTGAGACCATGCGCATGCGCCACAAAGGATCAGAAGAACTAGTAGCCACTTGGCCATTCCAGCCTCACTGGGTTGCAAATGGGGGATTGATCTTGGTCAATGCCGTGCTTCGCGAGATTGCCGCTACTGCCCAGCGCTTTCCGGGAACGTTTACCACCGACCCGCCGACACTATGAATACGGGCAGGAGCGCAAATCGGATTGCTGGCATCCGACTTTCTTGCCTGATCTTTGCCTTTGTGCAGGGCCGCAATAATTTGCATGCATTTCATGAATCCGTTGCCCGCTAACGGGACGAGTGACGGCCCTTGCTTGCTACCGGCCCAGGCTGCTATTTTCAGTGAACCGCAAAGTGCGGGCTGCACCAGACGTGGGCTTACAGACAATCCAAAGCTCATTTTTGAGACGTACTTCAGGAGGATGAAGATCGGCGTGCCGAGCGCGGACCCCAACGCGATGACGTCCGACATGGCGCTGGTGACGGCGATCCGATCCGGCGATCAGGGCGCCATGAAGGCGCTTTATGATCGCCATTCGTCCATCGTGTATTCGGTGGCGCTGCGCGTGCTTCAGGATACCGGCGCGGCCGAGGACGTATTGCAGGACATCTTTATGCAGCTTTGGCGTAATCCCGGAGCTTTTGACGCGAGCCGGGGCAACATGGCCGCATGGCTGGCAGTGATAGCGCGCAACCGGGCGATCGACGCCTTGCGCCGCCGTCGTCCGGAAGACGATATTGAAGACGTGGCAGTTTCTGTCGAACACGACCTCGTCAGCGAAGCAGACCGATCGCGCACCATGGATAAGGTTCGCGGGGCGCTGCAAGCGATGCCCGCACCGCAACGGTCTGTGCTCGAAATGGCGTATTTCGAAGGATTGACTCACTCCGAGATCGCCGGGAAAACCGGCGAGCCGCTGGGCACAGTTAAAACCAGGATTCGCGCCGGATTACTCTCGTTGAGAAAAGTGTTGGCCGCATGAGCGTGCACGAACAATTCGCGGAAGACCTGGCGCTCTACGCGCTCGGAGCGCTGGATGACGCGGAACGCCAGACGGTAGAGAAACATCTCGAGGAATGCGCCTCTTGCCGCCGCGAATTAGAACTGCTGCGCGGCGACCTCAGCCTGCTCGCGCTGACCACTGCCGGACCCCAGCCGCCGGCGCGTGCGCGGCAGCGGCTGATGTCGGCCATCACCGCTGAGCCGCGCCTGCCGGTGGCCGCCCCCGCGTCTGAACGCCGGCAGCGTTCCTGGTGGACTGCTTCTGGGTGGCCTGCTCTTGGATGGGCGGTGGCGGTGGCGCTCGTTTTCGCCGGCATCGGTTTGCTGCGGCAGAATTCGACGCTCCACCAGAACCTAGTTTCGTTGCGAGCGCAGTTTGCCGATCAAGGAAATAAGCTCGAGCAAGCCAACGAAGTCGTGGCGACGCTGCTAGACCCCGACGCGAAGAAGATCGAACTGGTCGCCGTCGGCAACAAGCCGCAGCCGAGAGGTAAGGCGATCTACCAGCGTCGCAATCGCAACCTGATTTTCTTCGCCAGCAATTTGCCGCCTCTGGCCGCGGAGAAAATCTACGAACTATGGCTGTTCCCCGCCAACGGCGGAGCGCCCATCGCGGCGGGCCTGTTCAAGCCCGATGCTCGTGGCAGCGCGACGGTCGTGAATCCTCCGCTGCCGGAGGATGTCGACGCCAAGAACTTTGCGGTTACGCTAGAACCCGAGAGCGGCTCGCACGAATCTCCGCGTGGGACGCCTGTGATCGTCGGCGTAGGCGAGTAAAAGCGAAAACTCGCACACCCACAAGGATTTCAAATTAGGACACCACCAAGGGGTCAATGAAAACACGGCTGAGATGGAGTTTCACAATCACTATATGCACACTGCTCATGGTAAACATCGCACTGCCTCAGGAGACATTGAAACAGGACAGTAGCGCAACTGTAACGATCGTCACAGCAGGTGATATCTCGGTCACCAGAGCGGCGGACGGCAAGACCGCGGTGTCCATCAACTTCGTTCCAGGCAAAGCGAAATCGGGCGA
>OCZT010006168.1_pt1 | contig 11895 bp, 8 predicted proteins | sample 1539031 | NCBI WGS metagenome assembly OCZT01 (sample SAMEA3539308, study PRJEB22396) | soil metagenome | biome: tundra; feature: field; material: soil | place: USA | collected 2010-05 | depth 0.15 m
TGAGTAGGTGGTGTAACAGGTCTGTTGGTTTTAGGAAAATTATTTCAAATTGTTTTATTAAAGTGATCCGTATTCAGAATTTACGGGGAAACTCCTTAAATAGACGAAATAAATTCTTTTTCGCTGCAAACCTAACAGACAAACATAAATAATATGACCAAGAAAGGCATGAGCAGGACATCTGCGGACCTTTCTAATTTGGACTTTCTCTTTAAAATAACTAAGATTTAATCCGGTAAATCTGTCGTGGAACACTTCAAAACCTGAATTTTTAATAAGATATTGCTTAAGTAAATTCCGATTATGAGGAAGAATTCCGGTCAGGACTGTGAATAAAAAAAAGATTTATGATCCTAACCAAAGTCAGTGCAGACAAGTTCATTAAGTAAGAATAAAAGAACTTTACAAAAAATAAGTTGTTTATTTGCAGTACAATCTTAAATCAATGAAAAAAACTGTCTATTCGATGCCCCAGCGCAAGGTTATTATTATCGGTGCAGGAGCAGTAGGTGCTACATTTTGCTATGCTTTGGCACAAAGTGGTCTTGCAGATGAGATTATTTTGATTGACAAAAATGAAGATCTGATGAAAGGCCAGGTACTTGATCTTGTTCATGGACAGACCTTCTTTCCTACTGTTGGTATCCGTTCAGGGACAATCGCTGATTGTGCTGATGCACAGGTAGTTGTTATTACTGCCGGTGCAGCTCAGAAACCCGGGGAAACCAGACTTCAGCTTATTAAAAAAAATGCTGAAATAACAGGAGATATTGCTGAAGCCGTAGATAAATCCGGCTGCAAAGGAGTTATGCTTATAGTCAGTAATCCGGTGGATGTTCTCACTTTTGTGGCTCTCAAACGATCGGGATGGGAAAAAGGCCGTGTAATCGGATCCGGCACTGTTCTTGACAGCTCCAGATTCCGTCATCTTCTAAGTAAACACTGTAATGTTGATGTTCATAATGTACATGCATATATTCTGGGCGAACATGGCGACAGTGAATTTGCCGCGTGGTCTATGACAAATATTGCGGGAATCAGTATAGACGAATATTGTCCTGTCTGCAGTAATTGTTCAGACTGGAAAAACCAGCGCAGGTTAATTGAAGAACAGGTAAGAGATTCGGCATATCATATAATAAACTATAAAGGATCAACACAATTTGCTGTAGGACTTGCGCTTGTAAGAATAACAGGAGCAATACTGCGAAGTCAGAATACAATCTTGTCCGTCTCAACACTTGTGGAATCTGAATTTGGACTAAAAAATATCTGCCTTAGTGTGCCTTGCGTTGTTTCAGATAGCGGAGTAACAAGGATTATCGAAAGTCCATTGTCATCTGAAGAACTTGGCTTATTAGCAAACTCAGCCGGTGTTTTGAGAAGAGCAATTGAATCAATATAAGAAACACCAGTTAAATCATAATTGCAAAAGATTGTCTGAAATATTAATTAAATTTTTAAGTTTTTACATTTGAATTAGAATTTCAAAATCAAGTCTATGAAAAAACATGTTATTCTTTTCCTGATCATTATTTTGACAGTTCTGGCTATGTCATCATGCACGCAGTCAAAAAAAGAGCCTGATACCGACGCGCTGGCATCGCATATAAATTCTGCCATTAAACCAGGAGATGATTTTTTCCTTTATGCCAATGGCAAATGGTTCATGCAAAACCCTATTCCTGCAAGTGAACAAAGCAATGGGATCTGGCAATTGATTCAGGATACTATCAATGCGCAGATTCGCCATGTTTGCGAATCATCAGCTGCAATCAAAAACGCACTCAAAGGAAGCAACAAGCAAAAAATAGGAGACTTTTTTTACACAGGGATGGATAGTGTAGCATTGAATAAAAAAGGAATCTCTGATTTAAAAAGCGATTTTGAAATGATAGATGCGATAAAAGATATCAATGGTATAATAAAGACAGCATCTTATATTCATACTGTCGCCGGTTCTCCATTATTCGGATTCTATGCCGGGCAGGATGACAAAATAAGCAGTAAGATCTCAATTAATATTTACCAGGGAGGACTGAGCCTGCCTGACCGTAACTTCTACTTCGACAATGATTCACGTGCTGTTTCTATCCGTCAGAAATTCATGTCGCATCTTGAAAATGCATTTTTAATTATTGGGTACAATCCGGAAAAAGCTAAAACAGCTGCCGGAAGAATCATGAAACTCGAAACTGCGATTGCCGGAACTTCAAGAAAAAGAGAGGATACACGTGATCCGTGGATGAATTACCACAAGCTGACTTTTAAACAGCTTTCGGAATTAACAACAAATATTGACTGGAAAATATTTATGGATGGCGTCGGACTGCATAATGTCGACAGTGTAATTGTCGGGCAGCCTGAATTCCTGAAATCTCTGAATGGCTATCTCTCCACTTATCCTGTCGAAGACTGGAAAAATTATCTTAAATATCATCTAGTAAGAAATCTTTCCCGGAGCATGGACGACAAAACCTATCTTGAGTTTTTTAATTTTTATTCCGGAGCTCTCCGCGGAGTCAAAGAGCCCAAGCCAAGATGGAAACGAGTTGTTCAGCAAACCGATCGGTCGCTTGGCGAACTGATAGGTCAGGTATATGTCGACGAATATTTGCCTAAAGGAACTAAAGAGAAGCTGGTAGAGATCGGGAATGAAATAAAAACTATTTTTTCGGAACGGATAAAAGCTCTCGACTGGATGAGCACCGCAACAAAAGAAAAAGCTTTGAGTAAACTTTCCTCTGTTATAATGAAAGTTGGTTATCCCGATAAATGGAAAGACCTCAGCGCTATGCAAATAGACCGTTCATCTTTTATACGGAACGAGATGAATGCCAATAAGTGGGAAATGAACTATATGATTTCTAAATATGGGAAACCAGTTGACCGCACTGAATGGGGAATGGAACCACAGACATATAATGCATATTATAACCCTTCAAATAACGAGATATGTATCCCCGGCTGTAATATTATTGTTCCGGGTTACGAAGGCAAAATGGCTGATGATGCCCTTCTTTATTCCATTATCGGAGCGACTTTCGGACACGAAATAACTCATGGTTTTGACGACCAGGGCTCAAAGTACAATGCCCTTGGTAACCTGCAGAACTGGTGGACACCAGATGACAGTATCAAGTTCTATGGCAAAACGAAAATGATTGTCAGACAATTCAATAAATATATTGCAGTCGACAGTCTTCATATTAATGGTGAACTCACACAGGGCGAAAACATTGCAGATCTCGGCGGAATAATAATGGCATATGAAGCTTTTAAGAAAACCGACCAGTATAAAAAGAACATTATAATTGCCGGTTTGAATCCTGATCAGCGCTTTTTCCTGGGATATGCGCTTGCCTGGATGGTTAACGAACGTCCGGAAACAATTTCAAGCCAGGTAAAAAGCAACGAACATTCACCTGCAAAGTTCCGGGTCAATGGACCATTATCGAATATGCCCGAATTTTACAGCGCGTTCAGTGTCAAACAGGGCGATGCTCTATGGGTTCCTGATAGTCTCAGAGTTAAGATATGGTAAGCATTTCTGTTCAGAATATCTGAATGAATTTAACGAACTTCAGAATTCAGTCTCATAAATTCCTAATCTGTTTCTGAGGGTAGTTATTTCATCCTGCATGGAATTTATCCGATGCAATAAATAGTTGATGGTTTCGATACCTTCAACGTTAATATCAAGCTCATAATACAAGCGGACAAACTTCTCAAGTTGCTGAAGCTGGTCTGCCTCAATAAAGGCTGAATCTTTTATAGTTGTAATCTCAATAAGTCCGCTTTGCTGCAGAGAACTTACGAATGATATCTCAATGTTGTGACTTGAACAGAATTCATCTATCGCAATCAGATATTCAGTTTCCATTACTTTCTTTATTATATTATAATTCAGACAGTTGTTTAAATAATACCTTTTGATTTTCAGTCAGATTTGTGGGAATTTTAACTAAGTAAGTCACATATAAATCACCATATTTACCTTCATTTTTGTAAACTGGAAATCCTTTACCTGTAAGCTTCACTTTACTCCCATTCTGAGTTTCAGGTTTTACTTTGAGTTTTACTTTACCAGATAATGTCTCTATTGTTAATTCACCTCCGAGCACTGCAGTGTATAAATCCAGATTTACCGTTGTAAACAAGTCACTTCCGGATCGTTTAAAATCGCGATTATTAGTAACGGAGAAAGTTATATATAAATTACCATCCGGACCTCCATTTGTCCCTTTACCACCGTGTCCAATTATTTTGATTGTCTGACCGTTCTCAATTCCTGCCGGGATAGTAATTCTGATTTTCTTATCGTTAACTGTTAAGGTTTGTTTGTGGGTTTTATAGGCATCAACCAGATCGAGCTGCAATTCTGCATTGTAATCTTCCCCTCTGAATTTCACTTGTCTTCCATATCCGGCATTTGATCCCCTGCCAAACATAGATTCAAAAAAATCAGAAAAGTCTCCTTCAGATTGTGATCCTGAATATGAAGCTCCTCTTGAATTCTGTGGTTCTTGCTGATACTGTCTTTGTTTTTCAAACTGTTCGGAGTGCTGCCAGTCCTTACCGTACTTATCATATTTTTTGCGTTTTTCCGGATCGCTCAATACTTCGTTGGCTTCATTAATTTCCTGAAATTTCTTTTTGGCATCCTTATCATTCGGATTCAGATCGGGGTGATATTTTCTTGCCAGCTTCCTGTAGGCACTTTTAATATCTTTCGATGTTGCTGTTTTGTCAAGACCTAACAGCTTGTAATAATCCACAAAATCCATTTTTTATTGTATTGGGTTAATTAGTTTGTAAAATTGTAATAATAAAAAATTCACCAACATAATAATTAATATTGTTATAAAGATTAGTTATATAACAGAACATGAAAATAATATAATGGTTTAGGCAATAAGTTGTGGGCTTAATTATATTATCTCCTTATAACAACGTACCCCTTTGCAGTAGGGCCATTATCTGTTTTTACAATATAGAAATATGTATCGTCGGAAAGTGGCCTGCCATTGTAATCAACACCGTTCCACGAATTATCATAATTACTGTTCTTATAAACCTGCACCCCTCTCCTGTCAAAAATTATAATTTCCATTTTGCCTACAGCTTCTGATCCTTTTAAGATAAAATAATCATTCTTTCCATCCATATTCGGAGTTATTAATGTCGGCACAATCAGATTACGAACACTTATAATGACTGTGTCGGTAGATATTGAACATACTTCATTGGTAACTGTCCATAAGAACTTATTCACTCCCACTGAAAGCCCGGAGACTTTGGTTTTTGTCATGGTATCATTTGAAAACCCGGCAGAGCCTGATATTACTGACCATATCCCCATCTCATGATTATTTGCCAGTTGGGCATCCAGTGTAGTTACAAACACATTTGAGAGAACCTGATCAGGTCCTGCATTTGCAACAGGAATCTGATAAACAGCCACAATTACAGGTTTCACAGTAAAAAAGCCGTCTGCAGTTGTGCCTTTAATATAATAAGTACCATCAGTTGCCATGGAAGGAGTTGTATAAGCAATTGTTGCAGCCGCGTCAGTCCAGTATGTGTATGTTAAACCCAGGGCAGAACCTGCAACAATTTTTGGATTTGTCAGGTCCACCGTTGACGGAAAGCAAACAGGTGAAGGATTCGTAATGACAATCACTGGCTGACCTGCAGACGAATAAATTTCGAATGCGGCAGAAGATGCTGAAATACAGCCTGCTGAGTTGGTCACGGTAAAGCTATATGTTCCGGCAACCAAACCTGAAATAGTAATAGTAGTTCCGCTTCCGGTTGTCGTTGAGTTTCCGGGAGAAAGAACTAATTTCCAGGTTCCGTTATCAGGTAAGCCGTTTAAAACCACACTTCCAGTCGGCGAATTGACACCAGGTTGTGTGATTGTACCAATTATCGGAGGAGTGGGAAGATCAGGCTGGGTTGGGATAACCACATTTGCTGATAATCCTGAAATACAACCTGCGGAGCTGGCCACTGTATAATTATAGGTACCGCCTATGAGACCTGAAAGAGTTACGCTTGTACCAGTTCCTCCTGAAGTTATTGTACCCGGATAACGTGTAAGGGTCCATGTACCGGTTGCAGGCAAACCTGTCAGAACTACACTGCCGGTTGGTAAAGAACATGTTGGTGCTGTTATTGTTCCTATAAGGGGGGCAGTGGGAATTGCCGGTGATGCCGAGATACTAATGTTGGATGACGAGGGAGAGATGCATTGAGCGGAATTTGTTACTGTATATGTATATACTCCCTGAGACAGATTCATAATTGTAGTACTTGTGCCTGAGCCTATAGCAGTTACACCGCCAGGTGAGCGGGTCAGGGTCCAGGTACCGGTTGAAGGTAATCCGCCTAATACTACAGAACCTGTTGATACAGTACATGTAGGCTGAGTAACTGTTCCGACAACTGGTGCTGCCGGAACCGATGGCTGAGGATTGATAACCACATTTGCTGAGGCACCAGAGATACACCCTGTTGTGTTAGTTACTGTAAAGAAATATGTTCCGGAAGAAAGTCCGGTTATGATAGTACTATTTCCGAATCCTGTAGTATTTATACCTGCGGGTGTACTTATTACCGTCCATGTACCGGTGGAAGGTAATCCATCTAATTCTACACTTCCGGATGGAGCAGAACATGACGGTTGTGTGATGACTCCGACTATAGGAGGTGAAGGAATCTGATTAACTGAAAGGGTGAATATGGCAAAAGCTTGTGAACATGGCAAGCCTAATGGATTGTTTGTTGTTAATGTTATTATAACTGTTTTGCCTATGTCTCCTGCTGCAGGAGTATATGTAAAGGCAAAGGGAGTTGTGCCAGAAGTTGAAGGATCAATTGTACCTAACCCATTTACAGTAATTGTAACATTTGTTGCACTCCCGCCGAATGTATTTCCAGTAACCGTTATAGGTGCAGTACCACACGTGTTGCCATTGTTTCTGGTTAACGTGACTGTAGGTGAATCAGCACATCCGCAAGCAACCTGAAAGACAGGTCCTGTAGTAGTGCAACCGGCGGAATTTCTTACAGTTATAGAGTGGGTTCCATCAGATACATTAAAAAAACTTATACCACTCTGAAGCACACCTCCATCCATGCTGTATGTAAGACCTGTACCTAAAGGACTTGTTATTATAACTACTGCCTTACCTATGCCCTGTGAACAATCAATGGTATACATCGGATTTGGGGGAGACGCAGGTTGCGCAGGGATTACAATATTAGATGATGGCAAAGATGTGCAACCTACTGAGTTTGTAACAGTAAAGGTATAAGTGCTTGCAACCAGACCTGAAATTGTTATACTTGTTCCAGTACCAGGAGTTATCACTCCGTCAGGGTTTCGGGTAAGGGTCCATGTTCCTGTTGATGGTAAACTATTCAACACTACACTACCTGTAGCAAGCAGACAGGTAGGTTTGGTGATTGTTCCTACCAATGGAGCTGAAGGTATAGCATTTACAGATAATGTATAAGTTGCCTTTGCTGCCACACAAGGTGCCTTAAAATTGGTTGTTACCGTTATAATAACAGATTTACCAAGATCTCCGTTCTTTGGTGTGTATGTAAATGAGAATGGTGATAAGGTAGCGGAACTCGGACTGACTGTGCCAGTTCCATTCGTGGTTGTTAAAGTAACCTTTGTTGCACTGCCTCCAAAAGTATTTCCTGATATGGTCACCGGTGTTACTCCACATGTTTTTCCGCCAGAGCTGCTGAGTGTAACTGTCGGGCCATTCACACATTGTCCGAATGTAACCGTAGAAAAAAATATTAAAAGAAACACCAAAAAAAAAGCTCTGGTCATTATCTATATTACTAACCTTACCTGAAAGATATAACAAATTCGTGGTGTAAAGGTTCTGTAATTATAAAAAAGTTAAAGAGCTGGCAGGTTTTTTTAGAATTTGGATTTCCTGAGAATCAACTTGTTACAACCCAATGTTTATAATGCTTCAGAAAAAATGAATATCATTAGTAAACATAGGAAATATTACCGTTTTTGCTTACCGGATAACCAGCTGCATTATAAGCATATGTGGTTGCAGTAGTCTGTACATTATCGGATCCAAGACCAGGTGACATGTGAATAGTATAAGTCTCCTTAACAATATTATTAAGATTTGTATTAATCCCGGGCAGCATCGATTTGTTTACAGCTTTGTAGGGATTAAGTTTACTATCAAATTCATAAAGAGTAGTAGTAATAAGTTCGGTTACTCCAGCAGATGGTATGTTATACAGCATCTCCTGAATAAGGTTTCCCTGTCCGTCATACGTGTAATCAATATAACCGGTTGCTGTACTACCCCAGTACATTGATTGTCTTCCTATCCTGCTGTTGGAGTCGTATGTGAATTCAGAATATTCACTCGTTGCTGACAAAGGTGTTGAATATGTGGTCTTGATTAATTGTCCGTTAGCATTATATTCAAACGACATACTGCCGCCATTAACACCAGTTGAGGTTGTAACCCATGCTGTACTGCTTACTGTTGCCTGATAAACCGTCGGATCACTGCTCAGAACATTATCATTTGCGTAATAATCCGTAGTGAGCAGCTGACCTTTATCATTATAAGTATAAATTGCGAGATTGAATTTGCTCTTTTCCTGATTTACAAGATTTGAATCATTATAAATATATTCATAAGTTGATTGCTTATCAACCAAAACCTTGCTCAGCAGAGGAATATTAGAACCGGCTTTATTACCGTTATTATTGATATTTCCAATTTCTTCCTTTTTACATGAAAAAAATATTGTTACAAAGAGAAGACAATAGGCAAGTATTTTTAATTTCATTGTACAATAATTTTAATAATCAGTTATAAATAATATTTCCAAAATCCAATTAGTTATCTTAGAAATGAAGCTGATAATAAACCCATTTTTTAATTAAATATTTAATTATAAACATATTAAGACAGGCACGGTTAACTTTCAAGCATTGAACTGTAATTCAAAACGGTCGATTGAAAATAATATTGCTTGAAAAAATAAAATAAACTATTTTAGTGTAATAATTATGCAAATATAACGTTTGATTAGATGTGTTAGTCAAATTTTTTAATTTATTCGTCAAAAACTTGTTTTTATGAAAAATACACTAATTATACTATTATTCTTGCTTAGCAATACTATCGGAGCTACTACTTATTAGGGAGCAACATCTGTTATAAAATCGGCTTATACAGGGAGTGTGAACAGCGGAGTAATTAACGCAGCCGCAAATTCACCTGAGGTTATACAGATAACTGACCTTTCAGGCAACCTTCTTATTGAAAAATTGTTAGTAACAGGAGTTACCAATATCTTAATACCATTGAATCTGGCTTCATGTATTTATAATATTTTAATGTCGGCAGGAGGATCACAAATAGCATCAAAAAGAATGATAGTTTATTAAAAAACAATAAACTGTGAAGAAAACAGCAATATTTTTCAGTGTGGCTTTATATACCTCGATTTTATCAGGCCAGACAACGCTTGTAACGGAAGGAACAGTCACAAATAGCACAGTTACCGGAGACTGGGCAGGCGTTAATATTCCGAGAAGTGTGCCAATGGCTTTCACATACCGGAATAATTCTATAACCTCTGTAAATGTTTCAGGATACATGTTACAGGCGGGAGATGAAGTTGCCGCTTCCACGAATAACAATCTTGATGGAGAGATAATTACAGGAAATAGATTCACATGGAACGGTACTGACATGACAAGCATTACTCACGGCGTATTTACAGGTCATAATAAGAATGTAATTATAGAATACAATTATCTTAATAAAGTTCCCATGGGAATTGTACGTAAATCGGCTAATGATATGACCAATACATCCGGCGGAGTTGCATATAATCTTGTAATCAGTCCTTCAGTTGCAGTTGTTGTAAAGGGCATGTCGAATGTAGGCATATATAACAACACTTTTTATCAGACGAGGACCTATGCTCAGACAAACAGGGGTTTAATAGACGTATATTCTAATACTGATATCAGTCCGTCATCTTATGCTCATGGAACGAAAATAAAAAACAATATATTTTATACAAAATTTCAGACAACCAACATCCGGATTATTGATAATGATTGTTTAACCGGTTTTGAATGTGACTATAATCTTTATTGGTGTGAAGCCGGGACTCCCACATTCGATGTTAACGGTGCTATTATTACATTCGCACAATGGCAGGCTTTAGGTTACGATACTCATTCAGTAGTGGTTAATCCAAATTTCATAAATTTTACAGATCTAAATCCGGCTGCCCGGCTTGATTACGGTACTAATTTAGGTACCTCATGGCAAACCGGCTTATCAGCAACAGCTACATGGATTGCAGGTTCATCTCCATCAACTACTAATCAGGACGGCACGTGGCAGGTTGGGGCACGTATCTATAATACTGTTTCTCAAATACCTGTTTACTTTGGTTCAGTGATAGAAAATGCCACGCCTGCTCTTTTAGTAATGAACTACGGTCTGAGCCTGGCAAATATTTTACCAGCTGCTTCAGCCTTTACAGTCCAGGTCAATTCGGCGAACATGGCAATTAATGCAGTAGCCGTTTCAGGAACAAAAGTTCAGTTAACTTTAGCTAGTTCAATAAAATACGGTGACATTGTTACGGTCTCATATACAAAACCGGTAAGCAATCCGCTCCAGACTTCTTCAGGCGGATTGACCGCAAGCATTTCTGTACAACCGGTAACCAATAATTTAATTAAGACTGCTACAGATTCTTTATCACTTTCTATAACAATGACAGTTTCTTCCAACCATATCCATAAAATATTGAATGTTCAATTAGCTTATTCTTCTGCTGCAACAACGTCTTTATCGCCCGAGGTTATCAGAATCTTTGATATTTCAGGTAATCTTTATATTGAAAAATTGTTAGTCGTGGGAGAGTCAAATATCGTAATTCCATTAAACCTTTCTGCAGGCATATATAATGTTCAGATAATGGCAGCCGGAGTAGAAATGGCTTCAAAAAAAGTGATAGTTTATTAAGTTAGATTATTTTATAATATCACTACCTCTCAGTTAATAATTCATTTACTGATCAATATGCATCCGCGGTTTCCCTCTGTTGATTCATTGTTACCGGTACTTCATTACTGGAAAACTTATTATCAACGCTCCTCCTTCGGTCGGAATTGTTTCTTATGGCTCTTCTCTTTTTTGGTGAATAAATTCTGAATAACAGCCTGCCCGAAAGTTTTGATCTGATCGGAATTTTGAGAAATAATCCTTGCTATTCCAAACTGAAGAATAGCCCCTACAAGTTTCTTTAACTTATTGGCTGATTTTCCTATAAATATTCTTTTTAAAATGAAACCGCTGACTGATCCGATAGCGTTGCCAGAAATATTTTCTACGAGGTTTTCCGATGAAAATAAATTCTTCAGAGTGTTTCTGAGAATATTTACAGGCTTTAAACTCTCATAAGTAAGGTAGAATTGCTCCCTTAATAGTTGTTCTTTTACTTTTCGTTCAGTCTCAAGTTCCTGAATTGCATATTTAAGCTCCGCAACTGAAGTTATATTTTGCATGAATCATTTATTTAGGGCACGTTTCACCAAAAAATTCCCGACAATTCTTTTGATCCATTTACGCAGAAAGAAGTGAACAATAATGCTGGTAAAAATATAGAATGCAGCTACTACAAAAAAACCGTAAAAGGTTTTCCCAAGGATCTGTCCCAACCAGAAAGCCAATCCCAGGTTCAGAAAGAGCAGGAATGTTGCTAGCAACAAAATGACAACAGAAGCAGGAACCAGGGAGGATACGATATCCGTCGTTTTATCAAGAGTTTTAAGTTTAACTAATTCGATACTTGTTTTACCAT
>OCZT010006169.1_pt1 | contig 11894 bp, 15 predicted proteins | sample 1539031 | NCBI WGS metagenome assembly OCZT01 (sample SAMEA3539308, study PRJEB22396) | soil metagenome | biome: tundra; feature: field; material: soil | place: USA | collected 2010-05 | depth 0.15 m
ACAACCGTATGGCCTGTTGTAAGTTGTCTAAAATGTTTCAATTATGCTATTGGCAACTTAAACAAGCTACCATGGCATCTGCCGGCAGACTTGAAACATTTTAGACAACTTACAACAGGCCATACGGTTGTAATGGGAAAACGAACTTTCGAAAGCTTACCAAATGGGCCACTTCCAAATAGAAAAAATATTGTACTTACTTCTATAATGTCCGAAGGAGTTAATGAGGGTTATTACGAGGCCGATTCGATGGAAGATGTTTTTTATTTATGTGAGAATGAAGATCAGGTATTTATTATAGGAGGAACTTCGGTTTATAAACAAACAATTCACAGAGCAGATGCACTCTACATTACGTGGGTACACTCCAACTTTACAGCCGATGCTTATTTCCCCGAAATGAATTTTGATGAATGGGAAGAAGTTAATCGTGAAGATTGCGCAGCAGATGATAAAAATCTTTATTCATATTCATTTGTAGAATATAAACGCAAAACAAAATAGAAATATAGTTTCATTAAAAAGTGTCTTACTACAATTAAGTAAGGCACTTTTTTTATACGAGACATTATATGTAAAACTCTATTTTTTATATTATATTTGGACATTTAAAGTCACCATTTTGGTCAAAATAATTATCTTTGTCTAGAACAAAAAACAATAACTAAAAACACAAAAAACGATCACCATGAGTTATTTATTCAAACCCAAAAATTACAACCCGATACTTACTCTTCAGCAAACGGAAGTGGGTATTTCAAAAATCAAGGAGTTTTTCCAATCGAACTTGTCTTCTGAGTTACGTCTGCGACGTGTTACAGCACCACTTTTTGTGCTACGCGGTACTGGTATTAACGACGATTTGAATGGTGTGGAGCGTGCTGTAAATTTTCCTATCAAAGATATGGGCGATGCACGTGCTGAAGTGGTTCATTCATTGGCCAAGTGGAAACGCCTTACGTTGGCTGCCTATGGAGTTGAAACCGGTTATGGAATTTATACCGATATGAATGCCATTCGTGCTGACGAAGAGTTGGGTAATCTTCACTCGCTTTACGTCGATCAATGGGATTGGGAGCGGGTAATGACAGTAGAAGAACGTAATATTGACTTTTTGAAAAGCATCGTTCGTAGCATTTATGCTTCATTCTTGCGTACTGAATACTTGGTTTCGGAAAGTTTTCCTGCTATCAGACCATGTTTACCTCCCGAAATTACATTTATTCATTCGGAAGAACTACGTCAACTTTATCCAACATTAACTCCAAAAGAAAGAGAAAATGAATTTACCAGAATTCACAAAGCCGTATTTGTAATCGGTATTGGTGGGCCTCTTGGTGATGGTCAGAAACATGATGGACGTGCACCTGATTATGATGATTGGACTACAGTAGCTGAAAGTGGATTGCCCGGTTTGAATGGCGATATCCTTTTCTGGAATCCGGTATTGGAAATGGCTTTCGAAGTATCATCGATGGGAATTCGGGTTGATAAAGAAGCTCTTTTGCGTCAACTGGAAATGGAAGGAAAATCGGACCGATTGAATATGTATTTCCATAAACGTTTGGCCGAAGGTTCATTGCCATTGTCTATTGGTGGCGGTATCGGACAGTCACGTTTGTGTATGTTCTTCCTTCGAAAAGCACACATTGGTGAAATTCAATCGAGCATTTGGCCTGCCGAAATGTATAAGGAATGCCAGAAATTGAATATTATCCTGATGTAGTTTTTTTTGTCGGATTAGCTTGAAGATTTACGGATAGCTATGCGATACAGAGAAAATTGAAAACAGAAAGAAATCCTGAAAGAAGTCTGATCGATACCTTTCAGGATTTTTTATTGGTAGAATTTTGCATTGAGATAAACTTCACAAATTGCCAAAAGAAACCAATTAACTATTTAGCCAACGTAATTCTAACTGATTTTTTGTACTTTTGTCATTTGTAAGCCAATAACACAAAATAGAACGTAAAATGAATATAGATTTCAATAAAATGGGAGGTTTAGTTCCCGCCATTATTCAAGATGAGTACACTGCAAAGGTATTGATGTTGGGTTATATGAACCAAGAGGCATTGACCAAAACACAGGAAAGCGGTCAGGTCACTTTTTTTAGTAGGACTAAAAACCGTTTGTGGACAAAGGGAGAGGAAAGTGGTAACTTTCTAAACGTAGTTTCGATAACTCCCGATTGTGATATTGATACATTGTTGATAAAAGTGCATCCGGTAGGTCCAGTTTGTCACACAGGCACCGACACTTGTTGGGGTGAAAAGAACGATACGGATATTACTTTCTTAAAATATCTTCAGGATTTTATTGCCGTTCGTTTTAAAGAAATGCCGGAAGGATCATATACTACTTCGCTTTTCAAAAAAGGAGTAAACCGTATGGCTCAAAAAGTAGGTGAAGAAGCTGTTGAAACAGTAATCGAAGCAGTAAATGGCACTGAAGAAGGTTTCCTTTACGAAGCATCGGATTTGGTGTATCACCTTATCGTTTTGCTAACTTCCAAAGGTTATTCGCTCGATGACTTAGCGCGCGAATTGAAAAAAAGACACAAATAATTGCAGTCATTGGTTGTTAGTGAACAGTAACTGATGGCTGATAACCGTTTACCGTAAAAATAATGGAAAAGAAATTATTGATAAAATACGTAGATGTGGACATTTGCCAACAAGATGTGTTGGTACTTGAAAATGTTCAACTTGAAGTTCATTCGGGTGAGTTTATTTATTTGATTGGAAAAGTAGGAAGCGGAAAAAGTACGTTGTTGAAATCAATATATAAAGAATTGCCTATTTTGGAAGGAGTAGCTGGTGTGCTAGGTTACGATTTACGTGCCCTTAAAACTCGCGAGTTGCCTTTTCTTCGTCGCAAAATTGGCGTTATATTTCAGGATTTTCAACTGCTCACCGATCGTACAGTGAATGAGAATCTTGCCTTCGTGTTGCGTGCTACCGGTTGGAAAGACAAAGAAGCTATTGCTGAGCAAATATTAAATGTGTTGACGCAGGTGGGCATGACTCACAAGGGTACTAAAATGCCACACCAGCTTTCGGGTGGCGAGCAACAACGCATTGTTATTGCTCGTGCTTTGCTTAACTCGCCTGAGATGATTTTGGCTGATGAGCCAACTGGAAATCTTGATCCAGAGACAGGTAATGAGTTGGTAGAATTACTTTACAATATCCGTCAATCGGGCACTACTGTGATAATGGCTACACATAATTTGTCGTGGGTAGAAAAATTCCCTGGACGTGTTATCCGATGCGAAGACGATAAGTTGCGCGAAGTAACCAATATTGTAACTATTGAAAAAACAGTGGTAGATGATGCGGTTATTACCGAATTTCTTGTTGATAACAAGGTGGTTAGCGTTGAACTTACTGAGGATAAAGAACAGGATGTAAATGTGGAGTTGAACAAGGAAATCCTGGAAGAAACAAAATAAAGCGAATGAGAAATTTACCTTGTCCTCAATGTGATATTCATAGGTTTCATGTAAAAAACCAAGAAGGCAAATTTTTGGTAGTAACGGTAAACGAAAATTATGAAGTGGTGCCTGTACATGCAGAGGAATCGTTGGACGGTTTCGATGTGTTGATTATCTATTGCCTCGGTTGTTCGTGGCAAGGTTCTCCAAAATCATTGCGTGCTGGAAAACACAGACACTAATGGTTACTCTCGTAAACAACAATCCCCCTGAAAATAATTACAGTTTCAGGGGATTGTTGTTTTATGCTATTTGTTTCTGGCTTTTTCTAGCGTAACATAAAAGGTTGATTTCAATAAATCGTGCGACCATGTTGCACCGGTAATTGCGTCTACTTGTTCTATGTCTTTACTTTTTGAGAATGCCTCCGTATATATTTCTATTCCTTTCAGTTCCTCGTGACATTGCATTATATAGCGAGGAGTATATTTAAAATAACGCTCATATTTTGGCCCAAATATTGCGTTTTTTTCTTTGTCGATAATTCTGAATTTCAACCACGTAACTTTATCATCCTTGATCTTGAGCCGCACTTGTCCCCAATACGGTTCGTGGGTGTACTTTGACCGGGACTCACCTTTATATACTCCATCTTTAAATTGCTTGGCAGAAGTTTCTGCGGTAGTAGTAATCATGGCTATTACAATTACAAAAACGATCATGAGCGAGGCATAATTTTTTTTCATAAGTAATAATTTAGGTATGTTATGATTTTATATAGTGTAAGTCGTGTTCGAATTAAGTTGAAGTTAATAGGTGTTAAGCAATGTTTACCCAGCAAAGATAATGATTTTTTTTGTCTATAATGATATGAAATTAGCATATTTTGATGCGAAATGATTACAAATTGTTGCAAGCTCGCTGAGATGGCTATTTCTTCCTACTGAGAAGTGTAGTATAAATTAATAAACCGTGTAGTATAAATTACAGCTGTATATTGTTAAATTGTATGCGATTATGCCTAAAAAACAACAAACCCTTTCCAAATAATGAAAAGGGTTTGTTGTAATTATTTTAGAAACGCAATGTTATTGAGTTTATGGGAAATTTATGTCAGTTAGTACGCTCGTGCAAAAACAACACGTTGCGTAGATGGTTTGCCTGTCACCATGCATGTTCCAGGCGTTGTATCGCCATTTAATGGAATACAACGGATAGTTGCTTTGGTTTCTTCTTTGATACGTTCTTCAGTTTCGGGAGTTCCGTCCCAATGGCACATAAGGAATCCGCCTTTTTCAATTTCTATCTTAAATTCGTCGTACGAGTTTACATCGCGTGTTACCGAAGTGCGGTAGTTAACGGCTTTTTGGAAGATATTGGCTTGAATTGTTTTAAGTAATTCGTCAATATATACTTCTACCCCTTCAATAGTTACAGTCTCTTTTGTTAATGTGTCGCGGCGAGCCACTTCTACGGTTCCGTTTTCGAGATCGCGAGCACCCATTGCCAATCGTACCGGTACGCCTTTAAGTTCGTATTCAGCAAATTTCCAACCCGGTTTTTTGTTGTCGTTGTTGTCAAACTTCACACTGATGTTCAATGCTTTTAGTTTGGCGGTAATCTCAGCAACTTTCTCTGAAATAGCAGCAAGTTGTTCTTCATTTTTATAGATAGGAACAATCACTACTTGGAACGGAGCCAGGTTTGGAGGTAATACCAATCCGTTATCGTCGGAGTGAGTCATAATAAGTGCACCCATCAAACGGGTAGAAACGCCCCACGAAGTTGCCCAAACGTGATCCAGTTTATTGCTTTTGTCCATGAAAGTTACATCAAAGGCCTTAGCAAAATTTTGACCAAGGAAGTGAGATGTGCCTGCCTGCAATGCTTTTCCGTCTTGCATTAATGCTTCGATACAGAAGGTTTCGAGTGCTCCGGCAAATCGTTCATTGGCCGATTTGATTCCTTTAATTACAGGAACAGCCATAAAACGTTCAGAAAAATCGGCATATACTTCAAGCATTTTGCGAGCTTCTTCCACCGCTTCGGCTTCGGTGGCGTGTGCGGTGTGACCTTCTTGCCACAAGAACTCAGTGGTACGCAGGAATAAGCGCGTACGCATTTCCCAACGAACAACGTTGGCCCATTGATTTATCAAAATAGGTAGGTCGCGGTATGATTGTATCCAGCCTTTGTACGTGTTCCAAATAATGGTTTCTGAAGTTGGGCGAACAATCAGCTCTTCTTCCAGTTTTGCATCAGGATCAACAATAAGTCCTTTGCCATTAGGGTCGGCCATTAAGCGGTGGTGTGTTACTACCGCACATTCTTTAGCAAATCCTTCAACGTGCTCAGCCTCTTTACTCAAAAATGACTTAGGAATAAACAATGGAAAATATGCATTTTCGTGACCTGTTTCTTTGAACATGCGATCAAGTTCTGCTTGTATTTTTTCCCAAATGGCATAACCGTAAGGTTTAATAACCATGCAACCGCGCACTGCTGAGCTTTCGGCCAGGTCGGCTTTAATTACAAGGTCGTTGTACCATTGTGAGTAGTTTTCGCTACGCGAAGTAAGTTCTTTCAATTCTTTTGCCATATATTCAGTTATCTATAATCTGGGGGTGAAAATTTAAAGGAGTGCAAAGATAATCAATTTCCAGCAATTTTTCTTAGCTAATCTTTGTAATATGGCTAGCTTTAAATGCGGAGCCACTCATTGCTATGCTTCTGCATTGATAGGTGAAAATGTCTAAATATGTTTCCACAAAGGGTAAATCGGGGGCATAGTAGAAACTGCCTTCGTTTTGAAGTGAAGCCAGTATTTCCATATATTTTTGTGCGTATGCCAGATAGTTTCCATCCACTCGCAAGTTATGGTGGATGAAGTGGTTGGAAAAGCCAAGGTTGCTGATAATTGTGCCCCATTTATTGGCTTCGAACCTGAACTCCAGCCAATCGGATTTGATGTAAAATGGGCTATTATTGTCGAAACGATCTATCCCATAAGCTTCAACGTCATTATCGCGCAGAAAATTCACCAGATTCATCTCCCGACCACAACCTACATCCAATACCGGTTGGCGCATCGTTTTTAAATCAATTTGAAATATATTTAATTGTAAATCGGGTGTGTATTCCGAGCAAGCTACCGGTTGAACAATCTCCTGATCATTCGAATACATTTTTTCGGAGAATTTGTTTGTTCTAACCAACCAATCGCAGAGCTTTTGGTAATGTTGTTCGCTTAAGCTGTCGAGTTCGGTTTGCGCTTTGTGAGTGTCTAGTAATCTTATTTTCTTGTTGAGATCGAAATATATAGCTTTTAATTCCTCAATCGATTCGGCGCTAAACGAAAAGAACTGATTTACTCGGCAGAATTCTTGCAGCGATTCATCTGTCAAATAATCGACCAGTAATTGCTCCGACTGTACATCTATGTTTCGGATTTTATCAATAAATGTTGCAGTGCCTTCAATGAATCCTAAGGTTTTATTTTCAACGTTGGTAAAAAGGTTTTTACCTTTGTTGAAAGCAATTTGTTCTTGGATATGCTGTCTCAGTTTTTCGTCAGGAATAATAGGTGGCATGTTCGATATTGGTTTTGGTTGAATACAAAGATAGGTGAAAAATGCAGCATATGTCATTTTGCTGTATTTTTCACCTATTCTATATTTGCTCTAACCCCTACTTTTTATCAATGTATTAGTTTTTTCAAATAAGAAGTAAGTTCGTAGAGAATGAGTTTATGTTTTGTCAGCGCTGGGTGCTTGCATTCGCTGTAATAGCTGCACCAGAAAAGGAAAGTGCTTACTTTTATGTTTTATTTAAAATAGATATTTGATCACTTTGTTTTTGCTTTTAGCTTCTCAAATACTTCTATGGTTGATTGTCTGTCTTTTAGATTAAGATAGATAACCTGACCGCTTTTTAGTACCAATCGGACAAAGGGAGAAACCTTGAAATCGATAAATAAACACGCACCTCCAATTTCGGTTAATTTGAAATACCCTTTGCAAACTCCTCCTGCGGCAAATCCATCTGTTTTCCATTCTATATTTGGCATTTGGCTAATCGTATCAATGGCAGCAATGTCACTATAATTTCTAGAAAGTCCATAGCCTCCGGTAATTTCGAACTGGGTATCTTTCATATTTACTGTTATAGGTCTGGAGTCATAATATATAAAACCTCCAACAATAATACCTATTAATGCTATGAATAGAACGGTATTTTTATTTTTAGATTGAACTTCATAAATGGATATATTTACCTCCGATTCTAGGTCAACTATAATTAACTTCGCCATTATTTTTGCTATTTCGTCAGGGTGGTTTGTTCCTATCCTAACTACTTTGTAACTATCTTTAAACCTCAATTCGATGGCCTTTAAACCGGAAACATTATACAGCCAACCATCTTCTATTTTGCGAATGCCCCAACCATATATAAATTGATTCTTTACCGGTTTACACGATGATATTTCAGATATCTGATATGATTTATGAATAATGCCAATCCCAAACTTAAACGAAATATGTGTATTACTAATTGTTATCGTTAATTTGTAAAATAATAGTAAACAGATCAGAAAAATCAAAATAAGAGATGCATAAGTGTACATTTCTGAATTGTAGGTTAATCCAGTATTTACTAACATACCTGTAAATACTAATATCAAAGTAACCATTACCGTTACCATAAGTGTTCCAAACTGCGTGTATTTTTTTGATTCCATTTCGTAGATTGTGATTTGATTATTCTAAGTTGTATTTACTTACATTAGTTTGTAAATAAGTGTTTTAGATATTATTTCTGAAATAAGTAAAGCTATAATAAATGCTACGACCAATTTGCCTCCTTTTACATCGCATGACGTTTTAAATGCGTTGTAAAATAGAGTAATACCCCATATAGTTACAGGAATAGAAAGTAGTGTTAAGATGATAAATGATACAGACTGAAATACAATAAACGGATTTTTCATTATTTCGTTGATATCGGGTGATACAGTGAAATAGCCTGCAATTGCCAAAATAAGATATGGAGCTTTTGCCAGCGTCATAGTACCCAGAATGTCTATGATTCTGAATCCTTTGGAAATGATAAATCCTGTAATAGTCATGACTAATACCAGGCTTACTATGTCAATAGCAAGAAACTCAAACGAATGTACGAACGTGAGCTTTTGAGTTAAGTGCATATCAATTACTCCATCAAAAGCCACATTGCTGAATGTGCCGATAATTCCAGTGACTACAACGATCACCAAACCAAGTCCAAATGCTTGCCAACCGGCAATGCGGGTGAAAGGATTGATCACTAAACTAAAAATGTCTTTACTTTTCATACGATTTGATTTTATTGATTATTTCATTGAGCATATTTCTCACGGTTGGATAGCTTAGCTTTAATTCAGAAGCCATTTCTTTCAGACTACCACTGTTTATTACAAAGCGAAGGATAAATTGCTGGTCTTCGGATGAAAGAAGAGCTAATGTAGGTAAATCGTATAAGCCGCTAACTTCAGTCTGGCAGCTTTCACATTTTAAACATTTTACATTTAGTTGATTTTGACAACTCGGACAATAGGTGGGTAGCATAATATTGATGTTTTATTGTGCAAATATAGTGTAAATATTGCATATACGTCTATTTAGTTCAATAATATTTAGTTTGTATTGAATAATATTTATTATTGAACGCAATTATTGTATTAGTTTATTGTTGAAAAGTGTTATACTGTAAAAAGAAAAGATGTAAATTGATTAATTTACATCTTTTCTTTTTTATCCCATAACCGTTGCCACAATCGTTCGATTGCCGCCATGATTCCGAAATTCGCATAAGTAAATTCCCTGCCAGATGCCCATGTTCAGCTGACCGTTGCTGATGGGAATGTTTAAGCTTACGCCCGCCAGTGTCGATTTGGCGTGGGCCGGCATATCATCATTGCCTTCGAGCGTATGTTCGTAAAACGGCTCACGTTCCCGAACCAGATGATCAAAAATGCTTCCCATGTCCGTTTGCACATCCGGATCGGCATTTTCGTTGATGGTCAAAGCGGCCGATGTGTGTTTTAGAAACAGATTCAACAATCCTGTTCTGGGCAGGAGCGGCAAGTGTTCAATGATTTCATCGGTTATTAAATGAAACCCTCTGCTGTGCTGGCGAAGTGAAAATTCTTTTTGTGCGAACATATAAATTACAAGTGTTTGATTTGTAAGTTTGTTGTTGTGATTAAATTAGTTACAAATATAATGTATTTTGATTAATTAACCTGATTCTTTAGAGTGTTTTATTAAGTCTGGCCGGAAATAAGGTTTGATTTTAAGTGAGAATAGTTGTAAATGTGATACGCTTTACTCTCTCCTTGTAGTATTACTTGTAGCTTTTGTTAATACCTCTCTATTGATACCCTTTGACAGTCGCCTGTCAAAGACATGTATTACTGCTATACACATTGTAGTGTATTAGGTGGTATTTTACTGTGTGGTTCATTTAGTGGAGGTTTCTTATAGCAGAAGCGTATCATTTAGCACGATACTTTGTTTGTTGCTAATGTACATTCACTCATTATATAGAATTCGCGTTAAATTAAACTGTTTATTCCCGTAAAAATGCTATTTTTGCACTCCATTTCAAATCTTTACTTTCAGTCAGCAGAAAGTAATTTCAAATAAAAAATATCGAATGAGAAAAGTCAGAGTGCGCTTTGCACCTAGCCCAACCGGAGCTTTACATATTGGTGGTGTTCGCACCGCCTTGTACAATTACCTTTTTGCAAAAAAACATGGAGGCGATATGTTGCTCCGCATCGAAGATACCGATTCGGCACGCTTTGTACCGGGTGCCGAAGAGTATATTGTTGAAGCACTTCAATGGTTAGGAATAAACATAGATGAAGGAGTAGGAGCAGCATCGGAAGGAGCATTTGCACCCTACCGTCAGAGCGAACGTAAAGCTATTTATCGTAAGTATGTAGATCAATTGCTTGAAGCAGGATTGGCCTATGTTGCTTTTGATACGCCGGCTCAACTGGATGCTAAACGAGCTGAAATTGCTAATTTTCAATACGATGCTGCAACACGTGGGTTGATGACTAATTCGCTGACTTTGTCGGCCGATGAAGTCAATCAACGAATTGCTGCAGGAGAGCAGTATGTAGTTAGAATAAAAATAGCACCAAACGAAGAAATAAAAGTTCAGGATTTAATTCGTGGCGAAGTGGTTTTCAACTCTTCGGTCATTGATGATAAAGTACTGTTCAAATCGTCCGACGAATTGCCAACGTATCACATGGCCAATGTTGTTGATGATTATTTGATGCAAATCTCGCACGTTATCCGTGGTGAGGAATGGTTGCCATCGGCACCTTTGCACGTGTTGTTGTACAAATACCTGGGCTGGTCGGAAGTGATGCCGGAATTTGCTCACTTACCCTTGTTGCTTAAACCTGATGGCAACGGAAAACTAAGCAAACGTGATGGTGACAGACTGGGATTCCCGGTTTTCCCGCTTAACTGGAAAGATCCTAAAACGGGTGAAACAGCATCGGGTTACCGCGAGGCCGGTTATTTCCCGGAAGCGGTAGTGAACTTCCTTTCATTGTTAGGTTGGAATTCCGGTACCGAACAGGAAATTTTTTCAATGCAAGAATTGATTGATCAGTTTTCCTTAGACCGTGTAAGTAAAAGTGGTGCCAAATTCGATTATGAAAAAGGTAAGTGGTTTAATCATAAATATCTACAGCTGAAATCGGATGATGAAATAGCCGATATGTTTCAAGGTATTTTGATAGAAAAAGATATTGTTGAAGATACTCAGAAGTTGGTGAAAATTGTATCGTTGGTAAAAGAACGTGCCAATTTTGTAAATGAACTTTGGGCACAATCGAGCTTCTTTTTTGTAGCTCCAACCGAGTACGATGCCAAAACAGTTCAAAAACGCTGGAAAGCTGAAACTCCTGCTCAAATGACAGAGTTGATTGCTTTGTTGGATGGTATCGAGGATTTCTCTCCGGTTGCTACCGAGGAAATTGTAAAGGAATGGATTGCTGCCAAAGAATATAACATGGGTGGCATTATGAATGCATTTCGTTTATCAATAGTGGGTGAACCAAAAGGACCTCACATGTTTGATATTATTGCCCTTTTAGGAAAAGAAGAAACAATTGCCCGCTTGAAAACTGCAATTGAAAACATAAAATAACATCATTATTTCCCTTTAGGGGACAGGGGTATGAAGAAAGTTCTCATCATCACATATTATTGGATTCCGAGCGGTGGAGCGGGAGTGCAGCGTTGGGTTAAATTTGCCAAATACCTACGTCAATATGGATGGGAACCTATCATCTATACACCAGAAAATCCGGAATATCCATCTATTGATCATTCATTCGAGAAAGATATTCAGATCGGAAGAGCGTCGTGTAGGGAAAGAGTGTAGATCTCGGTGG
>OCZT010006170.1_pt1 | contig 11892 bp, 11 predicted proteins | sample 1539031 | NCBI WGS metagenome assembly OCZT01 (sample SAMEA3539308, study PRJEB22396) | soil metagenome | biome: tundra; feature: field; material: soil | place: USA | collected 2010-05 | depth 0.15 m
CTAACCGGCGGATGGCGGCTCATGGGGCGGTCACAAAAGTACATCGCCGAAAATTCCCCATTTCCTGAACAGCTTGCGCGATTTGGATGCCCGTTCCCGGCTCGCCCCATGGCTCTCCTGGTATTGAGAACAGCGGACGTGTCTCCATACTCCCAATCCGAAAATCCGCCCCAAAAAAACGCATCGAAATGGCTTTGCTCGTCCAAATTCCACCAATCCTCCGGAGGCGCCACCGCCCGAGATCCCTGCACAATTCCGCACAACTCTGCATAACAACCCATGAAAATAACCGAACGAACCCAAAAAAAGGGGGGCATCAAGGCGAACACAAGGCGAAGCCGGCAAATCCACCAGCCACCAGCCACGGCGGCCGAAGGCTGCTAAACTGGTCGCACCCCATGCTCTGGAGCAAACTGTTCATACCCACACTGCGCGACAACCCTGCCGAAGCGGAGGTGGCCAGTCATCAACTGCTGCTGCGCGCCGGATACATCCGCCAGGTGGCGGCCGGAATTTACAGCTACTTATTCCTGGCGCAGCGCTCGCTGCTGAAAATCATTCGCGTCGTGCGCGAAGAAATGGACGCGATCGGCGCGCAGGAGATGCTGCTGCCGGCGCTGAATCCGGCCGAGTTGTGGCAGGAATCGGGCCGCTGGGACGTCATGGGCGACAACATGTTCCGGCTGAAGGACCGCTTTCAGCGCGACTTGTGTCTGGCCATGACGCACGAGGAAGTGATTACGGCCACGGCGCGCGGCGAGTTGCGCAGCTACAAGCAATTACCGCAAATCTGGTATCAGATTCAGACCAAGTTTCGCGACGAGCCGCGGCCGAAATCGGGGTTGCTGCGCGTGCGCCAGTTCATCATGAAGGATTCCTACTCATTCGACATGGATGCGGCGGGGCTGGACGCGGCCTATCGGAAGCACTATGACGCTTATTGCCGCATCTTCGAGCGGTGCGGTTTGGAACACCTAATTGTAGAAGCCCATTCGGGCGCGATGGGCGGGAGTCAGTCGCACGAATTCATGGTGGAATCCGAGGCGGGCGAGGACTTCATCGTGATGTGCCGCAAGTGCGGCTACGCGGCGAATCGCGAGAAGGCCGCCGCGCACCCCAGCGGGCCGGCGGCGCCCGACCCGGAAGGCGACCTGGCGCCTGAGGAATTTCATACTCCGGGGCGCAAGACCATCGCGGAAGTGAGCGCGTTCACGGGTCTGCCGGAAAGCTCGCAGATGAAGAGCTTGGTGCTGGTGGCCAATGGAAAGCCGCTGCTGGTGCTGCTGCGCGGCGATCATCAACTGAGCGAAACCAAGTTCGGCGCGGCAGTGGGCGATGCGGCGTTTCGTCCCGCGCATCCCGAAGAGATCCGCGAGGTGTTCGGCGCGGATCCGGGATCGCTGGGTCCGGTGGGCGTCGCGCGGCTGAGGATTCTAGCGGACCATGCGCTCGAAGGGCGGCGTAACATGATCGCGGGCGCAAACCGGGACGATTATCACTTGCGGCACGTCACACCTGGAGAAGACTTTCAGGCGGAGTCTATGGACTTGCGGCAGGTGGAGACGGGAGACGCGTGCGTGAGTTGCGGCGCGCCGGTGGAGATCCGCAAGACGGTGGAGATCGGGCATATCTTCAAGCTGGGGTACAAGTATTCGGAGTCGATGGGGTTGCATGTGACTAATGCGGCCGGCGAGGAAGTAACACCCATCATGGGATCGTACGGCATCGGCATCGAGCGGATCCTAAGCGCGGCGATTGAGCTGTATCACGATAAAGACGGCATGAGCCTGCCGCCCGCGATTGCGCCGTTCACAGTGGTGGTGACGCCGGTGAACATGGCCGACGCGGCGCAGAAGAAAGCGGCGGAGGAGATCTATGGCGCGTGTGTGGGTCTAGGCTTGGATGCGCTGTTCGACGATCGCGACGAACGGCCGGGCGTCAAGTTTAAAGACGCGGATTTGATCGGCGTGCCGTACCGGATCACGGTAGGCAAGAAGGTAGCCGGGGGGATGGTGGAGTTAGTCGAGCGGCGAAGCAAGAAGACAGTGGAAGTGCCGGTAAGTGAAGCGGCGGCGCAGGTAGCGGAGCGAGTGAAGGGGCATCATGGCGACTGACTGGGCCGGGGCTGACTGGGCAAAGATCCGCGGCGAGTTTCCGGCGCTGGCGGAGTGGACCTATTTGAATACGGCGACGTTCGGGCAGATGCCGCGATGCGCGGCCGAGGCGGCGGCCCGGCACTTCGCGCGGCGCGACGAATTGGCCTGCACCGATTTCATGCGCTGGTTCGACGATTGCGATCGGATTCGGGCGCACATCGCGGAATTCATTCGCTCCGAGGCCGCGGACATCGCATTCATTCACAATGCGTCGGCGGGCCTGTCGCTGCTGCTGGGCGGTCTGGATTGGAAGACGGGCGACCAGATCGTCACGCTGGAAGACGAGTTTCCGAATCATTATTACTATCCGTCGCACCTGCGCGGTTGCGGCGTGGAGTTCGTGGAGACGGCGTGGGAGCGCTTCTATGATTCGCTTACGCCGCGCACGCGGCTGGTGGCCATCAGCACGGTGAATTATTCGACTGGGTTCCGGCCGCCGCTCGAAGAGATTTCGGAAGCGTTGCGGCGGCGCGGGATCCTGCTGTATCTCGATGGCACGCAGAGCCTCGGCGCATTGCAGTTCGATGTATCGGGGATCCGGCCGGATCTGTTCGCGGTGGACGCTTATAAGTGGCTGCTCTCGCCCAATGGCGCGGGTTTCATGTATGTCAGTCCTGAGTTGCGGGAGCGGCTGGCGCCGGCGGTGATCGGCTGGCGGAGCCATCGGGACTGGCGCAATCATGAGAATCTGCATCACGGCGCGCCCCAGTTCGCCACTGAGGCGGAGAAGTACGAAGGCGGCATGCTGCCGTTCGCGCTGTTGTACGCCATGGATGCGGTGATCGAGATGATGCAGGCGATCGGGCCGGAGCGCATCGAGCGGCGGGTGATGGAACTGGCCGGCAAGACGCGCGATGTGCTGCGCGGCGCGGGCGCGGTGTTGGCGGCGGATCGCAGCCCACACTACGATTCGCAGATCGTAACGGCGCGGTTCGGTGGCCGGGAGGCGCCGGCTATCGCGCGGGAGCTACAGTCGCGCAAGGTGCTGGTGGCGGCGCGGCATGGCAACCTGCGCGTGTCGCCGCATTTTTATAACAATGAGGCGGACTTGGCGCGGCTGAGGGAGACGCTTTCTTAGCCACAGATGGACACAGATGCACACGGATAAAAAAACGCGCTTCCCCGTCATGGCGCGCGAATACGTGGAACTTCGCGACAGCGGCCAGGTGAAGCTAGTGCTTGGCCGCGAATAGACGGATGCGCGTGCACGGATTCTTTATCCGTGTGCATCTGTGTCCATCTGTGGCTAATCGATCAGACGCCGTGCTTCCGCTCGAAATCCGCCAGGGTCATGTCTCCGCGGCGAATGCCTTCGATGCTGTCCTGAATTTCTTCGATCTCGCCGGGGGAGAGGGGCGCGTCGGAATCGAGAAGGGATTCCAGATAGCGCTGGGCGGCATGCAAGTCGCTTGCCGGTAAAACTTCTGTCTTCATCTTAGCCTTGGCCGTCATGGGGACCTCCTATACATCAGTAGAGCACGTTGCGAGCAGGCGATTACAATGATCGTTTGCCGATTCTGCCCTCCATCCTGTTCGGCGCCTTCTTCACTCTGGCGGTGGCATGGATGCTCGGCAACATTTGTCTGCACCGGCTGCCGGTTCCGTGGACCATCGCGCTGGCGGTGGGAGCGGCGGTGGAAAGCAACATCGTCTTTCTCCTGCTGGTTTCGGGCGTTGGCAATCGTGTCAGCTTCGGCTTGTTGGGCGCGGTTTGCCTGGCGGCGTTTTGGTGGGTGGGGCGCGGCGCGGCGCGGCTCACGGATCCCGCGAAGGCGCGGGCGGATCGCGTGAGCATTCGCCTCGCAGCCGCGGCGCTGGCATGCTACGGGGCGCTGTACCTGATCAACGCGCTGGCGCCGGAGTTGGAGCCGGATGCCCGCGCGTATCACCTGGGACTCACGTCCGAATACGTGCGCTTGGGCGGTTTTCCCAGCCGGGTGGGCTTCTATGAAATGCTGCCGCAGGGCTTCGAGATGCTGTTTGTGCCCGCCTTCGCGTTCGGACGGCACTCGGCGGCGAGACTTGTGCATTGCGCGTTTCTATTGGCGACCGTGCCTTTGATGTTGCGGATCGGGCGGCGGCTCGAGCTGCCAGGAGGCGTAGTGCTGGCCGCGGCGGTGCTGTACTTTTGCGCGCCGATGACGGGGATCACCGGCACGTCCGCCTATACCGACGCGGGCGGAGTCTTCTTCACGCTCGCCACCTTTTATCTGCTGCTGGTGTGGCGCGACACGCGCGATGTGCGCTATCTGGCGTTGGCGGGAATCACGGCGGGGTTCTGCTACGCCATCAAGTTTCCAGGCGGCCTGGTGGTAGTTTTGGCGGTGGTGTTCGTGGTGGCGGGGGAGCGCGGCATACGCGCGCGCCAGTTGGCGCTGCTGATAGGCCCGGCGCTGGCTGTGGCGGCGCCGTGGATACTGCGAGACCTCATCATGACCGGCAACCCGGTGGCGCCGCTGTTCAACCGGTTCTTCCCTAACCCCTATTTCCATCCGTCGATGGACAGGAACCTGGAGGCTGCGTTGGGCTCGTGGTGGGGCGTACCGCCCTGGCGGGTTCCGTACGAACTTGTGATTGGCGGGACCTTTGCGGGCACAATGGGGCCGGTATTCTTCGCCCTGCCGCTGGGATTGCTGGCGCTGCGGAAGCGGGCGGGCCGTTTGTGCTGGATGGTGGCGGCGCTGCTGGCTCTGCCATGGTTCTGGAACACGGGTGCGCGTTTTCTGATGCCCGCGTTGCCCTTTCTGGCGATGGCTCTGGCGCTGGCTATGGCGATTGCTCTGCCGCGACAGGCGCTGTGGGCGTGCGTGGCGGTGCAGGCGGTCGCCTGCTGGCCGCAGATCTTCGGGCTTTACCATCGCGAATACACGTGGCGCCTGGAACGTATCCCGTGGCGCGCGGCCTTACGCATTCAACCGGAGCAGGACTATCTGTCGAGCGTGCTGCCCGCTTACCACGTGGCGCGCCTGTTGCAGGACAACACGAAGCCCGGCGAGAGGATCTTCTCGCTGATTTCGGTGCCGACGGCGTATACGGACCGCGAGGTTCTAGAGTTCTGGCATTCCGCGCAGGCGGATCAACTGCTCGATACGTTGCGGGTGGCTGTGGCGCCGAACGATCCGCTCTTCGACGTCAAGGCGGATTGGACTCCACACGCGATGTGGGGTCTGCGCATCCGCATGCCGCAGGCGTCGCCGGTGGAGTGGCAGATTCACGAAATTAAGCTCTTCTCCGGCGATTATCCGGTCCCCGGCAGTCCGCAATGGGAACTGCAGGCGTGGCCCAATGTGTGGGAACTGCCGCTGGCTTTCGATGAAAACCGGGCGACGCGCTGGCGCACCTGGGAACCGATACGCGCCGGGATGTACGTGGAGGCGGATTTCGACCGCGCGCAGGCGCTGAGCGGCGCGGTGGTGACTTCGCCGACCGCGTATTACCCTCTGCCGTTCGAATTCTACGGCCGCGAGCGCGATGGATGGCACTTGTTGACGAGCCGGCCGGTGGTGACTCAAAGGCCGTTAGGAGACGTGAGAATGGCAGCCACGAGGGCGATTCGCGGCGCGGGGTTCCGTTACATCCTGGCGTACAACAGCGACGAGGGGAATGGCGTGCTGGGCGCCGCCATGGTGGGGCACGAGGCGGAGTGGGGTCTGGAGAAGACGGCCGACCTTGGCCCGATGGTGCTGTTCCGGATAAAGTAGACAGTGAGAGGGAGGTCTCATGGACGGGCATTCGACGGTACGATTTCCGGGCGAGAGCGCGAGTTACCGCGCTGCGCGGGACGAGCTTCTGGCTGCCGAGCGCGATCTTCGCAAGCAGGTAGAGCAAGTGGCGCAGTTGCGGCGCAAGCTGCCGCTGGGCGGAGAGTTGCCGGAGGATTATGCGTTCGAGGAGGGGGCGGCCAACCTGGCGGATACCACGGCGGTAGTTTCCGTAAAGCTTTCGGATCTGTTTCGGAAAGGCATCGACACGCTGGCGCTCTATAACTTCATGTATGGTCCGGAGATGAAGCAGGCGTGCCCGATGTGCACGTCGTTTCTGGACAGTCTGAACGGCACGGCTCCGCACGCCGGCCAGCGGCTCAACCTGGCAGTGGTGGCGAAGTCGCCGATCGGGCGCATTCGCGAGTTTGCCCGTGGGCGGGGGTGGCATAACCTGCGGCTGCTGTCGTCGGCGCGGAACACTTACAATCGCGACTATCATGGAGAGACTGCCGATGGCGGTCAACTGCCGGTGTTTAACGTATTCGTAAGGCGCGACGGCAAGATCTATCACTTATATAGTACGGAGCTGGTGTTTGCGCCGCCGGAGCCTGGGCAGAACGAGCGGCATATCGACATGATGTGGCCGCTGTGGAACTTACTAGATCTTACTCCGGAAGGGCGCGGCGCGGATTGGTATCCGCGGCTTAGTTACTAGAAGTTCGAGGAGACATATGCCAGTTGAAGAAATGACGCCGGGCGTGGCGCGGTTGCGCACGTTGATTGCGAACATCTACTTAGTGGGCAGTGCGGGCGGGCCGTGGGTGCTGGTGGATACAGGCACTCCCGGCAATGCGGCGCGCATTCGCAATGCGGCCGCGCAGCGTTTTGGCCCGGGCGCGCGTCCCCAGGCGATTCTGCTGACGCACGGGCATTGGGATCACGCTGGTTCCGCGCTGGAGCTGGCCGGATATTGGGACGTGCCGATCTACGCGCATAGGCTGGAGCGGCCGTTCCTCAGCGGCAAGTCGGCTTATCCGCCGAAGGATCCCATGGCAGGCGGCGCGTTTTCGTTTCTCAGCCGGTTCTTTCCGAGTTCGACGGTGGACCTGGGGGAGCGTCTGCGCGACCTCCCGGAAGGCGGCGAGGCACCGGGGCTGGTGGGTTGGCGTTGGCACTTCACGCCCGGACATGCGCCGGGACATGTCGCATTCTTCCAGCGGGACGAGTCCGTGCTGCTGGCGGGCGATGCATGCATCACGATGGATCTGGATTCGGCGATGGGAATCGTGGCGCAGGAGCCGCGCATCTCGCGTCCGCCGGCGCCGTTCACATACGATTGGGACCAGGCGCAGCGCTCGGTCGAACTGCTGGCCGACTTGCGGCCCACGGTGATTGGCGCGGGTCACGGCGAGCCGATGAGCGGCCGCGCGGTGACGGTGGGGCTGGCGGATCTGGCGCGCGATTTCCCGAGGCCGCGGCGCGGCCGCTATGCCAGCGAGCCGGCGCGCACGGACGAGACCGGGGTCACGTTCGTGCCGCCGCCGGTGCCCGATCCGCTGCCGAAGATTGCAGCGGCGGTGGGGCTGTCAGCGTTGGCGATTGGGGCGGTAGTGGTGTTGTCGCGGCGGGATAGAGAGTGACCTATTCCACGACGCCGTGGATCTTTAGCTGGACTAGTTGGTCGGTGGAGAGGTTCTTGTAACCGGCGGCTTCGAGCTTCTGAATCATCGCAGCGGTTATGCCGTGGATGCGCATTTGGACAAGATCTTCGAGCGGCACGTTCTTATATCCAAGCGACTGCAGATCCTTGACGAAGCCGGCACTTACTCCGTGGATTTGTAACTGCACCAGGTCGTTGACACCGGCGCGGCCGTAACCCATGCCGCGGAGCTGATTCACGAATTCGGTTGTGACTCCATGGATGCGAAGTTGCACCAGATCGTCCACAGGGATACGGGCGTAACCCAGATCGTGGAATCCCTTCATGTACTCGGAAGTGACTCCGTGGATTTGTAACTGGACTAACTGATCGGCGGGCACCGTGCCATAACCGGACTTCTTCAGGATGGCCGCGAATTCGGTGGTCACGCCATGAATCCGCAACTGGACCAGTTCGTCCGGCTGGAGGGTGTAGCCCAGGTCACGGAGCTTGCGGATGTAGGCCGCGCCGACGCCGTGGATGCGGAGTTGGACCAGTCGATCGAGCGGGAGGTGGTGGTAGCCGAGATCGTCGAGTTCCCGGATGTAGGCGCGGGTTATGTTGTGGACGGCCAGTTCGAAGAGCCGCTCCGCGTCGAGGTTGTTGTAGCCCAGGGAGTGGAGGGCCGAGACATAGTCCGGGTTGGGCGAGAAGACGAATGTGCCGCCACCGCCGCCATTACGAAAGCTACCTTCGCAGGCCAGGGTGCCGGCGTCGCGCAGCATTTCGAATTTAGCCGGGCCGCCGGCTTCGACTCGGGCGCGGGTCAGGCCGCGGAAATCGTCGAAATCGTAGCTGGAGGAGGAGCTGTAATTGTTATGTAATCCCCAGGTCCGGTGGATGGAGAATTGCACTCCTTGAGGGATTAGCTCCAGCGTCCATTGTCCGGCGATGGGGCTTGCCGGGTTCGACTGGCCCATCAGGAAATAGAGCGGGACGATTGCGAGGGCCAGCAGCCAGATGTGTTTGTCGTTCATGAGGAGACTCCTTGTTTTTGTTAAAGAGCGGGTCCTGGAGGACCCGCGCAGACCTGGAGGTCTGCCCCACAAGTCTAGAAGCCAGATCGCTTCAGACGAACTAATTGCTCGACTGACAGATTCTTAATGCCGCTTTCGCTTAGATGGAGGATGAATGCGGCGTCCACGCCGTGGATACCCAGGCTGACCAGGTCGGCGACCGACAGGTTGTTGAGACCGTTCTTCTTCATGGCGCGCATGAAGTCTAGATCGACGCCGTGAATGGCCATGTCGACTAACTCGCGCGCCGTAACATTGGTGTAACCCGCTTGCTTTACAGCTATAGCAAACTCAGGAGTGACGCCATGGATTTTGAGATCGATCAGCTCATCGACGGTAAGATTGCGGAACCCCGCGGCTACGATTCCGGTGAGGAAGTCGTGAGCTTGCTCCGGTTGGGCCGCGGGGGCCGGAAGGGCCGGGCGCTCGGCATGCACCGGCGGGTGCAGGGCGACGGCCAGGAACGCAGCGACTGCCACGCCCGCCAGCGCGGGGGGCCAGGCGGGGCCGCGCCGTTCGGGTACGCTGGCGCATAGCAAGCGCTGGATGCGGTGGATCAACGAGCCGCCCCGGGCGGACATGGCGAATGCCGGTTCAGCCGCGCGGATCTGTTCGAGGTCGACCAGGGCGCGCGCGTAGGTAACGCGGTCGCCAAAGAGCTGCGCGGCGAAATCGTCGCAGCAGTTTTCGCGTTCGATGCGGATCTGCCGGGATACCCACCAGACCGCGGGATGATAGAAGAGCAGCGTGTCCACGGTGGTCTGCACGAGATTAACCAGGTAATCGTGGCGGCGGATGTGTGCGAGCTCGTGCGCCAGCAAGGCTTCCAAAGCGCGCCAGTCCAGGCCGGTGAGGGACGCGGCGGGCATGAGAATTACGGGGCGCAGCCATCCGATCACGCAGGGAACCTGTGTCAGGCGCTGGATCGAAAGGCGCACCGGGACGGATACGGCAGCGCGGCGCATCAGGTCTCGTAGGGCGCGCTCCCAGTCCGGCGGGACAGGGAGGGAGGCGGCGCGGCGGAGGCGATGCAGATATGTCCAGGCGCCGATCCAGCGCATGGATAGCAGGACGACGCCGGTGATCCAGAGGGCCACGATCCAAGGGAGCAAGGGCGTGAGGGAGTCCTGGAGACTGGGGCGCGCGATGGCGGGCGCGGGGGCTGCGGTGGCGACGGGCGTGGCGGCTGCTATCCGAAGCGGTAAACCGGCCGGGGTTGGCGGGAGTGCGGGCGCTTGGACCAGGGAGGCGGTAAAGGTGAGCACGGGCAGCGCGAGGAGCACCATCAGAAACAGGCAACTCACGGCGTAGCGGACGCGGGCCGGCGAGTCGCGGAGGGCGAAGTTGCAGGCGGCCAGGGCCAGGGCCGCCAGCGTTCCCTGCCAGAGGAAGTGCAGCAAGGCCCAACCGAGGACCCGGCAGGCCGGTTGCGCCAAGAGGCTTTGGATGTGTGTCACGGCCGCGGCTCCTTTCTCTTTTCAAAGTCTGCGAGCATTTGACGCATTTGGGCGATCTCTTCGGTGGAGGCCTTGCGGCCGGACAGCGCTTGCATCATGAGCTTGGCAGCCGAGCCGCCGAAGGCGCGGTCCAGAAGATGACCCACCAATTGCCGCTGGGTTTGCTCCTGCGCCACCCTTGCTTTGTAGACGTGGGCGCGGGCGGTTTCGTCCCGTTCGACGAGGCCTTTGGCGGCCATAATCTGCATGAGTTTCAAGACCGTGGTGTAGCCGATTTCGCGCCGCCGCTCGAGGGTGGTGTGGACGTCGCGAACGGTGCTGGGACCCAGGTCCCACAGGACGCGGAGGATTTCGAGTTCGGCGTCGGTGGGGCGGGGAAGGTTGGTTCGGGGCATCTGGGAACCAGAATACTACGAAGGCATTCGTACTGTCAACGAAAATCTTCGTAGTTAGTGGGCGGGGGCGGGTGTAACCAGTCGGTGTTGAGGAGTCGGAAGTCCGAAGACAGAAGGGGAGTTGCCGCGCGACAGCGGGCGAGTTGCATGGCCTGTATCTGGTTGATAGTTAACATAGTTACATTTTCTGCCGGTCGCGGTAAGGATAACGGTAGCCCGCTACTAATGCAGGTGTTCGGTCATGGGAAAACTAAGTGACATTGGGCGCTTTCGCCTACCAACCTGACAGTTCCATCAAAGGGCACACTATCATGTAAGATATGCCCGATCTCTTCTCTCCCTTGACCATCCGCAGCGTGACTTTCCGCAACCGCATCGCAGTATCGCCCATGTGCGAGTATTCGAGCGAGGATGGCTTCGCCAATGATTGGCACCTGGTGCATCTTGGCAGCCGCGCGGTAGGCGGCGCGGGTCTGGTGATCACGGAAGCCGCGGCCGTCGAGCCGCGCGGGCGCATCTCGCCCACCGATCTCGGGATCTACCGGGACGCGCACATCGAAATGCTGACGCGCATCACGCGATTCATTCGGGACCAAGGCGCCGTGCCGGGCATCCAGCTAGCGCACGCCGGCCGCAAAGCCAGCACGCGCGTCCCGTGGGAAGGCGGCGCTGTGGTTCCGGAATCCGAGGGCGGCTGGCAGACCGTCGCGCCCAGTCCCATCCCCTTCCGGCCGGGAGAGCCGGCGCCGGCGGAGCTGACCAAGTCCGAAATCGCCGCGATCGTCGAGGCATTCGCGGCGGCCGCCACGCGGGCCGTCGCCGCCGGATTCCAGGTGGTCGAGATCCACGCCGCGCACGGCTACCTGATCGACGAGTTTCTCTCGCCGCTATCGAACCACCGCACCGACGAGTATGGCGGCGCATTCGACGGCCGCATACGGTTCGCCCTGGAAGTGGCCACTGCGGTCCGCACCGCGTGGCCGGATTCCCTGCCCCTCTTCATGCGCATCTCGGCTATCGATTGGGTGGAGGGCGGCTGGCAGATCGAAGATTCCGTGGAGTTGGCGCGGCGCCTTCGGCCGCTCGGCGTCGACTTGATCGATTGCTCGTCCGGCGGAGTCGTGCCGCATGCCAAGATCCAAATCGGACCGGCCTACCAGACGCCCTTCGCCGAGCGCATCCGGCACGAGTCCGGCATCCTCACGGGAGCGGTGGGGATGATCACCGAGGCGCATCAGGCCGACGCAATCGTTCGCGCCGGGCAGGCGGACATCGTGCTGCTGGCGCGCGAGTTTCTGCGCGACCCATACTGGCCGCTGCACGCCGCGAAGGCGCTGGGCGCACCCGCCGCCATCCCCAAACAATATGCCCGCGCGTTTGTATGAGACCTGTGCCAGGACTTTGGCCGCTTTAGTGGGGCAGGCCCTCGGCCTGCGCGGGTCCCTTGGACCCGCTTTCAATTCAA
>OCZT010006172.1_pt1 | contig 11889 bp, 37 predicted proteins | sample 1539031 | NCBI WGS metagenome assembly OCZT01 (sample SAMEA3539308, study PRJEB22396) | soil metagenome | biome: tundra; feature: field; material: soil | place: USA | collected 2010-05 | depth 0.15 m
TCTCTTATATCCGATTGCAACTTAGCCTTATCGAATTCTGGGTATATCAATTTAGCTTCACAATGTTGTTTATGTCCCTCTTGTATGTACAATTTCCAACAATCACCATCTTCACCTTTACCATGTAGACAAAAAATAGCTTGTGGGTTCCTCATAGAAAATGCCGCAAGATCTGTTTGTGCATCATACCATTTACACGTATCATTGGATTGTCCGCAGTCATCAAATGCATAGTGCGCACCTTCACACACTTGTCTAAATTGTTCTATCAAGTCTTGTGATCCTTCTATCACGCTAAAATTAAATTCTGTATAATATCCCATTGTTATTGTTTAAATAGTTTTTCTAATTTATTCTGTCTTATGTCAATAAGGTCTCTAAATCTGTAGCAATTATAATAGAGTTTTCCACCACCTTCTATATTAATAAAATACCCAACACCATTATTGTATCTAACATGTTCAGCAGTATAGATAACATCTTTTTTTAAATTTTTAATATAGTTCTCTTTAAATTGCATACGACGATTAATGAGTACCTTATAATATAGCTCTTCATCGCCGAAGAATCCACCAGATGTATCAATACAAACTACTCTCATGTTAATATAAATCTTCTGAATATAATCTATTGTGTGTTACAGTTGTTTGTTTAGCTTGTTTAGCTATTAACATAGCTTCTTCCCTATTTACAAATCTATTTGTATTAGTTAAAAATCCTTGTATCTCTGTATTATGTATTTGATGCCCTTGTTCAGTATAAGGAAACCCTACTATCTGAGCAAACATCTGAATGCAATTATGATGCCTGTGTCCACATACTACAAATCCCTTAGTAATGTTCTTAGGATTAAAAGTATATTCTTTACCATCATCATAGTGATTAGCGGCACATATTATTGTCTCTATCATTTTAACATTCTTTTAATTTGTTCATAATGCTCTTCTTCTAAACCAATCCAACTCCTACACTCTACTACATTCTTAATGAATGGTTTAATACTAATAACTCTATCATCAACCACAACATATCTATCCCACTTATTACCATCTAACCATTGTTGTATTTCTTCACCTCTAAATGAATCTTCCAAGTGTGGTGTGAAGTCAACTATTTTGTGTATAATGCCTTGCTCAGCAAATATCTGATTCATCTGTTCTATGGAATGTTTAGTTCTCCATGTAGATGTCAGGATAGGTATTAAACTAAAATCTGTACATATTCTATTGAATATATCAATAGATTTTTTACTCCACTCTTTTTTCCAGTGTGGATTCAGTACGCCATCGATGTCGGTGAATATATATCTCATAATAATAATTTATTTAACTTTCTGTCTCTAATTGTAGCCTGTGGATTTTTTAAATCCACTTCTAGGTAATTGTTGTCACACACAGGACTCGAACACATAATATTTCTTGACTCAGCATATTGTATACAAAATAAATAATTTTCATCAAGCATAGTCTGATAGTTAGAGATATATGCTGGGTAGTATCTATGCACTAGATTATTAGTAATATACTCTTTTGTAATATGTTGATTGTAATACTGAACATCTTTGGCACCGTAATACTGAACATCTTTGGCACCGTAATACTGAACATCTTTGGCACATTCTAAGATAGAATCTACTATACTTTCTTCCAGATCCTTATTCATTTATTGAAAAGAAATTATAGAATTCATAGTTTGTGAATGTGGTATTTTTGTGATTAAACATATATCCAACTTTAATATTAATACCTTTGTCGTTTACTAATTTAATATATTGATCCACTACTTCAAACTCATAATATTGCCCAACAATTAGATGTTCATATATACAATTTTTATACTTGTCTTGATATACATTATTAATGCATATTGCTTGAAACTTATCCTTATTTATTCTCATTGTATTTTTAGTATTTGTTCTATTTTCATATCTCGTGCTTCTTGTATGGAGAAGAAATTATAAAAAGAATATCTTGGTGTATGATCCTCAAAGATAAAAATATTGCCTAATAGCAAAGCACTATGCTCATGATCCAATAATTTAACAGTGTGATGTCCAGAGCCAAAGAAATGATGGCTAAACCCATTTTCAAAATTATAATATTGACCAACTACTAAATGATCAAATGTCGCTTCTTGCCACTTAAACCCAGTATGACTACCAAAGTCCTCAAACTTATTATTGATGCATATTGCTTGAAATTTATCCTTCATAGTTGTTTTAGATTGATATCTCTAATATCAGTAAGCATATTACCATAACTCATTATTTGTCTGTGTGACAAAACCAAACCTTTAATATATTCCATTGACAAAATAGATAGTCATTTCTATATTACATAACAGCTTACCCCAAAATTTATACATATGCTTCTGTAATTCAGTCCAGATACATCTGATCATAATAACAAAAGCAATAACAACAAAAGCAACAATATAGTTCATCATAATAATTAAATTTAAGTAGCGACTAAAAAAAGTATAAGTAGATATTCAACAATAATAACTAAGCAATTTATTACATAATATACACAACGCACATTGTTTAATTTGCGTAACGGAGCTAATTCTTCATCAGTAAATACAATCATTGATAGTAAAATTTTGTTTTTCATGCCAGCTGCTATTTGCTTACCCAATAAATTTATCTTATAGAATAAACCAACAATAATTGGTATACCACACAAGCTTAAGATTAGTAGTATTAGTTTCATAGGATTTTAAATGAAGGTGTATAGTAATAGTGATAGTAATGCAACAAGAGCAAGCATCAGTCTTGGTGAACAAGGCCAGCCAATATCCCATTTATTATTTACTTTAAAGTTGAAGAAATTTTCTCTATTCATTGCTATTTAATATTTAATACATCACTTAATTATATCTCTAATATCTTCAATATCAACATAGACGATAAGACAGCTATATATATGTTCTTTGGAATCATATTCCATCTTAACAACTTGTCTAATATCTACTTTTGATAGAAATTCATTTATTTCACTTTCTAATTGAACAGGACTAGAATCTCTAAGTATCTTTGCTTTAGCATTTATCATTGTTCCAAAAGTGTTTTAAGTTTATTCTCTCGCATTCTTTCTTTATCTAAAACAAGATATCGTTCGGAGTGGGAAGATGTCTGACTTGTGATAGTACGACTATTTGTAAACATATTTCCAGTAGTCCACTTCACGGTATAATACCTTTGTTGAAAACCACTATATGGCTCTCCTATAGAATCAAGAATAGATACAACCACACCATCATTTGGTCCATGAATATGATTAACACAATCACCTACTTTGAACATCATCCTTGTTTACCATCTACTATAACCTCAATCTTTTCATCACGAATTTCAGACTTACTCTTAACTACCCTTAAGCTTTTTTCATGAAGAAAATCGCAGTCTTCATTATAACTATCTATTGACTTTAAATATTCAATAACTTCTTCTTCTGACTCAGCTAAATAAACATCAGTTACACAATCCCAACCAAGTTCAACATTGGTCAATACAAAAATCTTTTTACCTTTTAAATCTATCATTTTTCTATTATGTTTATTATTTTAATATCTCTTAGTTCTAATTTAACCCATTCATCACTTGGCTTCCCTTCTTCACCATCTACATCTAATTTCCAAGGTTCTCCTTGATTGTAAAACTCACAATCTGTTGCTTGCCCAAACAAATCATTACCATCATATGAGTCTTCGACATCATCAAACTTACCAGCTAGACAATATATATTTGTACCTTCTACTGTATAGTTGGAGTAACCATAATCTTGATACACACAAAATTTACAATCACTACAAGATCTAAATCTTCTTACAAATTCTATATCCTTCTCTAATTGAGTCTTTGATTCAGGAAGAGATTTGAATATGATTTGCTCTCTTATTTTGTAAATAAAATCTATTGAAATAGCTTTATTATAAATGTCTTCATCAAAATCTAGTATATGGGTTTCAAGAACCCAATCATCTGCCTTTTTAGATACACCACAAACAGCGTTTAACTTATCTCTTCTACCACCATCAATTCTAACTATGGTATACCAAGCACCCTCCCTACCATCCATCTTTTTATCTTTGGTAATAGCATTGGCAGTTGCATATCCTAAGATGCTTTTTCCTCTTCCTTTACCTTTTACTATTTTGGTTATTATTGTCATTTAATTGTCTAGTATAATACTAAGTTTATTGTTTCGTTCTTGTTCTTTTATTAGTAATCTAAGTTTATTGGATACTGACATCACTCGTTCAGTCAGAGTTTTACTTTCTAAATCAATGAATACTAGAGCATTAGTTACCCATCTAAACCCACTACCAAATGATCAACTACTTCGAAGCTAATAATATCATCACCATATATATTCACGGGTGGATGAACGCTTTTTTGTACACTTATCTCGGCTACTACTACTCTATACATCATATTAAATCATCTAAATTGTTTGAATAGAAGTATTCAATCTTCATAGCAATATCTACTTCTAGAATAAACTTACCGTCAGTCATAGAAAAAATTTGTGAAAATATACCATCACCATCTTTTTGTAGTATCTTCTTTTTTACAAGAATACTTTTCATGTTATAGAAGTCGGAATTAAATAATGTAAATCCATTAGTTGCTTGTGCAGAAGTCATGTCTAACATATTCTCTACATTGATATCATACTCGTCTGATCTCATTTGTAGTTTCATTTTAATATAATATTAAGTTTATTATCTCGTGTTTCTGCTTGTATTATTGGTCTAAGTTTCTCAGTAATCTCATATGAGCGAGCAGTCAATTGTTTACTATTTATATCAACATATACTATAATATTACTTACCCAATCATAACCTATTGATCGTATATTGTGCGTATGCTTGGATGGAAAAGTATCACATAACTCAAATCGAATTATTTCGTCGAATTTTCCTAAGTTTACTTTGTAAACTAACATTGGCTTACCACACAGACTATTCATCAAACCACGCAAGTATAGATACTATACTAATTGCTAAAAGAAATGCCGCAAATCCACCACAATATTTCATGGTTAATCCGATGGCAAGTCCAGTAACTATGAAGCTACCAATTCTAAGTGATGCTTTTAAATATTTATTCATCTATTAATTTCTTTAATTGTAAATCCCTCTTATATTCTTCACATTCAACATTAGTCAATTTAAGAATATCTCTATGAGTTATGTTATAGTTTTCCCTGATTAATAAATATAGCCTTTGCCTAATACCAAGTGATGTTGTTTCTGGTGCCATTTCACCTCTTTTTAACTGTGTTAGCGTTTTCATTTTCGACATTATTTAAATGTTTTAATTTGTTTTGCTATATAATCAGCACACAAATCAATACTTTTCTTAGTATCTTTTGCTGCTTCCCATTGAATTACATATGATGTTGGATATTTTGCCTTTACCGGCTTCGCAATATACATAGCATAAAATTCATGTATTGTATATTTCTTCTGTCCTGGTACGAGAACATAAATAACGAACTCATTATATACACAAGTTTTTGCGTATTTCATTTCAGTAATAAATTGATTGACCTCTACAGTATTAACACTACCATCGTCATTTTTTAAACTTGATAGGATATGAACTAATTTAAGGATATCCATATCAGCATATGGACTTTTGTGATTACTTTGTGCAGATACACAAAGAGTAGTAAATAGAATTGCTAAGGTTATGATTATATTTTTCATGTTACATAGATTTATATAACAAATATAAGGAAAAGTTAATTATAAAGCAAAAAATAACATGATCGTGTATAGTAGCATACAAAATCGAATTTCAATTATCGTATTCTTCTGTCGGCGCTGGAAAAGAAAAATTTTTTTAACCTCATTCACCCTGAAGCAAATCATCCAATGATAAATCCCGTATATATTGTTTAGAATCTATAATAGTTCCATGCATATGAAAAATCTTTATCTCTATTAGTGTAGCTAATCTGTGTTTATATTTTACACTATTCATTGTGTAATTATATCCCGCTTGTACACCACCTTCTCCTATATAAAATTCTTCTGCTCTAAAAAGACAACCATGAGTCACATCTGGAACGGCAGTACCCATAGTAGTTGTACCACTGGGCCATATTCTAACTACATATGTCCCTTCTGCTAAATTATAAAGATCCATCTAATAAATTGTCTAAATTTGCTATTCTGTTTTCTATTTTTGTATAATAGTTATACATTTCAAGTATTTTATCAGTAGTGGGAAATAATAACGGATTTTCACCTGCTGCTAAGTTAAATATAATCTTGTCTGAATCTGTTATCTCTATCTGAGTTATAATCTGTTTCTGTGTATCTCTTAGCTTTGCTGCATTTACATACTGCATACTAATTATAGACAATTCTTTCTGCTTAGTAATGTCGTATAAACTTTTTAATAATACTGATTTTTCTTTCATGACTAATCCCACCACCCCTCAATCCGGCTTTCTATTATAGTAAATAAAAGCTTTCTTGCTTTGGTATGTTTATCTCTACCAGACTTAAGACCATCTGATATCATTTTATCAACTGCTTTTTTATCTGCTTCTGACTTAACATTATCATAAACAAAATCCATTTCATATAGACTTGGTTCTCCTTTTGAATCCCATTTAACTGGTGTGAATTTATAATCACGCTTGCCCCAAATCTTTTCTACTTCTTCTTGATATTCTGATTCATAGTAACCTTCATTAACACGATCGATTAACTTAGTAGTTAATCGCATCCATTTAACTTCATTTTCCCACCCAACAAATCTTTTATTTTTCTCGATATAGTTAGCGGTGTTATCTATTTTAAATTTAAGAGATTCAAAGATATAATGTCTATCATAATCTCTGTCTTTCCAGACATGTTTACGCCAACGCCACAAAGATGGAACGCCACCTTTGATTGCATAGTATATCTTACCTATATATGTATATTGGAACCAGCCGACCCATTTAAGTTGCCAGCTATCAAAATTTGGAATAATGTTTGGTATTTTACTTGTCATTTGTTTATATATTTAATTCTAATAGTTTCTTTCAATCTAATATCTCGCATTAATACTCTTTTCACGAATTATAATATCTATCTTTACTAAAGCATTATCTTCAATCCAAGCAATATTAACCATGTTACCACCATGTTCGTTCCATAATTCATCTAATGCTTGCATGTTTGTCAATTCAATATCATCATTTTCATAGCCATCCATCATATCATATAATGTTATTAGATATGTATCACCTTGCCCGTCACCATATGAAACAATAAATCTCTTCAATTCGTCTTTAGTGAGGCTATTAACCTGCTCATCAGTAAATTGTTTCTTCTTCATTCTAATATTAAATTAAGTTTATCTTCTCGGTTTTTAATTATTAATATTTTAGATTTGAAATTCTTTGCTGCATCTATAATCATTATAACAAATTCATTTTTGTCATTCTGAGTAACGATATCGGTATCAACTACATAAATACCAGCTGCACCATATAAAGAATAGAATCCAACATCTTTACCACATAGTTCATATTTATCATCTACATATTTAGAAACCATAACGATTTGATTATTATCTTTATCGCCACGGTTATTTCAATAATCAGTCTTAACTACTACTAACATCTGACAAGATTAATTTGTTCTTTCTTCTGTCTACTTTTTTCCTATGAAACTTTGCTTTGCGTACTGACTTTCTAGCATTACCATATCTTTTGCCTCGTTCTATTTGCCAGAATGCATCAACTCTATCATCATTAAGACCGAGTGTATATTCAGAGCGTTTAGTATATTTATTCCAAGTTTTCATATTATAATAATAAAATGGACTAGTGTATAATAAACTATCTAAGTGATAGTTAGTATCTATTTTAAATCCATTTTTTGGCTTATCGATAAACAAAGGAGTCCAAAATTTTGTTCCATTTTGTTGTATATAGTATTGATAAGCAATAAATTTATTTTGAGAAAATACATTATTAGTGCATATAAATGCAAATATAATAATTAATTTTTTCATGCTAAAATTTTATTTATTTTATTATCTCTTTCAAATATTTTAGCAGCTTCAATTATAGCTAAACCATACCTGCTTTTACCGAAAACTTTTACTATGTCTGTATCAACTACATAGCTTATATTATCATTAGATAGATACTCAGCATTGGATATATAATCCGGTGCTAAATAGAGTCCGATAGAATAAGCAAAACTTGTCAGACTAATATCACTTGTATACTCACTAACATGAGTTATTTTTCCGTTGCTTAGGCAATTTACTAGTACTAACATTGTTCTATTATCTTACTAATTTTATTATTTCTATATTCTTCCAATGTTATAAAACATTTAAATGGTTTACGTTCTAAACTTCCATTGTCACACATCAATAAATAATGCCTAGGACCAGTGCTGTTATCATATAAGACTTTATATCGTTTACCAACAGTAATAGATTGAACGTCAGGTAATCTATCATCTACTGGATTTGTCTTATCAACACATACTACGAACATTCTTCTAATATATTAGATAATTTCACATCACGAACACCGGCTTCATTGTATATGTACACACTAGGATATCCTTCATCTGATGTAGCTATTAATTCTATATCTAAACCTTCTACTACAAATCCATAATTACCTTCTCTATAATCAGCTTTCGATGATTTTTGGTATTTACCAATACGATAAGATGTACCACCATATGATGGTTTAATAGATAGTATCTTATAGAACTTATCATTAACCAATAGATAGTTACCAGCTACTATATCATCATATAACAATATAGAACCCACAATCACATTAGTTTCGTGAGACGATGAAGTCATCGCATTGTTTATAATTCCTATAATTGGAAATACATCGTTTTTTATATTTGATCTTTTCATATTTAGTATGAATAAAAATGATAAACCTTACCATTTATAATATCTACAGACATTCTCATTTTACATCCAACATATACATTATCACCAACATAGTAAGTAAATATCCATTCTTCTTTATCAGACTCAACATTTACGGTCCACGGCTCACCCATAACTGATTTTAGTTCAGTTGCTGTCATACCAACCCTTACTTTGCGTGCATCATCTAATAGTTTATAATCACCACATGATATAAATAGTATAGATGTTAATATAATTAATAGTATCTTTTTCATTGTAATAGTTCTTTAAGTTTATTATTTCGTATTGTTTCTTTATCTAAGTGTATATTGTGTGCGAAGTATGTTCCCATATTTCCAGTCTCACATGCGACAATAACGGCTTTGGATTGAATTAACCAAATTATTAGTACTACAAAAAAAGCAATAACCGTTGATATTATTTTCTTACAAGATAGGATTCCTTTATAATTACACCACTATGTGCTGCAATAGATTCGTTAATCCTTGTTATAATACCTCTAAATGATTGACTAGATTTGGTCGCATAAGTAGTTATAATATACTGTATAACTGGATCACCTACTTTAAATTCCATTTTTTATTTTAGCTGTTTTCATTTAATAGTTCTTTAATTTTATTATTTCGTATTGCTCGTATTACTTCTATATCTAATTCTATTTGGTGTGCAAGATATGTTCCCATATTTCCAGTTTCCCATCTGATAAGATATCCAAAACTGGATACCTTTTCTATAATAATTCCTTTGTAACTATCACACCTATATCCATCTATGTGGATTATATTTTGAATAACTGGATCACCTACTTTAAACTCATTCATCGAACAGTTCATTAAGTTTATTATTTCTCTCTACTGTCTTATAGTGTTCTATTTGGTATACGTTTACATCAAAATATGATTTATCAGATGAAAATATTCTAACTACATAATAGTGTTCTGTATGACTTCCATCATTATATCCAACAAAAGTACCAGTCTTACCATCAAACCTACTCTTCAAACAATCATCGTTATCTTTATACCCTTTGTAATGTTTTTCCCAATATGCTGGATCAAGATCATGTATTATTATGACTTGTTCACCAGGAGTAAATGCTCTGTTTATATTTTCATTCTTATTCTTCATGTAATAAATCTAATAAGACATTATTTCTCATTTCTTCTTGTGTATAAAAGTAATCACTCCAAAACCATTTTAATTTATCACCATCTTCTATTTGTATCATATATAATCCTACAATACTATCTGCTGTTAGACTATGATTTTTAGAATTGTTTGTCCTATGTGATGCGTTTCCGACGGTTGTATCTATACAAACTACTTTATATGTTCTGTCTTTAGTTAATCCATTAGATACACCACTATGGTCGAGTAGTCTTGGATAAGTGGTATCAACACCACCGGACTGTCGGAAGCCACCAAATTTATCTACTTTACAAGTAACATATCTCATTGTTCTAATATTATATTAAGTTTACTTTCTCGTTTATATATATCATAGAATAAAACCATGTCTGAATAATTTTGTACATAGAAAGGATCTTTTATAGGTTCTCCTCCGTCTTTTCTTATGTCTGAATTTTCAATACGCCAACAGTAATCTTCATTCTCTTCTATAAGATATATAATATCATTTGAATCAATAGCAATAGCAAGTGCTAATGGTCGTTTATGTATATCACTAAAATAATAGTTTGATACTTGTTTTAACTGCAGACTTTCTATTGTAGTGTACTTACTACTAGTCAAACTTATCTCTACTAATATCTTTTTAGTCTCTATATCATTAACAGATAAATCAACTAACTGTCTTGTTGTTATATCACCAATCATTTTAATAACTCATTTAGTTTTTCGTCTCTTTGATGATCTAATCTATGTACATTAAGAAGGTGAAAGTTTTTTAATTCATCACCTGAGTAATTCAGTATAACTTTCTCCTTTTCGCCGTTAGTCCAACTTATCTCTACTAATATCTTTTTAGTCTCTATATCATTACCAATACAACGAGCTTCACCTATCTTGTTCTCAATTTTCCACCATTCGATGAAGATATCTTCACCAATCTCAACATCACTAACATGTAGTCTTGTGCTCTTTTTGCCATCTTCTATACCAAAAAGCCACGATAATAATCTTCTCATTGTAATATTTCGTTTAGTCTAATGTTTCTTTGTTCTTGTTGTGAATAAAAATTATTATGTATGTGTTTATTGTAATAATTAAACCAACGGAAAAAACCATCATCACATTCAATTCGAATGCCACCAAAGATATCATCATCTGTATCTATTTCATATGATTTATCTATTGTTAAGTATTCATTAGCGACCCCTATTGTATTTCTACAAGTAACATACTTCATTTTAATAGTTCAGTTAGTTTATCTTCTCTATCAGTTGATTTGTTTCTTATAGTAAATACAAGTTTGGTTCTCCAGAAATTACTTTCGTCTTTCATATTTAGATGACCATCACTTACCATTGACATCAGAGTACTTTTGTATATAGTATTCTGTGCATCAAATCTTCTATATTTCCAAACATATGAACCATCTACTGATATATGTGCCATCAGTTGTATCATATACAAGTGATTATTTATGTCGTCAAAGTAATCTCCCATTTGTTTCAATAATAAAGTAGTTTCATCCATTTTTATAATGTTCCACAGGTATCAATTATACCAGTAGTCTCGTCAATTTCTAATACCCAAACAACGCCAGCATATTTATCATCAACATATTCTGTTCTATATGTATGACTAAAATCATGCCCACCTGGTAATATACATATACCTACGACAGTAATTATAAATACAATAACTACTAGAATATTTTTCATTGCTTTAGTAGTTCTTTTAGTTTATTATCTCTTATTTGTATCTTAGCTAATTCTATCTGATTGACATATACTGTATGGCCCGCCCGAGCATGAGTCGGCAACGCGTCACCTGTGATCTTCACA
>OCZT010006174.1_pt1 | contig 11886 bp, 5 predicted proteins | sample 1539031 | NCBI WGS metagenome assembly OCZT01 (sample SAMEA3539308, study PRJEB22396) | soil metagenome | biome: tundra; feature: field; material: soil | place: USA | collected 2010-05 | depth 0.15 m
GTGGGCTGAGATCAAAGTTGGGGACGAACACCTGCGTCTCTTCTCAGAAAGCAACGCTCAGGGGGTGCAGGCGTCCGTGTACAACGTCAACGCGAAGACCTGGCTTGCGCCGTCTGAGGAAGTGGACGACATCGAAGAGGGCAAGGAATGGGCGGCGGATGTTGCACGAGCATATTTGAAGCGGGTCGGCCACACAAAGCTGCCTTCGCTAAAGTGGAAGGAGTCCCGCTCGCGCTAGCAATGCTGGTGCCGGGATCGAACCTGCCGCCTCTTGGATATTGCGGCCGTCAAGCCAGGCGGCGAGATTTTCCAGATGGTTGTAGCGCGGGTGTCCCCACCCGCGTTGAATCTGGATTCCCTTGGTCCACACTTGGAAAAGGCCTGATCTCCTTTGACCTCCCACGCGCGGGTGAGGACACCCACGTTGAATCCGGATTTCCCCAAGGCCACAACTTGAGTTAGTTTGACCTTCCATGCGCGGGTGAGGACACCCACGCTACAACTCTCCATCCCGCCAGCTACCCTTGGCCGACCGCCCTCGTGTAAGATGGAGCTGAAAATGCGTCTTACACTCCAGAGAGTTTTTGCGTTCAGCTTGCTGGCGCTGCTGATGGGTCTGTCCCTGCTCTTCTATCAGGTTCTGAAGGGCTGGGAGCAAACCCTGCTTCAGAGTTCAGAGCGTTATCGCGACCTCGTCGCTCGCGAAGTTGCTCAACGGGTGTCGAACTATCTCGACGAAGCTCCGATGGCAATCAGCCGATTCGATCAGCAGATCAAATATGGACTGATCGACACCAAGAAGACCAACTCAGTTGAACAGGGATTGCTCTCGCTGTTGATGGCCAACGATAGAATCTCTGAGGCCACCCTGACTTATGCCGACCGCAAGGGCACAAATCACGATGGCAATATTCTGATTGATCGCGCTTCCGCGGGCCAGGTGGCGGTTCTTCGCTCAACCACCGACGGCGAGTTTGTCATCAGGAGAACCTGGTTTAATGGAAAGCAATTTGTCTCGCAGACCGGTAGCGTGACGCGTCAAGGTCCGGCAAAAGCAGCATCAAGCGCACCGATTGTCCCCTCCGTCGATCCGACGGCCCATCCCACCTTTCAGACCGCGGCCAACCGATTTTACGGACAGACCATTTCCACCGATCTCCATTGGTCGCAGATTGACGAACTGCTGCCGGAAGCGCGGCGGCGCGTGGAACTGAGCGTACAGAGGACGATTGAAGACTCCTCGGGGCATTTTGCCGGAGTGCTGCGCGTGGGGCTCTTTAAATCGGAGATTGACGGCGCCGTGCGCCAAAAGACTGCTGGCGTGGCGCAGGGTGATCCGCATCTGATTTTTCTTTGCGATACCCAGGGGCGATTGATCACAGGGTGGGGAAATCGGGACCGTGTGACCGCTTCAGAAGACGATTTGCGGATCGCACCGGCCGACGTGCCTCCCATGGTGGCGAGGGCGCTCCAGGAGCCGGTGCTGAAGAGTGTCGATGAGAAGCGGGGAGAGGTTGCATCGTCCTTCCGTTTTGGAAACGACCTCTATCTCTGCACTTTCCGCTACTTGCCGGACACGCAAGATTGGATTGTTGGGATCGTGGTACCCCGTGACTTTTATCTGGGCAAGCTGCTGCAAATTCGCCGGCAAGTCGTTTGGGCGTCACTTGCACTTATCGTCGTCATCGTCCTGGCGGGCGGATTGATCATTCGCGGCGTGGTGAGATCTCATTCCCTCATTCTCAGGGAAATGGATCGAATGAACGAATTCGAATTCTCGTCCTCGCACAATTCCTCCTACCTTCAGGACATTGCGGAAGTCCTGACCGGATTGGAGAAGGCGAAGACGGCCATGCGCGCCATGAGCAAGTATGTGCCGATTAATCTGGTTCGCCAACTCTACCATAAAGGAGAAGAGCCCGTCCTGGGCGGTCAATCGTCTGAACTGTCGGTGATGTTTACGGACATCAAGGACTTCACGGCATTTTCGGAAACTATGACCACGGACCACTTGGCTGATGCTTTGGGACGCTACCTCCAGGTGATGGCGGAGATTATTCAGAGTGAAAAGGGGACGATCGACAAGTATATCGGCGACGCGGTGATGGCGTTCTGGAATGCGCCTGAGGCCGTCGATGGTCACGAAATTCTGGCGTGCCGTGCTGCGCTGCGCTGCCGCAGTGCTTTGCAAAGACTCTATGATTCTCCCGACTGGGGGGATGCACCGCGATTTGAGACGCGGTTCGGATTGCATCGGTGCGTTGCCTCAGTAGGACATTTTGGTGCCCCAGATCGGTTAAATTACACCGCCATCGGTGACGGGGTTAATCTTGCTTCCCGCCTGGAAGGACTGAATAAGTATTACGGCACGCAAATCATTGTGAGCGAAGGTATTTACGCCGCAGCAAAAGATGCGTTTGAGTTTCGGTTGCTTGACGAAGTGGCCGTAAAGGGCAAAACCCGTGGCATCGTGATTTATGAACTTTTGGGCGAGCGGATCGCGGGTAATCCTCGGCCCGCCTTGGTGGACGGTTACGAACAGGCCTTCGCTTCCTATCAACGTGGTGAGTTCTCCAAGGCCTTGGAACTGCTTGAAAAACAAGGCGAAGACTCCCCAAGTAAAGTCCTTTCGAGCCGGTGTCGGGACTGGGTTTCGTGTCCTCCCACGGGGGATTGGAGCGGCATTCACATTTTTGAGTCGAAATAGTGCGTCCTACCCGAATCGGGAGCGGGAGTCGAAGAAGGTGTGCATAATGTCCGAAGTATTGCGGCGGGGTTCGTGCGGTGACTCTCAGACATTAAGAATAGAAGAGAGGTCGTCGATATGGGGGCAGGGAGAGCCCGTGGGGAATAAAATCTTGCCGCGCATCAAATTTTACAAATGCTTGTGGCTAAATGCCGTTCGAATTGCGTCTCATAGCTTAAGGGGTGGTGTCCGCAAGCTAGAAGCTTTGAAAATTGAGACATCGCGCCGGACACCCTGCACCCAGACTTTCCCGAACTGGAATTTTTACTGGAGTGCCAGTCCCTCTTTTCGGGATTTTTTCTAATAGAAAGAAATCGAAGGGTTTGTCCTCATCGCTGGTGTTGACAGAAATCGGTTACGCCCGTTATGCCTGCACGTCGGGTAGATCGATCATTTAATCCATCCAGAAGATTGGAATCGGTGAGTGGACGCCAAGAGCCATAACCTCATTCTCGCGAGAGAGCTGCTGCTTTCCGGGGGGCGGACGTCTGAGCATCAGCTTAAAGTATCGAAGATATTCGAACTCTTGTGGGAGCCTGTCTGCCGGTACCTGATCCTGAGCTCGGTTGGCCGCGCGATGGCGGAAGACCTGGCGCAAGAGGCTTTTCTGCGCCTGTACTCCTGTATGGAAAAAGGGCAGTCGGTTGACAACGTCAACGCCTGGGTGTTTCGGGTGGCGCGCAACCTGGCCGTGGATTACCTGCGGAAGAAGGATCCCCTTAACAGCGCTGATTCGGAAATAATGGAATTCCTGACGTCGGTTCTTCCCGATCCGGCCCCTGATGCTGAGCAGATGGTTTTGCAGGGGGAGGATCGGGAACAATTCGAAGCGAGCCTGCGAAGTTTGTCGCCGCAGGAACAACAGTGCGTATTTCTCCGGCTGGAAGGTCTTCGCTACGCTGAGATCGCGGAAGTGTTGGGCATCTCGGTGGGGAATGTTTCCACATATCTCTCACGAGGGATCAGGAAGCTCAGGAAAAGGTCATGAGACGAATCCGATACAAAGATTTGTTGGCTCGCAACTCTCACCTTTCATATGAGGATTTGGTGGCTTTGGTGAGCGATGAGGCGTCCCTGGACGCCGGCGAGAAAATTCGGAAGCATCTCGACGGTTGCTGGCACTGCCAAGCACGGCACCAACAACTAAAAGAGTCGATTGTCGAGATTGTTCAGAACCTGAATGCCTACGTTGGGGATTTAAGTTCGCGCGCAAGAATCGCCAAATGCCGTCTTGATCAGGATTTGCAGCGACTGGCAGTCGAGAAAGAGAGTCCGGCGCCGTTTACACAAGTGTTGGAAATGCTGGAATCCAAGCTGCCTTCAAGATACCTCTTTCGGCAGCTTGCCTTAGTTGCTGTGTGTGTGCTTGCTCTACTGGCCATCTTTCCCCTTACCTCCACGGCGCCGATCTCCGCGGCGGAGCTTTTGCAGCGTTCAAAGCAGGCAGAACAGCAAATGATGGAAACGGTTCCGGACCCCGCGATTCATGGAATGTTCCGGGTTACCAAAAAGAGTTCCGGTTCCGGGCATGAGCAGTCGATGACATGGGAAATTTGGGAAGACATGGTTCACAACCGGGTGAGAAATCGCGTCGAAAGCGAGGAGGGAGCCAGCCCTGCAGAGGGACGTCTCAACCGTTTGGCGAAAGTCGGTTCCTTGGGCACTGATTCCTCGCCGCTGCTCACCGATTTGCAGCAGGTCTGCCTGGTGAATGGCATTGACATTGCGCATCCGCTTTCCCCGGACGGATTTGATAATTGGCGCCACTCTCTCCGCGGCGAGCGCGACGAAGTGTTTGCCACCAGTTTGGCGGCGGGAGATCAGGGGATGGGTCTAAGAACCATTCCCACCCAGGCCCCCACGGAAGGTCGCATCCTGAGCGCCGAACTTATTGTGCGCTCCAGGGATTGGCATCCCGTTGAGCAGCGCTTTACGGTGCAGGGAGCAACGGCCACGCAAGAATACGACGTGGTGGAAACAGCGTATCAGGTTGTCGCTCTTGAGTCCGCGCGAGCTTCGATCTTTGCGGAAGTGATGCCGCCAGTTCTTCCGGCTACGCTGCGGCGGCGGATGCCCGTCATCCCGGCGGTTGCCCTTCCCACTCCACAGCAATTGGATGAAGCCGAGATTTCCGCCAAATTCGCCCTGTACCGCGTCGATGAGTTTCTTCGTGGACAAATTCGAATTGCCCAGAACCCGGCGGGCTCTGTGCAGATCGAAGGCATGGTGGAGACTGAGCATAGGAAATCAGAACTCACCAGCTTGCTGGCATCAATACCGTATACGGCCGTTAAGCTGAGGACATCGGAAGAAGCCCTGAACGACCTGCAGGCCTTGCCCGATACGGACAGCACGGCTTTGGTACCCGCGGACCAACCTCTAATCCAGCCTGACGGCGAGGAAGTGAAGCGCAACCAGGCGTGGGTGCAATCTCAGTGGAATCGGTACGGAAAGCAATTTCAAGACAACGGAGCGAATACGCTCGACCAGAAGATGGTGGAGATATCGAACCAAGCCATCGCCCATATGCGCGCCGCTTCCTTCCAGGCGTGGGCGTTGCGCCGTCTTGCCCAGGATTATCCACGGGAACGGGTGCGGGGCATGAGCGCGTGGTCCCAATTGCTGCTGGAGATGATGGTGCAGGACCACGCGCGACTTTTGGGGGTGGAGATTGGCCAATTGAATTCCATGGTCAATCCCGTCTTGATGTCGTTTGCCGCTACCGGCGGAGCGCAGAAAGCTTCCGGCTCTCCTAGCCCGCAGTTGCCCGCACTGGTCGATGATCCGGCCTGGCAGCGGCAGGTGGAGCTGCTCTTCCAGAATGTGGATGATATCAACGAGCAGGTGCTGGGGGTGTTTGGCAATGTGGACTTGTTGCGGGGGAGCGCTGAGGACGCCGTCAATGATTTGCTGCGGCAGCTACCCAAGTTCAATGGCGATGTCCAGGACTTCGAGCAGCAAGTCGGTGGTGAGTTTATGGGTGTTGGTGAATCGCCGGCGCTGAAGAGTTCCCTGGAAACAATACCGAAGTAAATTCGGGGATCAACGTCTTAAGTTCACCATTTTGTGGTCAACAGCTTTGCAGATGAAATAGGAGACATGCAATTTGCGAAGGGGGAATTAAGCATCCGTAGAGGTGCCAATTCTCTCTTCGCTTTTTTTTGCAGAATGGAAGGTAGTTGCGGCATGGACATCATTGCCATTGCCCCATTTGGACGTCCACTCCCAACAACCGCTACGACCCGTTTCCCTTTTTGACCTAATCTTCTGACTTACCCCGGGAAGCAGTAACCGCTTCCGATACTGGCGATTCATGCGGGCGGGTTATGTTTTTGACGTTGCGGGCTTTACTCTGCTTGGTTATCCTATCGCTATGATCACGATGGCCCCAATCCCACGCTTTCTATTAATTGTCCTTATCTTCATCTTTGGTTTTACGGCGCAGCTTTCTGCCCAGACTCCGGTGGATGAACAGGCCGGACAGCACTTCCAGGCAGCTCACGAGGCGGAGAGGGCAAAGGATCTTCCCACCGCTGTAAGCGAGTACCGGGCGGCCCTCAAGCTCAAACCGCAAATCGCCGAGGCTTGGGTCAATCTGGGCCTCGATCTCTACGTGATGAAAAAGGACGATGAGGCGATTGTCGCATTTCAACAAGCGCTGAAGCGGAAACCCGAATTGCTGGGGGCGAACCTGTTCTTGGGAATGGCCTATCTTCGTGCCACTCAATACGAGAAAGCCATTGTGCCTCTAAAGAAAGTCATATCCCTGTATCCGAAGGAACTGAAAGCCTACATCAATCTCAGTTATGCTTACCAGGAAACGGGCCGCATTGAGGAGTCGGCAAGAATACTGGAAAAGGCCAATGAACTCTTCCCCAACAACACGGAAGTGCTCTATAACCTGGGGAAAAGCTACACGAAATTGATGGAAAAATCTTATCGGCAAATGGCTGACGTTGATGGTGATTCCTACCGGTTTCATCAGGTCATGGGAGACTCGTACGAACTGCGCAAGGATTTTCCCAATGCCCAGGCAGAATACCTGATGGCGCTAGAAAAGTGTCCGGATCCCTATCTTCCGGGGTTGCACTATTCGCTCGGTTCCTCCTTCTGGATGGAGGGCAGGTGGGACCGCGCCGTGGAAGAATTCAAAAAAGAACTCGCGATTTCTCCCGCGGACTACTTGTCGAATTGGAAACTTGGAGACACTTACGTTGCCCTAAGGCAATATGACGACGCTCGCCCCTTCTTGGAAAAAGCTATCAAAGAGAAACCCGACTTGGGCCAGGCCTATCGGGATATGGGGAAACTGTGCCTGCTCACCGGCCAACCGCAGGAAGCCATCGGCCACTTGAACAAGGTGAAGCAATTGTCCCCCGATGAATCCTCCGTTCACTATCTCTTGGCTCAGGCCTACCGGAAGCTGGGCCAACCCACCCAAGTGAAAACTGAGTTGGAAATGTTTCAGAAACTCCGGCGGGACGAAGCCGACCGTGCTGCGAAGCATCCTGACACTTCCAACTTGGGTGGTGTTGAATCCAATAACCGGAGGCCGCAGGAAGACGAGACATTAGACGATCTGAAGTAAACCTCCTTTTTCCCGCTCCGTGGTGGCGCAGACGGGTTCCGATTTCCGAATGCGCTCGCCTGAAAATCGGCAGCGGTTAAGCAGGTCCCATTTTTTGGGATGTCTGGCGACGCGATGTTACCGTTCCCCTCTTGATGCAAGCCGCCAAGCACCGCTCCATCCGCGCCCCAAGGCTTTAGTCAGGTGTGGTGAGACATTCGAATTTACCCACAGACTAGCGGTGTATATCGTGCGGGAGCAGCGGCTTCGGCGGGACTACAGAACCGTCATTCCAGCAGTTCCGCAAAAAAAGCAGCCGGGGGCGGTGAATGAACCGAATTGGTTTCAAATATTGAAGGCAATCATACCGAAAGGAAATTGGATGACTCAATTTGATGGAATCTGCAGCATAACGCCTTTTCAGCTCGTTTATAGAACCAGGATGGTATTTCTTCTTTTGGCACTGATCTTTGCCTTGGCGGGGAGAGGACTCGCAGAGGGCTCTCGTCTGCCCAGCTCGGTGATTCCCGAGCACTACCAACTCAAGTTTGCGCCCGACCTTGCGAAAGAGACTTTCTCGGGAGAAGAGACCATCGATGTCCAAGTCTTACATCCGACTTCCACGATCATGCTGAACGCGGCGGAGATCAATTTCCAGGACACGGCAATCACCTCCGCGGGGGTGACCCAACGAGCGCAGGCTACTCTGGATTTGAAAAATGAGACGGCAACGCTCGCCGTGGAGAATGCACTTGCCGCCGGCCCCGCCCAGATTCACATCGTTTTCGTGGGGACTCTAAATGACAAGCTGCGAGGCTTCTATCGGGCAACCGCAAACGGCAGGAAATATGCCGTGACCCAGTTTGAAGCCCGTGACGCTCGTCGCGCCTTCCCGTGTTTTGATGAACCCGCCATGAAGGCGACCTTCAGCGTCAGCCTGATTGTGGATACGGGGGACACCGCGATTTCCAACGGCACGATTCTTCGCGACACTCCGGGCCCAGGAGAGCGGAAGCATACCTTGGTGTTTTCAACTACGGCCCGCATGTCAAGTTATCTCGTTGCGATGGCCGTGGGAGATTTTCAGTGCGTCGAGGGTGAGGCGGATGGAATTCCCATTCGTGTCTGTGCGACGCCCGACAAGAAGGAACAGTGCCGCTTCGCGCTGGAAGCGGCGGAGCACCTTCTGCAATATTTCGATCGGTATTTTGAAATCAAATACCCATTTGGAAAGCTCGACATCGTGGCGGCGCCTGATTTCGCAGCCGGAGCGATGGAAAATACCGGTGCGATCTTTTATCGCGAGCGCCTGCTCTTGATCGATGACAAGACGGCATCAGTGAACGCGCACCAGTCCGTGGCGGGCGTTCTGGCGCACGAAATGGCGCACCAATGGTTCGGAGACTTGGTGACCATGAATTGGTGGAACGATTTATGGTTGAACGAAGGGTTTGCCACCTGGATGGGCGGAAAGCCCATTCGCGCCTGGAAGCCGGATTGGGCCAGCGTGGATGTAGGTGGCGCCATGGACATCGATTCCATCAAGTCTCCCCGCCCCATCCGCTCCTCGGAGGGAGATCCACCCACGGATATCGTCTACGGTAAGGCTTCCAATGTCTTGCGAATGATGGAGGCCTACGAGGGCGAAGATGTGTTTCGCGCCGGCATTAATGCCTACCTGAAAGAGCACGCTTTAGGCAACGTGACGGCGGAGGATTTCTGGAATGCCCAAGCCAAAGCTTCCGGCAAGCCCATCGATAAGATCATGCCGACATTCATTGACCAGCCCGGCGTGCCGCTGATCCGGATTGAGGCGAAAAAAGAGGGAGCGGTGACGTCCGTGACCCTTACCCAGCACCGGTTCTTCCGTGATCGCGCGGCCTTTGCCCAGGGTTCGCCGGAGCTGTGGCAGGTGCCAGTTTGCCTGAGATCGGGCGCGTCCCCTTGGGCAGCCGCGTCGGCCGCGCAATGCGTCCTGCTCACGGAGCGGACCCAAACCTTCAAGCTCAAGAATCTGGCGCCGCCGGTCATTGCCAACGCCGCCCAAAAGGGTTACTACCGCGTGATGTATGCCCCGGAGGTGTTGAGTGAATTCAGCCGTACTGCCGAGACCAAACTTACTCCTGCCGAACGCATCGGGCTGGCGAGCGATGAATGGGCCACGGTCAGCGCCGGCATGACCCCCGTTGGCAATTACCTGTCCCTGGTCGAGGGCCTGAAGAGCGACCGCCGGCGTCCTGTTGTGGATACCTATGCGGGGAGGCTGGAAAACATTGATGAGGACATGGTGGGTGACTCCGAGCGGGAGGGCTACCGGGCGTGGGTCAGGAGTCTGCTCCGGCCGCCCGCCAGGGAACTGGGATGGCAGCCGCTCCCCGGCGAAGGTGTGGAACAACCAGGCGTGCGAGCCACCGTGCTCGGCACGCTGGGCCGAGTGGGCCGCGACCCTGAGGTGCTGGACACAGCCAGGACGCTCGCGCACCGGTATCTTGCCGATCCCCTCGCCATTGATCCATCACTCGCCGACACCGTCGTCAGCCTCGCGGCGCTGGAAGGTGATGTGGCGCTCTACGATGAATTTCTCGCCGCCACCAAAACCGCCAAGTCGCCGGAAGAGTATTATCGTTTTCTTTTTGCCCTGGCGCGGTTTAGCGACCCGGCGCTTCTTACCCGAACGCTGGAATATGCCCTCACCCCCAACGTCCGCGGACAAGATTTTGGCGGATTGCTGGGCGCGGTGATGACCAACCCGGCGGGCACGAACCTGACCTGGGATTTTGCCCGCCACCACTGGGCGGAAATCAACAGCAAGCCGCCCGGGAATACTGGCGGTAGAATCCTTACCTCCGCCAGCGTGTTTTGCGACGCGAAGCATAGGGAAGAGGTGCAGGATTTCTTCACGCAGAAGAAGTCGGATGAGGGTGCCATTCGGCGAGCCGTTGAAGACATCGGTAGCTGCGCGGATGTGAAGTTGCTTCAGGAACCTAATGTCGTCGCCTGGTTCCAGCATCACGGCCGTACGACGGGCCGATAACATGCGCCCGTAGTCGCGTGGGCGGCGGCTTCCTAATCTGGAGGAGAAATGCGGGAATTCAAGAGGAATTGGGCTCTCAGCGGACTGTTGATTGCCGCGATAGTGAATTTAGTCCCAGGCAATCTTAGCGCGCAAAGTCCTCCGCGCCTCAATGTCATCTTAATATCGCTGGACCAACTTCGGGCCGATCAGGTTCATTGCCTGGGGAATCCGCGCCTTACCAGTCCCAATCTCGATCGCCTAGCAGAGCAGGGCGTGCGGTTCTCCCACTTCTATACCGTCGCGCCCTGGACGGCGCCTTCGTACTCGTCTCTGATGACCTCGCTTTATCCCTCCATGGCCGGGGTCACCCTAATGTGGCGGCCAGGAGATCCTTTGATCAGCTCGAATGTGCCCACGCTGGCCGAGATTTTCAAAGCCCACGGTTATCACACGGCCGCATTCGTCAACAACGGCGTGGCGGGCAAGGCGCTCACGGGCCGCGGCTTTGATGAATATGATCAAGGCCAGCCGAACGGGCAAGTGAAGGACATAACCCAGCGGGGCGGGGAAGCGTTCAATCTCGCCCCTGAAACCACCCAGCGCCTTATGCCCTGGCTGGATCAACATCGCTCCGAGCCGTTCTTTTTGTTCGTGCTGTACCTGGAGCCGCACTCCCCTTACAATCCGCCTCCCGAAGACGACATCTTCACGACGAAGGCTTATCCGGACGAAACGAACACCGGTTACGACCTTAAGAGCGGCCACCTTTTTCGCCTCGCGATGCTGGGCGATCAGCAGGCTGTGCAGCGGCTTTACGACCTGTACGACGGCAAGATCCACTTCGTGGACCGCTACGTGGGCGAGCTGATGGATCATCTGAAACAAACAGGTCTGAGCGACAACACCCTGGTGGTGCTGACTTCCGATCATGGCGAAATGCTCTATTCCCATCCGGACGATTTTCTGACCTTTGACCATCGATCACTGTATGACCCCGTCATGCATGTCCCGCTCATCATGGCGGGGCCGGGATTGCCGAAGGGAGCGCTTGTTGACGGACTTGCTTCCAACGTGGACACGGCTCCGACCATCCTGAATTTAGCGGGTATTGCACCTCCGCCCGATGCCGAGGGGCATAGCCTGGTTCCGCTTATCCAGGGAAAGGTGAAGGCCGTGAACAAATACGTCTACGGTGAAGAGGACGTTATGGCCCCGCTGCGCTCAGTGCGGACGGATCGATATAAGCTGATCGAAGACCTGTGGACGGGGAAGATCCAACTGTTTGATATGTCCAACGATCCCGACGAGAGGCATGATCTCCATGGCCACGTACCTGCCGTGCAAACCGATCTGCTACGTCATCTGCATGATTGGATCGTGAAGAATCACTCCTCGATCGCGGCGCGCATGACCCAGTGGAGAAGATATGCGCAGGATCCTTGGGCGAAGGAACTTGTGACGGATGACCAGAACATTGGCGGACATATGTTGATCACCGGCGGCGGCTGGCACAGATCGGAAGAGCGTCGTGTAGGGAAAGAGTGTAGATCTCGGTGG
>OCZT010006175.1_pt1 | contig 11885 bp, 12 predicted proteins | sample 1539031 | NCBI WGS metagenome assembly OCZT01 (sample SAMEA3539308, study PRJEB22396) | soil metagenome | biome: tundra; feature: field; material: soil | place: USA | collected 2010-05 | depth 0.15 m
CTTTTTCTCAGCCCTGACATGAAGCGCACCCCGATTTGGGTTTCTCGATAGAGACTAGCTTTGTGAATCCTTCGCGCTGCGTGAGAGGCGGTTCGGCACACGCCTTCTCAGCGAGAGTGGGCATCTTGCCTACTTTGATCATCAAAGTATTGGCGATGATTTTGTGGTCGTACTCAAATAGGCCGCGCTCTGGCGGGCCTGAGGCGCGTGATCCGTCAGCATAGTAGGCGCCCCCGTGGCAGGGGCAGAGAAAGAGTCTGGACTGAGCGAACCAGCGAACTGGACAACCAAGATGTGCGCAGTTGATGGCGAAGACCTGAAATGTGCTGCCAGAAACGCGACGCACCCAGCAAGGGATGTCTCCTGTCTGGCCGTCCCAGGGGGTTGTGATCGGATTGCGGAAGTTGACGAGGCGCGTCTCGTTTTCAGGAAAATCACTGATCGGGCCAAGCGCAATCCATGAGTCGGAGCTCGACCCCTTCTTCATAACGGGGCCCAGAAGATAACCGATAATAGGCACCGCAAGGACTGCGCCGACCGCTCCGTTGGCGAGGAGCGAGAGCTTGAAGAGAAAAGCTCGTCTGGAGTGCCCTGCGCTTTGGGCGTTCGAATGCTCTTGCGGTTTGTCCTGACCGCTCTGCGGGGTTTGATCGCTTTGTGGAGTCGGCTCACTCGGTGTCATTTCGCTTTGCTCCTTCGAAGCTCCTCGCCTTTGGCATTGTGGTATCAATGTGCTTCATGGTTGCGTGGGGTAGGGCTGGCCTGGGTTGACGGACCGCTTCGATGCAAGCCATGCGACGATGTCGGATACCTGCTGGCTGGTCATCGCTTGTGCTGGTTTTGATGAGGGGAGGTCTGAGCGCCAGTCGGGCATGTCACGGTCGGGAAGGCCGGCGATCGTCATGCTTCGCAGATTCTGGTCGCTTATCAGCGCGAGATAGGATGAGTCGACAATGGAACCTAACTTGCCCGATTTGCTCTTCGGATCTCCAGGAGCGCCTTCCCCGGCGGCGCCGTGGCAGCGGGCGCAGAAGGTAGCGTAGGCTTGCTGGCCTCGGATCGGATCGCCGGGTTGAGTGGCGAGATAGGGTGGAGGGTTTTGTCCGGCTAGAATACCTGGGCTGCCCCACGTGCGCACTAAGCCCTGGGCAAGAGAAGCAACCTGCTGGTCGGTCAACATGCCCCCTGCGCTCTTTGCGAAAGGCGGCATGAGCTTACCTGGAACGCCATTCGCGATGATCTGACGCAGACGGTCTTCTCCGGCGACATCGAGATAGACGGGATTGGCAAGCGGGATCGCCACTCCATTCTTGCCGTTTTCCCCGTGACAGGCGGCGCAGTTTTCTTTATAAAGCGTAGGGAAGGCAAGCACTTCGTCGGGGCGCAAGACTGCGGGTCCAGTTCCAGGACGGCCGGAAATGTGATTGCAGCCGAGCGAAGCAATGCAAACCGCAACAAGGCCGAGTGCACTGCGTCGCGCGGATTTGAGGGTCGCCAGTCTCATTTCTTGTCGTCTTTCGTTTCGATTTGATCTCCGTGGAGGCCGGCGCGAACGGAGAAGGGCAAGGCTTGAAACTGCGGAGTTCGCACCTTGACATGAAGATTTACCACGAAGCCGCAGACCAAGCCGAATGCAATCTGCGAGACGATGAACCAGGGCCAGTTGATTCGTGCATTGAGGATGGGACTGATGACGCCAATCGCGGAATAGAGAATTCCCGTCCACAGAAAGGGCGCGATGAATCCAGCGGTGAGGATGGGCTTCCAAGGAAACATCGGCAGCATGGCTCCGTAGAGCAGGCCGATGAGGACCGAGGCGAGAACGTGGATGGCCGTGGCAGCGAGCAACCCCTCGATATGAAACTGAGCCAAAAAGGCGTTACTCTCTCCAGCCCAGCTGACGAAACCGCCGGCGGCCAGAAGATTTACCGCATACCAGACGCTGTGATAACGGAGAAGGCCGTAAAGAGCAGCGGGCACAATCATTGCAATGCCCCCTGCGATACCGCCTCTGACCCCCGCCGTCAGGCTGAAGGTTTCAACCGGCAGCAACTTGCGATGCATGAGGTTCCCCGAAATGCGCTCACGGATTGTACGAGTGCTTGCGATGACGATGATCGCGTCGTGGACCGGAACCATAATGTGATGCTCGTGCGGAAAGACCTGAAAGAACCATCCCCAAATTGCTCGGAGCGCCAAGAGAAGGCCGAGCAGGCTTATGGCCCAGTGCGTCACCATGCCCGCAAGCATGAGGGCAATTCCAAGCGCAAGCACCATGGGCCACGCAGTGGGCGCTGGAAGTGAGACAGCGCCGGTCGTGCTTCCACGCTCATCGTTCAGCCTGTTTTGATGGATGAATCCGCGTCCTTCCATTGTTGTTCCGCCTTCTTGAAACCTATCTGCCAATGACGTATACGACCAGAAAGACGGCTACCCAGATGCCATCGACAAAATGCCAATAGAGAGAAAGTACTTCGAGCCGCTCCGAATGAACTTCCTTCAAGCGCCCGGCGAGGGAGATTCCGAGCGCGACGCAAAGCATGATTAGTCCGACGAGGACGTGCGTTGCGTGCAGGCCAACCAGCGAATAAAAAGTAGATCCAAAGAGATTGGTGCGAATCGTCAATCCGTCATCATGGATGAGGTGATACCACTCCCGCGCCGTCGAGAGCAGGAACAGAGAACCCAGAAGAACTGTGGAGGCTAGACCGATAGCGCAATTCCGGAGGTTATTCCTGCGTAGGGCGGCGACCGCGAAATGAACTGTGAAACTGCTGGAGAGGAGGCAAACAGTGCTGAAGATCGGCAGCTCCAGCACCTGTGCGGGGTACGGACCGGTCAGGCTCTTGCCCATGTAGAAGACATAAGAGACGAAAAAGATTATGAAGATCGCGGCCTCAGCCACGATCAGACAGATCATGCCGACCGTACCGCGACTGGGCAATACCCACGGTGGCTCAGCTTGTGCGTCGATAGCAATCGTGCTGACGGTATTCATCATTCGTAGTCCGAGTCTGGATCTTCCGGGTGTTTGAGGTCCCAAAGAGGCCGGCGGCTGTGAACCGTTGGTTCAATTGCGAAGTTATAGGACGGGGGTGGGGACGATGTGCCCCACTCCAGCGTCCACGCATCCCATGGGTCGTGGTCGGCGATTTCGCCGCGGAAGTAAGAACGAACCAGATTGAAGACGAAGCAGACAATGCCGGCTACCTGGAAAATGGCCCCGATGCTTACGATCAGGTTCCACATCTCCCATCCACGGCCTGCCTCGTATGTATATATCCGTCGGGGCATACCCAGCAGGCCCGGGACGTGCATGAAATCAAAGGTGAGATGGAAGCCGATCAGGAAGAGCCAGAAGTGCCACTTGCCCAGCATCTCGCTCATCATCCTGCCTGTCACTTTCGGATACCAGTAGTAGAACGCGCCAAAGAGCGCAAACACGATGGCGCCGACCAGGACGTAGTGGAAGTGCGCAACAACAAAGTAGGAGGCACTCAATTGCCAATCAAAGGGAGCAACCGAAAGCATGATGCCTGTGAGGCCGGCAATGAGGAACTGAAATAGGAAACCAATGCAGAACATCATAGGGACGGCGAAATGTACATCGCCACCCCAGATGGTTGCCAACCAATTGAAGATCTTGATTCCCGTCGGGACGGAGATGACCATGGTGGCAAAGACGAAGAAGGTATTGCCTGCAGGGCCAAGGCCGACAGTGAACATATGATGTGCCCACACACTGAGACTGATGAAGCCGATCGCGATCGAGGCCGCAACCATCGCCGGATAACCAAAGATGGCCTTGCGGGAGAAGACGGGGACGATCTCGTTGACGAACGCGAACGCTGGCAACACCAAAATGTAGACCTCCGGGTGGCCGAAGATCCAGAAGTAGTGCATCCACAAAACGGCTGAGCCACCGGCCTGGGTATCGAAAAAGTGGGAGCCGACATAGCGGTCCAGAGTCAGCATGATCTGAGCGGCCGTAAGTGGACCAACAGCAATAAAAACCATGGAGCACATCACAAGGTAGAGCCAGACCAGAAGCGGCAGGCGGGTCATCTTCATGCCTTTGCAGCGCATGCAGATGATAGTTGTTACGACGTTTAGTGCAGTTCCAATGGATCCGATGCCGCTTAGGAAAACCGCGAGCGTCCAGTAATCGGTGCTGTGCCCCGGCGAGAATGCCTTTGCGGTGAGGGGCGCGTAGGCGAACCAGCCGACGTCTGGCGCCGAACCAGCGCCGTAGAGTCCACTTCCTCCGAAGTAGCTGAAGTACAGGAGCAGGCCGCCAAACGCGGAGATCCAGAAGCTGAATGCATTCAATCGCGGGAACGCCATGTCTCTCGCGCCAATCATCAGCGGGACAAGATAGTTAGCAAAGCCAAACAGCATAGGCATACCCATGAAAAACACCATGGTGGTGCCGTGCATCGTGAAAAGCCGGTTGAATACCTGGGGAGAGACAAAATGATTGTTGGGGACAGCAAGCTGAATTCGCATCAGCAGCGCTTCGAACCCCCCGATGACAAGAAAGATGAGCGCATAGGCAATGTACATCAAGCCGATCTTTTTATGATCGACAGTCGTTATCCACTCGTAGATAACTTCCAACCCCGGACGCTTGAGCGCCAGAGACCGATCGATTCCTTCCATTACGGGAGTTGAATCTGCCATACGCGCTTCTTTCTGGAAAAGCGTTTAGTGAAGCGTTGTGAGATACGCCGTAATCGCGTTCAGGTCGTGATCGTTCAGATGCATCGGTGGCATCAACGCGCCAGGCTTCATCGAACTTGGGTCGTCGATCCACTTTTTCAGATTTTCTGGCGTGTTCTGGATCGATCCGGAGGCAAGCGTGTCACGGCTTGCGAGATGGGTGAGATCAGGTCCAAATCGACCTGTCGCCGAGGTTCCAGCGACTGTATGACAGTTGATGCAGGCGTTATGCAAGAAGACGGTCTGTCCTTCGGCCGCGGCCGGGTTGCCGGTGAAGTCCTGATTGGCGGGTTTCTGTTGCTGCATAATCCAGGCAGTGAAGTCTGCAGGGGACTGTGCGTAGACGCGCAGTAGCATCTTTGCGTGTTGCGTTCCGCAGTACTGTGCGCACTGACCCAGGTAGAGGCCGGGGACCTGAGGGTCTATCCACATAGTGTTGATGCGGTTTGGAATCAGGTCCATCTTGCCCGCAAGGCGAGGCACCCAGAAGCTATGGGTGACGTCGGCAGATGACATCTTGAGATAGGTTGGCCTTGGATTGGCGGAGTCGCTGATGGGGACATGAAGTTCGTTCGCGGTGACGACGCCGAATCCTGGATATCGATATTCCCACCAGAACTGGTGCCCAATTACAGTGACATCAAGCGCATTCGCCGGTTTGGGAATGCTTTCGGTGGTGAGGATGACCCGGGTGGTTGTGAGAAAAAGCATTATCACGATCAGAATTGGAATCACGGTCCAGGCCAGCTCAATCTGATTGCTACCGTAAATCTGGGCCGGTTCGCGAGAAGGGTCTTCGGACCGATGGCGGAAGCGGAGCAGCGCATAAAGCAACAGAGCACCGACGATGAGAAAGATGGTGGCGGTGACAGAGAACACCAGCATCGACAGACTGAAGATGGAATGAGCCGGGGTACCTGCCGGATCGAAGATATTTGTCGGAGACTCCGCGCGAACTGTATCGGCAAATAGGAACATCCACCAGGTCGCTCTCCTGGATTGCAGGGCAGAGATGAAGCCGATTTGTCTGAAAGGCTTTGTCATGGGGATTGGGGCGGCGCAGAGGACATTCCTGTCCCCCTTCATGGTGTCTCACGCGTGGCGGCGTCGTTCGGCACTATCAGTCGCAGTGAATGACCTTTCAATTCGCGTCTTTATTCGCGGTCGCAAAAGCGCGATAGCCAAGGAGGGAGAATCTGGCGAGGGCATTGTCCTGCTGTTTTCGCACATTCTTCTTCTCCTTGGCACAATGGCGAAGGCAGCCCCGATGAAAGCCTATTACGGGGGGCGCGAGGTATGCTATGACTTAAGTCTGAAGATGCACCTTTGCTTCAGAGAGCCGCTTAGTGTGCGGAGAAGTCCATGATAACAAGACGAATCGCGGCGCTGCAATGCACGAAGCTCTTCGGGAGCCTGCTCCCCGAAGAACTCTCCGACATCGCTCGACGAGCCAACGACCTTCACCTTCAGAGAGGTGAGATGCTGTTTCTGTCAGGAGAGCCTGCGAAAGGTCTCTTTGTGGTTGTCGGTGGCGAGATTCGTGTGTTCCGACAGAACGAAGATGGACGCGAACAGGTAATGCATATAGATCGGGCCGGGGCAGTGTTGGGAGACGTTCCCGTGTTCGATGACGGACCCTATCCGGCTTCTGCAGTATCAGAAGCTGAGACAGATTTGCTCATTATCGAAAAGGGCGACATTCGTGATTTGTGCGCGAAGTATCCATCCCTCGCACTAGCGGCACTTAAGTTGATGGCGGGGAGGGTCAGGAGACATGCAAATTTGATAGACGCACTGTCGCTCCATGAAGTTGGACAGCGACTTGCGCTCTTTCTTCTTACAGAGGCGAAAGCCGCCAACTTCTCTGCAGACGTTCCAATCGCATTTCGCCTGCGTCTCTCCAATCATGAGATTGCCAGCCACATCGGTTCTGTAAGAGACGTAGTTTCGCGTGCTCTTACTCGACTCAAACAGCAGGGGCTGATTTCTATCGACGACCGCGACGTGACGATCATGAACTGGCGGGGTCTCGAGCGTTATGCAGAAAATTCACGGAGTTCTGCCCATTCATAACAAACCCTCTGCTTCTCCAAATCCAAACATCAGATTCATGTTCTGTACCGCCTGCCCTGCGGCGCCCTTCAGGAGATTGTCGAGGCAGGAGACCAGGACGAGCCGCTTGCCGTCCTTTGCGAGTTCAAAGCCAATATCGCAATAGTTGGTATGTACCACGTGTTGAATCTGCGGCAGATGCGGCGTAGCACGGATGCGAACCAACGGACTCGCCGTATAGAAGTTGCGCAGACAAGAATCGACTTCGGTCGGCTTCATACCATGCCGCAGCCGCACGTAGATGGTAGAGAGAATGCCGCGTGGAATAGGGAGTAGATGCGGCGTGAACTGGAAGTTGTCCGCATCGAGACCGAGTTGCTCGAGAATCTCGCCGGTGTGGCGATGCCCGAAGACCTCATAAGCAGAGAGATTGCCGGCCACATTGATGAAATGCGTCGTCGCCGTTGCGTGCTTACCAGCACCGGAAACGCCAGACTTGGTATCGGCGACGATGCCGTGGCTGAAGTCAATCATCCCGGCCTCTACCAGAGGCGCCAGCGCGAGAATGACAGATGTGGCATAGCAGCCTGGGTTGGCGATCAGACGCCCAGCGGCGATCTCAGAGCAATGTAGCTCAGGGGAGCCGTATGCAGCTTCCTTCTGCAATCTGGCGGCAAGCGCGGGATCTGCGTCCACAAATTTGTAGACCGCGCGATTTGTAACTTGCTGTAGACGCCATGCGCCGCTCAGATCGATCACGCGAATGTTGTGCTCGAGGAGTGCGGGAACCCATTCGCGAGATACGTCATGCGGCGTAGCGAGGAAGATCACGTCCGCACCCCAGTCTTCAAGAAGCTGCCAACTGAATGGCTTTACCTCATGACGCGCGGAACTGGTTGCGGAAGCAAGCTGAGGATGGAGGTTCTCGAGTTTCACTGAGGCCATATCCGCCTCCTCGGCAATGCGACCAAGGAAAAGCGGGGCAGTGACGGAGAGCCGAGGGTGATGAAGCAGAAGGCGAGCGAGTTCGCCGCCAGCGTAGCCTCCGACGCCGACAATGGCGGTTCTGACCGTGGTCTTCACCGATTCGTAGTTGTTCGCGAGCACGGTCGCGGTGGTGTCCATCTGATAATTCCTTTTGCGCGCATGCAGGGCACATACTTCGTATTGCTGGCAGGAGCTCTTACCACGGCGTCAGTACTGGAGTTGATACCAATGACCTCAAGCCAGTCCCGATGCTCCTCGACCGTTGTAATAGTCCAGACCGAGTCCGTGGCCACCACAAGGTCAAGTAGTTTCTGCGTCTCTCGGACACCCTAGATGGGCCTCGCACGGCGAATCGCTCAAGCATCGTCATTCGCCGGCAGTCCGTTTCGAATAGTAATCCGTATTCATCCGTTCAAATCGGTGCCATCGATCTGGAAGATCGCCTTCAGCACGGATCGCATCGACCGGACAGACTGGGGCACATACTCCGCAATCGATACACTTCACTGGATCGATAAAGAGCATCGCGACGGCTCCAAAATCTTGCTCATCCCTTGTCGGATGGATGCACTCAACCGGGCAGACATCAACGCATGCAGTATCTTTTACCCCGATGCACGGTTCTGCAATGACATACGCCACGGTCCACTCTCCATCTAGTTCGGTGACGGAAGTTGTGCGCTGTTGAACAAAGCGAAATATACGAATTACTCCGCCCTTGCACCTTGTTGCTACCGAAAAGTTGCACGCGTCAACATCGTGATCAGACTAGAACGCTCTATCAGCCTAACTGGATCGGGGCTCCTAGCGAAACATCTGCAGAACTGGGGGGCGCAATCCGCCGAATGCGTATGCGGAAGAGACTGGGGCCGCGAACGATATATTCCCACAGGGCCTGTCCCGGTCGAATGTTATCGAATTGCCTGTTCAACGGTACAGGGTCATGGTCGTTCAGTAGTCGCAGTGAGCCTCCAACCGCCAGGGCATCGAATTTCGCGAAGATAAGCTGATGACGTTGGGGACGCGGAATCTCACGAAGATCGAGTTCTTCAGAATCATCCGCAGGCCCATCGGCCTTTCCAGTTGCCAGAACCAAGAGGGCTGAATCTTCATGGGCTTCGACTCTGTGCGGAGCACCGGCCTCAACGGAGACGACCTCCCCGGAGTGCAATTCGCACGAGGTATCGCCCACGTGAAAAGTAATATGGCCGCGCAGAGCATAAACCGTGACCATCCCTGGCGTCGAGTGTTCCGGAGTAGACTGCCCCGCACGCATACTCATGAGCACCATACGATATCCGGGCTCGTTAATCAGAATCTTTGGGTTTATCTTGCTGCTGTCGAATTCAATCAAATCATTGAGATTGTACTTTTTCATTCCTGTTTCCCTTTCGGCACACTCCGAAGCTTCATTTCATGCGAATGCTACGCCGCGCAATCGGAGTGAGCTATGACTTGAGTCGTAACAAGAAGCTAATTTGCGGAACAGGTGACGTACAAAATTGTGGACCTCCAGCGCATCACGAGATTTTCATTCTGATGAACCCAACATCTCAACTTGACGCAAAACGATAAAGACACTTCGGATTGTCCATTCGCCTCTGCGTGGCTGCCGTTTAGCGGGAGATTCCGCCGTTCGATGCACAAGGTTTGGGCTGATCGTGCTTCGCAATTACGCTGACGGTGATTTGTCAACGTCTGAATTCCCGCGTGGAATCGAGACCGGGCCGAGCAAGCGCCGTCGGCGAATTTTCCCAGAGGAGATCGCAACAATGTCCAAAGTGATTAAGTGCGCCGAGAAAGCCGTGGTCTACGCAGCCAAAGGTGCGTGGGTGATTTACGAGCGTTTGAACCGCATCAGCCCTAACCCGTCCTTTACGCCCAAGTGGAGCGATAAACCCCTCCTGAAGAGCTATCAGAAAGAGAAGCCGCCCCTCGGCTGGCCGCGCACCACCGACTCGCTCTGTCCCAAGTGCATCCCGGAGATCCGCAAGCAGATTCTCGACGGCAAGCTGCCCCACGAAGTCCTGCTCAACGATAAGGTAGGCGAAATCAAGGCCCAGATCATCGAGCGCAACGGTGAGATCCTCATGGTCAAAGACTGCCCCAGGCACGGCCACTTTGAAGACGTGATGTCGATCGACACCGCGTTTTTCAAGCATCTCGAAGAGAGCTTCCCCGGCCGCGACATTCGCGCCCATAACGATGAGAAGCTTCACCACCACGGCACTTCGACAGTCACCCACGGGCGTGGTTCTGTGCTGACCATCGATCTCACCAATCGCTGCAACATGATGTGCGATCCCTGCTTCATGGATGCCAACCAGGTTGGCTTCGTCCACGAACTCACGTGGGAAGAGATCAAGACCATGCTCGACAACGCCATCACCGTGAAGCCCAAGCGGCAGATGAGCGTTCAGTTCTCCGGCGGTGAGCCCACCCTGTCGCCCTACTTCCTTGACGCCGTCGCCTACAGTCGCAAGGTTGGTTACAACAGCGTACAGGCAGCATCGAACGGCATCGAATTCGCCAAGAGCAAAGAGCTGTGCCGCGCCGCAGCTGAAGCCGGCCTTCGCTACGTCTACCTCCAGTTCGACGGCATCGGCAACGCGGCCAACAGTCACCGCAAGGTCGGCAACCTGTTCGATGTCAAGCTCCAAGCGATCAACAACCTGCATGAAGCGGGCGTAGAAATCGTGCCCGTCACCACCATCATCAACGGCATCAACAACGAGCAGGTGGGCCGCATCATCCAGTTCGGCCTGAACAACCCGAAGAAGATCAGCTTCCTCTCGTTCCAGCCAGTCAGCTTCACCGGCCGAGACGAGGACATCACCGACGAGCGCCGTCTAGCGCAGCGCTACACACTCAGCCATATGGCCCACGACATCAAGAAACAAACGGGCTTCGGCGAGCCGGCGCGCGACTGGTTCCCGCTAAGCTTCATGAGCACCTTCTCTGATTGGGCCGATCTGATTCACGGACCCACAGCCGAGTGGGGCCAGCTCTCCTGCGGATGCCATCCTAAGTGCGGCATCGGCATGGCTATGATGATCGACAAGGAAACCAAGGAAGCAGCACCTGTCACCGCTTTCTTGAACATGAACAAGGTGGCCAAAGATGTGGCCAGGGTAAACGACGCAGCGCGAAGTAAATGAATTTCAGTCCTCGGCTTCGGACTTGCGCTGCTGCGTAATTACGATCCGTTCCAGGCCCCTACCCACTTCAAGATCACCGACATGCTTAAGAAGATGGACAAGACATTTAACGCCACCGGCAAGAACTACGGCTCGGTCAACGGCGACCGGACGCTCGAGGACATCCAGAAGCGACGGGCTGATCGCTGGAACTTCCTCTTCATCGCCGGCATGTGGTTCCAGGACCTGTTCAACTACGACTTCCGCCGCACCGAGCAGTGCATCATCCCCTATGCCACGCAGGAAGGCGAAACAAGTTTTTGCGCGTACAACACCGGCGTAGGCTGGCGTAACATCATCGAAAAAATGCACATGACCGCCACGCTGACCAAGTGGTATGAAGAACACGGCCGCCACGAAATCTTCGCCGGCGGCAAGAAGGTGGGCATGAGCCATGTGGGTCACGATCTGGCTCTCAATATGGAGCACGTCAACTCCGATACCAACCACACGCTCGACAATCTCGGCATCGCCAAGAATACTCGCGAGGAAAAGATTCGCGCCCGCGCCGTGACCACCGCGGATAAGGTCAAGGCTGATGCCGAAAACGCCCGCATGGCAAAGCTTTACCGCGAGCAAGTATTGGGAGAGAAGCCCGTCGAAGGTTTGGTGAGCCTCGACTCTATCGTCTTCGCCAAGCCGGTAACTCAACAGATGGTCGAGCCCGTCGCGGGAGACTGATCGTTCCCGAACCGTTCCCCTAAACAAGACGGGCCGTTCAGCTCCAGACTGACCGGCTCACTCTCCTGCGGCAAGATAATCGTCAGGCCCATTTATTGACTGAGCTGAAGGGGCCGAATCACTACAAGGCAGTTATGCAAGTGCAGCACGCCGGATGGGATTCCACATTCATATGGAGGGTCCAGGTACTTACAACAACAGGCGGGAGGTATCTTCCCACAACTGTTGAGCGATGATGCCGGCCGGCTC
>OCZT010006176.1_pt1 | contig 11885 bp, 8 predicted proteins | sample 1539031 | NCBI WGS metagenome assembly OCZT01 (sample SAMEA3539308, study PRJEB22396) | soil metagenome | biome: tundra; feature: field; material: soil | place: USA | collected 2010-05 | depth 0.15 m
CATCAACTGTTTTAATACCTATATGGTCAGCATCAATATAATAAGAATCTTTCCAACCAAGTTCTTTAACGGCGTTGTCAGCTTCCCTTCTGGCATCAATCGGTTTAGAACCGATCAGCAAATGTTCTCTTTTAGACTTATTCCATACCGGAACAATAGAGACACCTTTATTTTTAGCACTTATTAATGCTTGTAGTTGTGCGGTGCCCTGATGTCCATATCTATCACCAACTCCCAAAGAATATTTTTCAATTAACATTTGTATTCATCCACTTTTGATTTATTACTGAAAATCTATCTAATTAATTATTTCTTTTATTTCCCGAAGAGATTTATAAGGATCCCATTTACCCTTAAAAGTCCATGCTGCAGTTATTTCCTCAGATTTGGGAGAACCGGGAGCCTTATAAAGATTATCAGCATGCCAGGTATAATCCACACTATCTCCATGGCAATTAAAATAATAATATCTGTTTTCATCCCATTTTAATACTACAGGAATTTTGGAAGGATAGAAATAGATATTCTTGTCAGCCATATTTTTGGAAAACCTACAATCAATGAGATAAAACTGAGCATCCCTATGATGCCGTCCTAAAGGGAACGCAGGGATACCATCAAAATAAGAATTTCTGATAACAAACTTATTATCTTCACGTCCAGAGCCATCATGCCAGATAGACGCTGTTTTATTATGTCCATAAAAACTGCTGTTTTCAACGAAGCAATATCCCCTTGGACAGACATAGTCAACCCATCCTTCAAAGGAACAGTTATTATGATAATACATCCCGTCAGGAGTATTCCATAAACTTAAAGCATCCCCTCCGTCAGAAATAATTTTACAGTTATTAAGGATTACCCTAGTTACACCTGCTCCACCTTTTATAGTAAACTGATGGTCAGTATTATTAAAGAGACTTCCATAATTATTATGGACAGTTAAATTCTGAAGAATAAAATCGGTTATACTATCTTTAATATTTATTACTGCTGCCCCATAATCATTCGGATTATTTAGTTTCCAGTTACTTCTAAGTTCAGCAAAGATGATTCTTGTACTATCCCTACTTTCTCCAATCAACGCGATACTGCATTTCTCAATAAATAGCTTTTCATTATAAACACCATTCTTTACAAATACTATATGCCTTTTCCCATCAATGCTGCTAATAGCATTTAGTGCCTGCTGGATTGTAGTAAAATTACCAGAGCCATCTTTTGCTACAACATAATCATTAATATTCGGTTTTATTGAAGCAGCAGCAAGTATTATTCTGGCTGCCGGATCTGAAGCAAAGGAATTCCCGATTTGCAGAAACCAGAAAAGGAATGTTATAGAAATTATTATTTTATTGTGCAAAATTATACTTGCAGAGAGGGGAAATTGATAAGTAATAAGGATATGTCAACCGGCGACTTCTTTTCTTGAATTTGAATTTCCTATAATCAATTCAGTATTAAGAACTATATTTTTTGGAGGAGCATCAGGATTATTAATTTGTTCAATCATTAATTTAACAGCCTCGTTCCCTAATTCGGTTGTAGGTTGATCAACGAAATTAAAGATAGTCGGTTGGAACCTGTTGAAAGTATTTTTACCAAAGCAGGTAACTTCAATATCTTCAGGAATGCTTAGCCCATATTCATTGGCGGCAGCATATATGCCAAGAGCTATAGGATAAGTAGCCGCAAAAATATAATTTGGTATATTCTTTTTTTCATATATTTTCTTGAATCCATTGTAACCATCCTCCTCACCGAATCCCCCTTCAATAATCCAATTCTGATTTATGGGTATTCTATTATACCTCATAGCCTTCAAAAATCCTTCATACCTAGCACGCCCGATATTAATATCGTGATAACCTCCAATATGAGCAATTTTTGTGTATCCTTTTTTGACAGCATAATCGATTGCTGAATAGGCCCCTTCCAAATCATTTACAGTAACGCTAGAAATACCTGACATATTCGGAACTCTGTCTATAAAGATTAGGGGCACACCGTGATTAGATACTCTCTCGAAAATTGAAATATCCTTTGTTTCCTGAGTAACCGAAACCAACAGTCCATCAACCCGCATCGACAATAAAGATAAGATATGTTTCCTTTCCCTCTCAGCTTTCTCCTGCGAGACAGTTAGTACAATCTCATAATTATTTTCAAAAGCGGTGTTATAGATAGATTCAATAACTGATGCAAAAAAGAAATGTGCAATCTTGGGAATAACCAGCCCAATATTATTAGATTTTCTGGAAGATAAATTCTTTGCCATAATATTAGGCATGTATCCAAGCTTTTCAGCAAGATCTTTAACTTTAGCAGTAGTTGCCGCAGAAATATCGGGATGATCTCTTAATGCTTTAGAAATGGTAACCTTTGAAACCTTTAATTTCTTAGCAAGGTCTTCAAGTTTAATGGGTCTATTTCTTTTATTCATATAACATACCCGTCTATTTATAAAATTTTTACAAAATTCAACATTATTCAAGTATAAATATCATAAATAAAATAAATATAAATTATTTTATATTCTCTAAATTTAGGCTGTCCATATCATCAAACACCTGGTTTTCCCCCCCCATTCCCCAGATAAACGAATAATTTGATGTACCTACCCCCGAATGAATTGAAAAACTTGGGGATATAACCGCCTGTTTATCACGAACTATTATATGTCTTGTTTCATTCTCCTCCCCCGTAAAATGAAAGACCATGGAATTATCTTTCAAATCAAAATAAAGATATATCTCCGTCCTCCTCTGATGAGTATGAGGGGGGAATGTATTCCATACACTGCCATTCTCAATTTCAGTCAATCCCATGACTAACTGACAACTATCCACTTTACCTGGAAGAATATATTTATTAATAACCCTTTTATTACAATTTTTTATGGAACCAAGAGACTGCTTTTCAGCATCAGAATAACAAACAAGCTTTACCGGAAATTCTTTATGTGCGGGATAACTTGCAATATAGAAGAAAGACGGATCAGACGGATCTTTGCTATAAAATTTAATTTCTCTAGCACCTTTACCTATATAAAGACAATCTTTATGCTCAAGTATATATAAAATGCCATCAACATTAACCGACCCCTTTGCACCGATATTAATAATGCCGATTTCTCTTCTTTCAGCAAAATATTCTGAAGCTGTTTCTTTTTTACTTCCTGTGAGAGAAAGCTCTTTATTAATAGGTACAGCAGAGCCGATAATGGAACGGTCTACGTCCGTATAGATTAAATTCAGTTCGCCCGGTTTGAAAAGAGAATCAACTAAAAAATTATTCCGGAGTTCTTCAGTATTCATGCTTTTATAATAATCCGGATTATATGTATATCTTACTTCCACTTTTTCTTATTTATTAATTTATATTAATTGTTTTACTTAAGAGCCACCCAAAAAGATTTTCAGCCGCTCTAAAATTATCAAAATCTTCAGGCAATTTCCTATTATCAATATATTCATTATATAGCCAGGGATCACCAACAGCGAAAACGAAACCTTTCCCATATTGGGATGCTGCCATAAATACTTTACCTTTCTGTTTCAAAACGGGGATAGCATTTTTACTAAGTTTAATAGTTGAGATTTCCTTTAAGAATATCTTTTTAACATCCTTAAAGATGGAATGATCCGGCAAACCATCAAACTTACCCATATCATAATTTTTGCCTGAGACCCGGTTTTCGCTATCCTCATTGAAATGAATCCCAAATTCTTCTGTCAGCTTATTCAGATGAGTAAATTCACAATTGGCACTATCATTTGCCAGGAGGACTAATATTCCCCCTTTTTTCACCCAAGCGGTAATATCCTTAATTGCCGCTGTCTCAATATAATTGGGCTTTGCTGTTTCCTCGGGAGTATCCGGATCGACAATAATATATATATTATACTTCTTAAGAATATTTAATGAAGGAGCAGTTGGAATAGAATCAATATCGGCACCATACCTTTTTATAATTTTACCTAATTCTGAAAATCCTGAATTATCATGATCTTCCCAGATGTAATGATATCTTTTATTGTTTTTATATTCATTATTATAGAAATAATCCAATCCGACTCTCCTATTCTTAAAATTGGCCATATTCCCTTTTCCCAATTCAATGGATGCTAATAAAAGAGGGCCGTAGCCCTTAAAATCATTTATCCTTTTGAGTTCATGGATATAATAATTATAGCTTCCGTTACGATAGGGACTTCCTCCAAGCCCAGCGCCTGCACAGACATTTGTTAAGCTAAGTACCCCATTTTTATCAGTAATAAAATTGTTTTGTAATGATTTAAATGACTGTTCAGCTATTTTATAATAATTGCCGGCCAAGTATCCATTGTTAGATCCTTTGGCAAAAGCATAAATAAACATTAATGAGCAAGAAGTTTCAATATAATTACCCTTTTCCCTACCTTTATCAACGATCTGATACCATAAATTCAGTTTAGGATCACGATAATTTATTAAGCTTGAGGACAATTCACGGAATATTCTTATTAATTCATTTCTCTTGGGGTGGTTTTGCGGAAAATAATCGAGCACATCGACCAGAGCCATTAAATACCACCCCATCGCTCTTCCCCAGAAACAAGGCGAAGTACCAGTTTCAGAATCTGCCCATTTCTGTGATTTGCTTTCATCCCAACCGTGGTAATAAAGTCCTGTCTTCTTATCCCTCAAATGTTTTTCTATTAGCAGAAATTGGTTTGCGATATCATTGAACGAATCTTTTTCATCATACAAGGAAGCATACTCAGTATAAAAGGGTTCTGCCATAAAGAGACCATCAAGCCACATCTGGTCCGGATAAATCTTTTTATGCCAGAATCCTCCTTCTTTTGTCCTTGGTTGTTTTCTTAACTGTTCCCGTAGAGTATCAGCAGCTTTCTTATATTTTTCATTCTTTGTTAAATTATACAAACTTAATAATGCTCGGCCCTGAGATAAATTATCCAAATTCTGGTCGTTTAATTTATAAGTTTTTATTTTCCCATTATTATCGATATAGTAATCCAGATTTTTCTTTATATAATTTAGATATACATTTCCCCTAAATTGATTCCACATCTGATAAAAAGCTTCCAACATAAGTCCCTGCTCATAATTCCATTTCTTACTATTATTCTGATCTCTATAAACAATCGAATCAGGGTAAAGCCTAAGAAAATTTGACGCAATTTCTATAGGAGTTAATATATGACTGAAATTATTTTTCTGAGGAAAAGAATTGCAGGGAACATATAATAATGTAAATAAGATTATGAGTAAGAAATAAATAAATTTCATTAAATATATATTTAATAAATTAAATGGGCATGGAATAAATGAGTGTTAGACTTATTGCCTATATATATGATTTCAGAAGGACAGAAACATTATCTCTGTCCTTCTGAACAATAAGATTATTTAATAAGATTCATTTTCTGAATTGAAATTTTATCACCTTGCTGTAATCTTGCAAAGTAAATACCCGACGGTCTGTTTTTTGCATCGAAGGTAACCTCTAACATGTTACCGGATTTTGCATTTCCTTCAAACAAAGTAGTAACTTCCTGGCCTAAAATGTTCAATACTTTTAATGAAGTAAATCCATCCTTTGGAACTGAAAAACGAATAATGGTACTAGGATTAAACGGATTTGGATAATTGTTAAATAATTTGAACACTCTAGGAGCAACGGCAACTTCTTTAATTCCTTCAGGCCAACCCTGGATTGAAACTGCAGCATGTCCTCCAGCATATACTACTGAACCAGTGGACCCAATAATAATTGCATTAACACTATTATTCAGAATTCCCTGTTTTAATGTGAGAACTCCATTTACCGTATCGGCCTTGCTGAAAGAAACAGTATCCGGATTATCAATAGTAAGATTATTCACCATTGTAGGTAGTAAAGTATCAATCTGTGAACCTATTCTGTGATAGACATAATTTCCATCCTTTGGTAATTTAATTAAACCTTGCATAGAAAGGTTCCCCCCCAAGCCACTTTTATGAGAAGTCATTAAAGTTGTGCCAGAAAGTTGAGTAAATGTAGTTACTGAACCACCAATTGAAGTTGAATCCAGATCCACTATCGCGCCCGGACGAAGTGCAAATTGAACATTTGAAATAGAACCAAGTGAATCCGCTTTATAAAATGTCTGTTTTGAAGTGCCAACAAAAATAAATGAATCAGGAAGAGTAGTAACATTTGAATTAGTAGTCATCGAACCACCAATAATATTGAGGTTCTCTCCTGAAAAGAACCATTTACACATTGTTCCGCTACCATTAGCAAGATTGAAGGTACCATAAGAAGTAATGTTTCCTTTTACATAAACTTCAATAGTATCCTGTCCACTTGAACCGGTTGATGACAAATAGGCTAGGATATCTTCAATAATAATATCGCCGTTAATAGTAATTACGTTTGCTCCAGGTGCTTCATTACCTTTGCCGCTGCTTGTAAAACGTAACATAGTTTTGACCAAGCTGCCTTTCACCTTTACATTTCCGCCAATTGTATTTCCACCCCAACCCAGGTTAATAGCTGTAATATAGTTTGGGCAGTCCCAGGAGAAGTTATAAAAATTCTGGTTGCTATTTGAAGGTGCATGAGCTGTAACACCTGTAATCAAACAGGTTGAACCGATGCCCCATGTTGCAACAGGCATGCTTCCCCCGTCGATAGCATGTTCATAGATACCATTATTTCCGAAAGTTAAATTAGTTGAGGAATTACCTAATTTTCCATTTAAACTATCTACTATTTTCCCGGTGATTGTAATTGGTATATTTACATCAACCGAGTCCCGAATTGTAATATTTTCAGAACCGGTTGGAGCTGCTGTAGCTGCAACCCAGGTGCTGCCATTATATGTCTGCCAGGTTGCTTTAGCATTCCATAACCCGGATCCGTTGTTTCGAAAGTCACCATTCGTCTGCGAAAAAATATTTGCAGAGAAAAACAGGATAAAACTTACAATGACACATCCTGTATTTATAGTTTTCATATCATACCTCCTAATTATTATTGATTAAATTGATTAAAGATTAAAGATTAAAGATCAAAATTGTAAGAAATTTCTGCCATGATAAAATTATTTTTTGCGTTATTCAGGAAAACCGCATCCTGTAACAGATCATCATATTTAACATTAAAATATTCATAAGTTAAATTCAATTTCAAATTTTGATAAGCAAAACCAAGGCCACCTGAAATTATTGTAGAGTAGACCGGATCCCCTTGAAAAGGATTACCTTCCTGTTCAAAAACTTCAGCCTTATCACTATATCCCCCTCTGATTGTAAGCCAATCTAATGGTGCGAATTCAGCACCAATATGTAATAAATGAGAAGACCTCCAGGGGTTAGTAGTAACTCCTCCGGTTGAATAATTTGCACTTCCCATAGGTCTTAATTCATACTCAATTATTCCTCTTAAGTTCTCTAAAACAGAAACAGATAATCCGAAGCTACCTCGCCAAGGAAGTTTTATTTTATCAGAACCGTTAACTGAAATAGTATTTGAAACGCCGTTTAATTCATTCTGATAAGTATATTTATAATCCCTGGTAATTGAAATAGGGGGTTTAATTGAAAAACCTAAGGTAAGGCTTCCGGATTTATACAATCCGCTAAAGGTTAATTCTGCACCGCTATAATCAGATGTACCGTTCTTAGTATTTTTATAATCTACTGAATCAACCCGGAAATAGGTGGAATAAAACATAAGATTTCCTCTACCTAACTGAGATTCAAAATCATTGGTTGATCCCTTAATAAGCAAACCGCTTAGACCAAATGTAAGATTTTCAGTAACACCAAATGAAAAAGCTGCACCGTAGCCATAAAGCGAGCCTTCCCGGTTCCTGATATTTTGATACCATTGAACCGGTAATGAATCCGTACTGCTTATAACAAGTCTGACCGGATAAGGACGCTGTATGTTTACAGCAGGAGATAAAACATTGTTATCCTGATAATAAAAATTCATATTGGCGTATTCAACTGCACCTAATCCTGCAACCACTTTATATTCGCCAATGGTAAAGGGAAAGGCCGCCATGATTTGTGTTGGAAGGTTTTTATTTTTTGTCCGACTCCAGCTTGGCCCGATTTTATCGAATGGCCTTTGAACCGAATCCTTGGCAGTATGTGTTGTGGTAGTATCCAAAACCGGATTCGGAATAAGACCTGTCAGCCCTTCCATTAAGAGGCTGAAATTAGGGTAATACTTTGCAGGGCCATATTGTTGTGTCTGGCTTTGATCAAGCATCCAATAAGAATTTCCCAAAGTTATTTGAAATAAGTTTATATTCTGCATTCCGGCAGGGTCTGAAAACATAACAGATGCATCGTTTTTGATTCCAATCGTTGTCCCCCCCAAAGCTCTGGAAACAGCCGAATAATTAGTATTCTGATCTAACCCCTGAATTGTTAATGGATCGTTAAACCTTGTTCCCTGTGCAAAAGAAACATTTCCAAGAGAAACCAGGAAACAAAAAAGGATAATATCTAAAAATGAAAGAGTAAATAAATTCCTCATAATGCAACTCCTAAACTAATTCGGTGAACATCTCCCAGAAAATTGCTAACAGAACCGTAGCTATAGTCGAAAGAGAATTTTACTGTACCAATTGCCTGTTTAATTCCAAGGCCTGCAGTGAGCCCTTCCGAGTCGTAATTAAATTTATAACCTCCCCTTAGCGCAATAACACCTGCAAATTCATATTCGATACCCAGATGCTCCTGCTGAGCATAATCGTTAGGCTGGAACAAATCAAAAGCAAGACTGAGGCGGTTGTCATCCATATTAAGTAAAAGAGCATCTTTACCGAACAAATCGGCAGCTATACCCCACCGGAATTGCAGAGGCACCGTACTTGCTTCTTTTGCATATTTTATATTAGCACCAAAATTCTGTATTACAATGCCAAGCTGGATTGATTTATAATTAGTATTATAATGCATACCAAAGTCAAAAAGGAGTCCGCCTCCCCAGGTATTTACAGTTTCATTATTTCCCTCAGAAATCATAGCATTAAATGTGCTGCCATTATACAAGGATTCATGTGCGTATTTTGCAGAAATACCAACCGAAAATTTATCTGTGAGGTTAGCAGCATAGCTAATGGCCACGACGTATGCAAAAGGATTAAAAGTCCGGCCGGTAAGTCCCGGATAAGGACCATTATTGCTATAGGGTCTATTCCAAATAGCCTCTTCCATTACACCATAATCTACATACTGTAGGGATAATGCAAACGCTCCATAGTTGTTAAGTGAATTAGCGAAGGAAATTGCTCCAATTTTAGTATCCATCATCCACATCATATAAGTAGATGAGAGTTCCATATTTTGTACTTGTGCAATACCAGATGGATTCCAGAAAGCAGCTTCCGCACCTGAAGCTAAAACACTATATGCATCTCCAAGAGCTGTAGCTCTTGCACAAGGCATAACTTTAAGGAACTGCATTGAAGTTGTTCCGACCTTCTGTGAATAAGTTGTAGCTGAATAAAAACAAATCACAAAAAGCAGTATTAAATATTTTTCCCAGTTATTCATTGGTTTTGAATTCCTTATATTAATGAATAATGACAAATTTACCTTTAGCAAGTTTACCTGTTGCAGCATCCTGAACGACAAAGAAATATACACCTGAAGCAACCATCTGGTGATTTCTCGAAATCTGGAACCAGGATACCTCAGAGTATGCATCACCATCATGATCAAGAGTTTGAATCAGTTGTCCACTGAAAGAAAATATTTTGATTGTACATTTTTTCGTGAGTCCGAAGAACCCGATCTGATCAGAAACATCTCCTCCTGTTGCAGAACCTGATCTACCGTTTGTAACTACCAAAGGGTTTGGAACAACATATACTTTATCTAAAGTAGGAGCAGCGGGGGCCTGAGTGACATGGTACGTCATATTAGTAAATCCACTCTTCCTGCCTGTAGTATCGACAGAATATACAGCATAATAAACATCAACCCCAAGATCGCTCTGAAGATCTGTTACAACATATACTGAATCTTTGAAATATCGTAAGTCTCTTTTACCAACACTGTCAATCAAAGTCCATGGCCCAAGCGGATCAAGCGCACGCATTACGAGATAGTAGCTGAATGGTGCATTGAGCCTGGGTGTTGTGAAGGATTCAACCTGTGGTCCCCAAATAATTTTATTTGAAGCTGCGCTTGTATTTTCAATCCTTATTACAGGAGCAGGAAAAGGAATTTTAACTTGATATATTCCTTTTTCCGGTGTGGTTATTGGTTCGAACTGAAGAGAATCCCATTTAATAAGCGGTTGTCCTGTATATATTTGAATAGCTCTGTCAGCGGCATCGCGAATAGAGACTACTTCCGGATCAACGTACCATGGAAGCGGATGTGTTTGTAAATAATTACTCCCCATACTATTCGGATTTTGGACTTCAGGATAAGAGATTTCTTTATACCAACTTGGGACCGGGTGCATACCGGAACCGGTTTCATTGCTCGCCAGAGTGCTGCCCCCTAAATCTTTATATATGCTATCTGAAGCTCTTCCAGGTCCATATCCAACTACTTCGGCAATTGTGAACTTTGCAATATCATTCGGAGCTAAAGTATAGGGGCCAAAAATTGTTCCATGATTTACAGGTAAAGTAAATGAACCTTTATAATAAGGTTTGCCACGTCCCATCCAGTAAAGGTTATCAGGGAAATTCAAGGAATCAGTATGATTTTTAAAGGGACCTTGTTTTCGGGATTGATTATCCAGCCATGTAACAACTTTAGTATAATATAAATTACCGTTTTCCTGTCTTAATACGTATGGCTGCTTTAGTTTATGATTTGCATCCCAGACTTGCGTATTTTCTTCAGCAGAAACATACAAGTTTGTTTTGCCACTGTCAGCCAGATGATCGTAGTCATAATGTAAAATCATCAAACCAACGGCTTGCGGAGAGTTTAATCCACCTCTATCTCCTTGCTGCGACCAGATATTGAACAAGACAGTATCCGGACGTCCGTTTCGTTCATGATTGTAATGCATCCACCTCCTAAGATCAAATCTTCCAAACGCCTGGGTTCTGTAATCTGCTTCACTCCAGCGATTATATTTTCTTTCATAACCAAACATTGAAGGAGAAAACGAATAAGTCCAGCCAATAAAAGCCTCTGTCAGCGTATCAGGCGTAGTATTCTGAAATTCATATTCATAAATGATGAAACCATTATAACCGGGAAAGCTCCAGGCGCGGCTTGTACGTGAAACTGTAATCCCAGTATTAATCGTTTTCCACTTAGAAACAATAATTTCTTCGGCCTCATCCGGATTATAAGCGGGATTTAGAGAACCATTAGAAAGAACAGGAAAATTTTCTGTCCTGATTATGGAGATCGGATTGCTGAATACTCCTTCTATCGGAGTAGTATGTCCGTTATTATCAGATACTGCGCCACAAAAATCAAAGACTCTCACCCCATTTTTAGTAACGCCAAGATAAACCCCGCCTCCCATTGAGTTATGCTGCCCTTCATATTCCTTTCTGTCAATAATTCCATGTCCATTTGGGGGCCACTCCATTGAAGGAGGATAACCACCAACAATACCTGCGGTCCCCGCATCGTAAGCTCTTCCTACTTCGCCGGTATTATAGACCGTTTGATGCAGCATACTTCTTGAATGTACACGGAAATCACGCGACTGCGGAAAGATCACTGGTACAGCCAACATCGATAAGATAATAATTAATATAATTTTTTTCATAATTTCAACCTGTTTACAAGTAAATAATTTATAATTCGAATGAAACACCCAGATTAAATGATCTCGGCGGATTACTGTAAATTAAAAAGGACTGATCTACACTGAACTTAGGAATATAGTTAGG
>OCZT010006177.1_pt1 | contig 11884 bp, 7 predicted proteins | sample 1539031 | NCBI WGS metagenome assembly OCZT01 (sample SAMEA3539308, study PRJEB22396) | soil metagenome | biome: tundra; feature: field; material: soil | place: USA | collected 2010-05 | depth 0.15 m
TTATCGGGTTAAATAAAAGTATACTGAGGATTGTAATAGATTTTTTGATTACTCTGCCTTTACTTTTAACCACATATGTTGATAAACCCTTTCAACACATGATTAGACAGACTGCCGTTATAGTTAATTGTTGAAAAACTGCTACCTGGATTAGAGAATTCTAGTAAATTCATCAAATAGAAATCTATCTTCAAAATATTGAATTATTTTTTACGTTTGTTTAATACATATCTTAATAATTGACACAATGAAAAAAACTATTTTAATCTGTTGTGTTATTTTCTTGACTACGCTCCTTTCGGGTCAAGAAATTAGAATTTCAATAGCACCTACTTATAATGTATTCCATAACAAATATGTGAATGCGCAACCATATGGGAGTCCCAATCTGGGACTAAGTACTAATCTAGACTATTTATTTACTACGAATAAAAAGGTTGAGTTTGGAATAGGATTGGGATATCAAAGTAGCAGCGTTCTAAAGGTAATACAAGTCAGCAGTACTGATTATTATGCAGCGACAGAGAGAATCAAACTCTGCTCAATTAGCTTTAAATCAATCTTAAAACTATCAAAGGAATTTTATTTTAGTCTTGACCCATTAGTAGAAATTCAAACAAACCATGATCCTATACAAACCACAGAAAATCAATCAGGTTTGGGCCTATCATTTGGAGTTGGAGGTAATTTCAGATTAAATAATTATCTTCTCTTTAACGTGGAACCTAGAATCTGGATGCACAATCTTATCTCATTCCATGATCAGGATTCGCCATTTAGATTATCTGATGTTGGAATCAATTTGGGACTTGTTTTCGGACACAAGAGTGATTGACAGCTCTAAAAAAAATTCAACTAACTATAAATCGGACGGTTTGCTGAATTGCCTTTTGCAACCCGGACTATTTTATCTCAGCATCCAAAAGTCTATGAGAGAAGAATTTAATCTACTTATTAAATCTTGTGCCACCCGGACTGTTCCTTCTGCCGAGACAAAGTCAATAGTGTTGCAAGCCGACGCACAGATGTCATGGTTTTTGCACGCCACCTTGACAACTTTATCATGACATGACAAATCCTGCCCACTTATCGGGACCACGCCATCTGGACAACTTTATCGTGACACGGCAACTTTCGTCCATTTATCGGGACTGTGCAAAAACAAATCCAACCGCGACGCAGACGGCAACAAACCATACCGCCGGCCGTCAGACTGTCTAATAACTAAAATTAGGTCTCCCAGAATCGATTATTTGATGAATTGTTCGGATAGGTATCCAAGGATAAAAAGCATACAGTTTAGTTATTAGACAGACTCCCGTTGGCGGTAATGTGACACGGGATCAGAATAATCGAAATCTTATTAACTTAACAGAATAAAAACTAACGAAATGGCTTCAGAAGAATTAAATACCAGATATCCAGATGGTAAAGGCAAAAAGATTGGCAGCTATGAATTATTCGAAACCCAACTTGTGACAATAAAACAATTTGCAGAACATGGTATTTTACCCAACATTGACTATGGTTCACTAAAGACACAAAAATGTGACATGCTGATAATTTCAAGAGTCCCTGACGTTCATGCGATGCTAATTGGAGAATACAAAAAGCCTGGAACAATATCTGACACCAATTGGAAAGCATTTGCGGATGATCTCTTGAAAACAAAGTGTCATCCTCTCAGCTCAGAAGTCGGAATTGTGACAGACAAAGCAAAAACGTTTTGGATAAATGGTAAAGCAAATGAAGTAATTGAAATAACAAGGGAGGACAATGAGCCACTTCCTCAGATTGTTGATTTTTCAGATCAATCTTTTCTAAGTGAGCTCAAATACATACTTTCCTATTTTGATCCTATTACGAATCAAGTAAAAGCAAAACAAAAAACAAACCCTGACCACTTAGCCAGAGAAGTTTGGCAAACTGTATGGAGATTAAAGGCAGATAATCCAGAGGACTGCCTGGCGACTTTTGTTGAATTATTCGTTTTTAAGTTTTTAGATGATTTACGGTTGCTTAAAACTGATGATGTTGGTAAACCTGTTTCACTCGAGTATTTAATGCAACTTGATAAACACAAATCCTATAGCTACTATTTCGATGTAGTCCGACCATATATTAAACAGTTATTCCCAAATGGCAAAGATGGATACAGTATAATAAATGGTATTGTTTTACAAAAAGAAAATCGCGATCATAATTTTATTTTTCATGAAATAATGAAAAAGTTCATTCAGTTCGGTACTCTAAAGAATACTGATACTGATTTCAAAAGACGTTTATATGAATCATTCCTAAAACAAAGTAAAACGACTTCAACCTTTGGTCAGTTTTTTACACCAAGAGTTATTGTTTCAGCAATTCATGATATGGCTGATGTTGAAAATCTTGCAGCAGGTAAAATAATTTGTGATCCCGCAGCAGGAGTTGGAGGGTTTGTTCTCGAACAGATGGCAAGAGATCTTGCAAGTCAATGGCAACTTAAGGGAGCCACCATGAAAAGTATTCATGAATGGCACTCACTCGAGAAAATTCCAAAAACAAGCATTTTAGCTAAAGCAAATGCCCTTGTTCACTGTGGCGATTTATTATCCGATCAGCCTAACCGGATAAAGTCATTTTCAAAATGGCTTAATTCTACATTTTATTGTTATGATCAAACCGCGTTAGGTTCACTTGAGACTCTAGAAAAAAACCGCTATGATTTAATCTTAACAAATCCTCCTTTTGTAGTTTCTGGGTCAAGAGATTATGGTAAAATAATTTCAAAAGACAATAAGCGAAAGAAATACTTTAATCAGAAGTGCAGCGGAGTTGAAGGTTTATTTGTCCAATTCATTGTAAATGCCCTTAAAGCAAATGGAGAGGCATGGGTTCTTCTTCCTGAATCCTTCTTTCTAAGAACTCCAGATAGAGAACTTAGAAATTGGCTCCTAAAAAATTGTCAAATTAGATTTATTGCACTTCTGCCAGAACGCGTATTTTATAATACTCCTAAAAAGGTTGTTATTTTAAATCTTAAAAAAAGAACTAGGGAGGAAACTTCAGCAACAATATTAAGTAAACTAAGAAATGAAAAGACAGGAATATTTGCTGTCTCTGAAATTGGAGAAACAAGAGATTCGAAAAGGTTCCCATGTTCCTCTGATCTGATGGAGATGGTTAAAATATTCCGAAGCCACAAAGCAGGATTAGATATTAATGGAATAAGCGAAAGAGCTTTGTCCATTCAATCAAGCGAGATTTTTAACAATCAGACTATCAACCTTAGACAATTCTGGAATAAAGAGATCGCTGTCAAATTAGGTATTTTGGGTTCTGTTGAAGGAGCTGAGGAAGCAAAAAAAAGATTGAATTATCAATTAGAAGAAATTGAAGATTTTATTAACGAAAATAAGGCTGACTTCTTAAAACTTGAAGTCCCAAAGAAAACGCAACTTTGGAAAAAAGTTAAGTTAAGCGATAAAGAACTGTTTCGACTTCGTATCGGTAAAAGAGTACTAAAAAAGGATATTTATACACTAAAAACCGAAACCATAGTTTTTAGTGCAAATATAAGGAAGCCATTTGGGTATGTAGTAGCAGCAAATGCAGGTAACCTTATTAATGGTGGTTGTTTATGGAGCATTGATAGTGATTTTGATTGTAGAGGTGTTCCAATTGGAGAAATCTACTCAATAACAGACCATTGTGGACAAATTGAAATTTGTGACAACAAAATTGATCCTCACTATTTAGCTCGTCAGATTCAACAAGTCGGGATTAATTTAGGATTTAATAGAGAATTTAGACCGTCTTTAAAGGTGATAGCAGAGATAGAAATTGAGTTACCAATTACAACAACAGGTGATTTCGACCTTGATTTAATGTTAGAGGATTCGGAATTTCATGAAAAAATCGAAAAAATAAATTCTAACATCATAAGCCTTCTTGAATCTGATAAAGAGGAAAAAGAAGACAATTTGTAAAATAAAAATCCAAAAAAACACTGACCGCCAACACGGATGGTATGTGTAATTGCCTTCGGCAGCCCGGACAGTTTTATCGTGAACCAAACGCTCGTCCACCTATCGGGACTGTGCAAAAACAACTCCAACGCGACACAGACGGCAACTCATTAAACCGGAGAGCCGTTAGCAGTCACCCGGACCCTATTTCGATAGACATTTAAATCGAAATATTAGATACTGTCTAACAGTTCGAGAACTTAAAATCACTTACTTTATAATACATTTCAATTACTAAACAGAATAGGACCTATGGCTAAATTTATTAACACAAGAAAAGCGGTATCAGAAATTGAGGACCTTATTAAGAATGCAGGTGAAAAACTGATTTTAGTTTCACCTTATCTCAAACTATCCAAAGACTTTAAAGAATTACTTACCTACAGGAATAGCAAGGACAGAATCACGACCGTAATCTTTGGAAAACAAGAATTGAATCCTGATGAAATGAAATTTTTACAAGGACTTCGATTTGTTATACTTAAGTACAACGAAGATTTGCACGCAAAATGCTATGTTAACGATGACAAAATGGTTATCACTTCTTTGAATCTTTATGAGTTTTCAATGGCGAATAATAAAGAAATGGGAGTTCTCATTGATAAGAATGATCCTTCGGACACTCAACTATTTGAAGATGCTTTCAAAGAGGTAGATTATATAAATGAAACAAGTCAGAAATTTGAATTACACGCTCCTAAGGTCCAAAATACTTTTAAATCAAATGAGAGTAAAACAAGTTATAACAAACCGTCTTCAAAGTTGGCTTCCAGTAATATGGGATTTTGCATAAGAACAGGTGTTCAAATTCCTTTCGATATCGAAAAACCATTTTGTTATGATGCTTTTAAAAAATGGAATGAGTTTGGCGACCCTGACTATCCTGAAATATATTGCCATTTTTCCGGAGAGCCTTCTAACGGAGATACAAGCGCAAGCCATCCAATATTAAAAAAGAATTGGAAAAAAGCTAAAGAGATTTACAACTTGTAAATAGTAGTCATATTTAAATGAATCTTCAAAAAATGTAATAAAATGTCTTCCATTTTTTCTTCCTCACCGATTCCAAATGGTCACAGCTGGACAATAGTTTCCAAATTGGGACATATACTACAAACTGCTGAAACAAAGTACGGTGAGCGTGACAAATCCTACACAATTCTTGGTGTTGAGATTACAGCCCAAGCTAACCCTCAAATTTGGTATCCGGGAAATTGTAAAAACGCAGTAATACAAATAACTGCAAATTGTGCAAATGATATAAATAGAGCAGTATATCAAGTAGCTCATGAAGCAATTCATTGTCTCAGTCTTACTGGCGGATCTAACTCTAACTATTTAGAAGAAGGATTGTCAACTCATTTTTCAATTGAGTACACTTTAAATAACGGACATGGGACATGGCATTCTGGAAATCCTAAATACGATGAAGCCTTAAAACTTGTTGAAGAGTTGTTTGTAATTGATCCAAATATTATAAAAACAGTACGTCAAGTTGAACCAACAATATCTCTCATAACTAGAGAATTGTTGACAGAGACAAATTCAAATATTCCACAGGACTTGGCTGACAACTTGACTAGAAAATTTTAAAAGGCAACTGCTAACTCGGACGGTTTAGCTAATTGGCTTTGCCAGCCCGGACAGCTTCTTAATCGACCCCAAAAGTTTATGCGAAAAAACTTCAACCCACTTATTAAATCTTGTGGCACCAGGACTGTTTCTTCTCCCGGGACAGAGTCAATAGGGCTGCGGAAACCAACACTTACTTACTTTATTGCCGGGCCATTAGCAGCAATAATCCACCTACACCAAGACATATGAAACCAGTTGATGAATTTATTCCTCGAGTTCAACCTTATGAATTACAAGAGATACTAAATAAATACTCAGGTTGGCTTGACGAAATGGTAAACTTTGGATCCAATTTGATTAAGTGGGATGTTGAAATTGCAAGAGGTGAAGAAGAGATTTTACCACCAATTTTGTTTTTACGTAATTACTTAGAGTACCTTGATGCGTGTTCAATGCTAATGAAACAATCATCAATTGAACCCTGTAATTCAATTTTAAGGACATTACTAGAAAATTTCCTTTCGATCGAATATCTATTAGCAGAAAAAACACATGAGAGATCACTTAGTTTTCTTGTCTGGAATACCTTTGAGAATAGAAAACGATTGTTATCTATGGATGGAAAATCTGAAAACTATAAAAAGCTACAATCGGCTTTCCAAAAAGATAAAATTTTTAAGGACATCTCTGCTTTTGTTTTCCCAAATATAGAAACGGGAATAAAGAATAATGAGGAGTTAGTGAAATCAGAAAAATATAAAACAACAGCTAAGGAGTATTATAGAACAAAAAGTAAATTAGGTGGCAAGAATCCTAGCTGGTACAGTTTATATGACGGACCATCAAATATTGAAAAATTAGCCGATAATTTGGGTTTTAATGTCTATTATGAATTACTCTATAGAAATTTCTATTCATCTACTCATGGGAATGAAATAATACAGGGTAAAATTGCTAAAAACGAGCAAAAGGGAATTGATATTTTCCAAATTAGGTTATCAACTGGAGCCAAAAACACTATCTCTTTTTGCATAGGTCTGACAACTTATTTGTTCAAAACCTATGTTTATAGAAGAGTCCCAACTAAAAAGGAAGAATTTGACTCTTGGGCTCAGACAATAATTCCAATCTATAAGGAGCTTGAGTCCAATTATCTATCGAAGGATTAAAATACAGCAGCTAACTCAGACGTTACTGTGAAAAGCACTATCCCGGAGTTCTGTAAAAATAAATAATCTTAAAACTTTTTTTTAAAATTCTATAAAATCAGGCTGCTATAAGCGGTCAAGTATAATCTGCCGCAATCACATGTCATTTTTTATAGATAAGGGTGCGAAGGCTTTAATGTGTAATCAATGTTACATCCCGAGTTTTGCGCTACCCTTACTGATTAAGATAAGAAACAGAAACTAAAGCAATGCTAGCTGTAATTGATTACCAACTATAAATCTTCAGACCTATGGATATAAATATCGATATCTTCAAATCCCCAGAGATTTCTTTCTGTTCAAGGTTTGGAACTCCATTAATATCACTCATAGGTGTATTGATATCTGCAGGCATTGCAATTTATCTTTTTAATAGAGGATTAAAAAAGGAACGAGATCGTTTTCAATATAATAGGAACGTTGAAAAACAAGATAGAATCGAACAGAAAAATGCTGAGATTCAAGGAATAAAAGATCATATTTTAGTACTTCTTGAAAGTATCCTAAGAGCGGTGGACCAACAAATTGAAGAATATTTGAATAAAGCTTTTGAGATTTTCAATAATCCTCATAAAAGATTAATAGTCAATTTATATACTCATGAAAACTTAAAAAGATTATTATCAATTGATTCACATAAAATTTGGGAAGTCTTTTCTACCTCGAAAATCGAAAATAAACATTATTATAATCTTTATGCATGTCTAGATTATTTTAACAATGTTTTTAAGAAGGTACAAGAAGATGTTTATGAAGGAAATGGTCAAGTTTCAACGAATCTGATGAATGACCTAATTAAAATTCGTAATAACATTCTTGATGTAGCTACTAATTACATCTTTACCGAAAAGAGAGATAACATTAAATTTGATAGTAATCCGTTTTGGGTAATGATAAATAAAATAATCATAGACTATTATTATGATAATGACGGCATTCCAGATATTCATCGTGATTACACTATGATCATAAATAAATTCAAAATAGAAATGCTCAAGGAACAGTTTAAATATCATCCCGTAGCCAACGAAATACTTAAATTATGTAAAATTGGAGGTGATACATATTTTAGTATAAATCAAATTAATAAGGAATTAGCTAGAGATATTATATCAGTTTCTGAGCATGTCCAAGACATGAGCACTAAACTCTCCGAAATACTTGAAATTCTCAAAAGAAAAAACAATAATAACAGCAGCTAACTCGGGCGGTGCTATGAAAAGCATTGCCATGACACTGACGACAACTCACCAAACCGCCTGCCGTTAGCAGTAAAAATGATCCTGTCTCGTTTTGAAAAAGGTTGACCCAAAATTTATACTACCTAAAAAGAAGACTATGATTAAAATTATTAGCTATGAGCAGAGGATTTGTTAAAGAAGACGATCAAGAAGAAGTTCCGAGAGTACCGCAGAGGGCATATTTACCAGAAGGAGTGACAAACTTTGTTACCCCATTTGGTATGAATCAACTATTGGCTGAGAAACAGATGCTTGTCAATGAAAAAAACAATCTGAATAATGCCAACGATAATGAGAAACGAATCGCGTTAAACTATATTAATGCAAAATTACAACTATTGAATAACAGAATTGTTGAAGCCAAAATAGTTAATCTAAACGAGCAACCACAAAATGAAATAAGATTCGGTGCAATGATAACTCTCAAAATAGAAGCATCCAAAAATATTCAGACTTTTCAAATTGTCGGTGTTGATGAAGCAGATATTTCCAAAGGTAAAGTCTCCTTTATATCACCTATAGCCAAGGCATTAATAAGTAAAAAAATTGGAGACAAAGTTATTTTAAAACAAGCCAAGAAAGATATTGTTTTTGAAATTATAGATATATCCTATATCCTATAGTTAAGATAAGATTAGATTGACCAATTATTGGGAATAAATTCTACTGCTAACTGGGACGGTGCTATAAAAAGCACATACGCCATGCATCGAGACAAGTCCTGGAGAAATCCGGGATTTTCTGTTTAAAGCGGGCAACCTTGGATTGAATTATCAAACATTCATTAATTAACAATTAAAGTTGACCGGGAAGAGTTGTATTAATTTTATATTTCAATCTTATCAATCTCCCTCATTAACCTGTCAGTCTCAGCCAGGGCAACAATAATTTTCTGGTAGTGCTGAATATCCTCGTATGATAACCCTCTTCCTTTGCGGTCCTTCAGCCATTTTTGTGCCGGCTGATATCCGCCAATGTAAAATTCCCATGCAACCTGGGGGACATGATCAAAATATTGATCGAGGTTAATCCATACTTTATCATTTTCATACTTGAGCTTGGAGACTTCATTAGATCCGTTGATCGGATAAGCGGTAATGAACTTATTAACAATAGGACTCTCAAGCAAGTGTATTTGCCGGAGTTCGCTGCCAAGTTTTACTAACTTCCAAAAGGTATCAGAATCAATAGGGTATGGGACGCGTGGGAACTCAATCTTTAAGAACTCGCTATATCTCTCGCGGTAGGTAGGTGAGTATAAAACCGCATAGATATAATCGAGGATATCAATTGGAGCAAAAGTAGCATTACTTTCGGATGATGAGCCGGTCGAAACATCTTTTTCGCTGGCAAACGACAAATCTAATTTTTCAGCAATTTTCTCAACAATTTCGGCAGCCAGATTCGGTGTTCTATCTGTTGTGCCTGATATAATTTGTTGTCCGTTTGTATCAGGATAAAGGTAAAGGGGGAAAACAAAGGATTGGTCTCCTAAATAGTTCAAATCTGACATTACATTTGTTATTCCTATATGTCTCCAAAAATATGTCCCCCCTAAGAGTCTACTGCGCTTGAAAATAATGCCTAAATTCTCTTTTAAAAAGTGTTTCATTGTTGAATTTCTTGAGCGACCAATGAAACCTCCAGAACTCCCTGTAAAAATTGTATCCCTTATATCAAAAGGTCTATATTGAATTTTAGTAAGTTGATAATTTTCACTTACGATTTCTTTTTTTGCTTTATGTACTGACCATCCAGAAGTATCAATAATCTGATATTTATTTCTAAGTTCAATTTCTGAAAATGCCTTAAAATCGCTAATTACATCTAATAATTCATTAACACTAAAATGAATGGCTAATCTGTCATTTTTAGTTTGAATTCCTGAGTTAGTTTCTTGAAAAAGATTTGAAATGCAAAAGCCTTTAAAATAAACATCTTCTTTTGTAAAATCTTTCGGTACAAAAAAGAAATATGGCTTCTTATATTGGAGCTTCTCCCAATCAATACTCTTAATAGGTTTCTTATTCAGAAAAACATATTTTTCTTCACGTTTACAGTAAAGGTCGAAATGGAAAACCTTTGCTAATTCCTTTTTCCGTTTTGAAGTATTTTTAACAAAGATGTTAATTGAAACACCCTGCTGAATATCAAACACATTCTCGTCTTTGCTCCCATCAGGGGCAGTTTCTTTTTTCTTGGAATTACCGTGTAAATCTAGAATATAAATTTTATCGAAGGTATCTAGCAAGTGATTACGCATCTGGCGATGTGTAACACCGTCAATGAAGCTATTGTTCGAGATAAAGGCTAAAATTCCTTCCCCATTTTTATCAATAAAATATTCACCATATCGGATAAATTTTATATAATCATCATCAAGATTTAACTTCCTCTCTTGTAAGTCTTTCTTATAATCTAATATAAGGTTTTGAATCCATTCACCTTTATTGCTACTACTAACAGAATATGGCGGATTTCCCAGAACCACCATTACAGGAGTATCTCTTTTCACATGGTTTGCTTCATTTGCTTCTGTACTCAACCAGTTGGCAAATAGCGTCCCTGTATCTGGGTGATGCTCTTCAAGGCTATTTGTCAGATATATTCTGAACCGTTGTTCTTTAATTGATTTGTAGCCAGTTTCGGAGAGCAACATATCAAGCTTCAAGTGAGCCATGGCATAAGATGCCATCAAAATCTCGAAACCATTAAGTCGAGGTAAAAGGTCTTCATCAACATATTGATTCCAGATCCCTTGCTGACCTTCAAATTTCTGATAAATCTGTTTTATCACTTCCGCAAGAAATGTACCGGTACCTGCTGCAGGATCAAGAATCTGAACCCGGTGTACTTCTTTTTCAACAGGCTTCCCTGTGCCTGGAGTCTGGACCTTGATTTTTATTTTTGAAGTATCCGCCAGACCTTGTGACAATCCAAATTCAGTTTTAAGAATATCGTCAACCGCCCTAACAATAAAATTGACAACCGGTTCAGGGGTGTACCAGACTCCTCTGCTTTTTCGTAACGCAGGATCATATTCCGTGAGGAACGTCTCATAAAAATGAATCATAGGATCATGCTGATGTGTTGATTTACCAAAGTCCTTCAGCAACTCTTCAACATTTGTTGCTCTGAAGATATCAGCAAGGGCATCAACAATCCACTTTATCCGGTCATCAAGATCATAACCGGCAACATATTGAAATAGTTTTCTCAGGAATGGATTTGACTTTGGAATAAGTTCTGCAGCTTCCTGTCTGGTAAAGTTCTCAAGTGAAGTATCATGAAGCCTGGCAGCAAACATTCCGTAAGCTATTGTCTGGGCATAGATATCAGCGAAAGACTTAATAGTGATATCATGAATGAGGATCTGTTTGAAAGATTCATATTGATTATGAAGATTCAGATTCTGAGGTTCATAAATTTCACCATCTGAAATATCCGGATCAAGTGCCCTCTCGATGACATTAGCGAGTAACCGGGCTTTACCAGCTATCATCTTTGAGAGCTTTGATGCTGATTTAATGGTTTGCCCTGTAAAGACGCAGAAGTTCTTTATCAGGTCTGTGAATCCGGCAAAATTCTCAGGCCGGGCTATTATTTTGTTGCCCTGAATTTCCCCTATTGATATTGAGGTAACAAAAACGCCATCAATAAAAAGTTGAAAGTCAAGATAATCTGTAATTATAAGGTTATTCAACGACTGCCGGTATCTGTCAAATTGCTCCTTATAGGTTTTGTTATTGAGATCTGAACCAATATCCTTTGCTTCAATATAACCTACAGGTATATTCTTACGGGTGATAATGTAATCTGGAGCCCCACAAGCTACTCTTGCCGGTTCATT
>OCZT010006178.1_pt1 | contig 11884 bp, 22 predicted proteins | sample 1539031 | NCBI WGS metagenome assembly OCZT01 (sample SAMEA3539308, study PRJEB22396) | soil metagenome | biome: tundra; feature: field; material: soil | place: USA | collected 2010-05 | depth 0.15 m
CAGCCGCTGTGTCCACATATTGTTTGTCACTCATTACTGGAGAAGTAGTCGCAAAACTCAAACCCTCATTTGATAATTGTTCAGGACTCCCAGCATTTGGCATTTGATTATAAAGTGGGGATTGCTTAATATAATTAGATAAAATTTGTGGCAGCGATTGTGAAAGTTGTGGGGCGGATTTGGCTAGATTTGCTTGGTTATAAATTCTATGTACAACTTCATGTGCTAAAAGGCCGGGCGGAAGATTGGAGAGATCCCCAGCAGCTGAGATTGAATCACTCGCAGGATCGTAAGAAGCTCCAGCTCCTGAAATTTGCTGTCCTTGTGTGATTGGAGTTCTCATATAACGATCTTGGGCCACAACTTGAGGTTTCTGTGCAGCAAAATAATCCATTATTGATTTTATTATGTCGGCCATCAGGCACTCATCGGTTGCAGTCGCACCTGTTTCGCCCGCTTCATACACTCAGCATAATATTTCATCGAGAACCGGGGCGGTTTTGGATGGGACTCCATTCTTCCTGCACCGTGCATTGCAACAAAGTATCGTACACAATCGTATGCGTGATCAGCAACTGAATCTTCCCGATCATCACAAAATATTTGCTTCCCATCAATGTAGCCGAGGGATTTTCGTCGTTGAGATTGAAGTTCGGATATTGTATGATAGCATCCCTGAGGATAATCGGGTGATTTTTTAATAAAATAGATGCCGGGAGCCGGAGTTGCGGCTGTTTGTGGGTTTCTCCAGATTCCGTTTCGTAATTTCTCATTGAGCCTGTTCCTCGTGGCGAATTCATTATTGTCAGCCGCTATCCAATGCAGGGGCGGAGCGTCCAAAGAAGTATCACTGTACTCGTCCGCGGTTGTCCAGAACCCACCGTCTTTTTGTGAAGTAGTTTTAAATATTTGTGGATCTGCATAATTGCCTGAATAACGTTCGTTTCCGCTTAATTCCGAGATTGCTTTACGGTGATAAGATATAGGCCGATCAGGCACGTAGTACTCACGATAACAAATATAGACTCCATCCAAGACAGCAAACCAGAGACAGCAAGTAGGACTGGCGTCACCATGATCCAACACTCTAAATAAATTACCCTTACGAAGTATTTTCTCGACCAATTCTGGAGTATAGTCCAGTTGACTCTCACCAAACAATCGGTGGATTTGTGCTGAAGAAATTCCCCACTGTCCTTTAACATACTTGTTTACCCACTCTGCATCATGTGTAATAGCTTCTTCGTATGTTTCGAAACTCCCGAGATTTGGATCCCATTCCCCTTCTGTGTAAAAGAAAGCTGGCCGTCTTTCGAGAGAATCTGGGTGGAATTTGCGGAAAATAAAATGGAACTGGCTATCGGGATTACAGAGCAACATGTGGTACGATGGAGCCAAAAGTTTACCAGTTGTTTTGTTGCGTGGCCAATCAGGATATTTTTCCAAGAGGTCCACTGGCACTTCCGCATCATCCCACCGTCCAATTCTACCATCCAATACGTCGAAGACTTTTTCTTCAATTTCTTCGGCTTGGTCGATAAGAGCTGAATTAATTTCCAAACCGCGCAACGTACTCTCATCGACTTTGTCAAGATGAAGCCAGTGTATAACTGATTTGTTGATAAATTCTGTGTAACCATCTTGCTCATTGTGTCTTTGAATTATTCCAGCCGGGCAGATTTTAAAGAACGTCTGCATCGTCGTCTTTTTGAGATCTGAGTAAGTTTGACGAGCAATGATCATGCGATAATTCGAGAAGGTAGAAAGGAGAGTGAAAGCCTTGCAGCAACCTCCAAATGATTTTCCATTATTAAAACCACCGGAGAAGCACTGGTTACGAGCAGTTGAGAAATAAAACTGACGCTGGGCAGCATTTACGAATTTGATTTGAAGTTCCAAATGGGTTACTTTTTGTTTTTCTTTCTGGCTTTAAGTATAGCGGCTGCCATTTTCGCCGGGCCTGATTCAGGGTAAGGGAGTTTCATCGCTTTTGGTTACCTCATTACTGCTGGGAGTGAATTCAAAACTGATTTTGGGAGCTTGGGGAGTGCAGAAGGATATTTTTGATGAAGAAGAATGTGACTAGCTATCTTAGCAGCTAAATTTGGCATCTTAGGGAGGGAAAGGGAAAAGGATTTCATTTCGATTTTCTTTGTTCTCCAATTCTTCTCACCAATCCGTTCCGCGGCGTGCTGGCGAAATCATGTAATTGGGTGTGGGACATTTTCTTCAACCCACGATTCTTTTTGTACAGTTTGCTGGGGTTGTGTTCTGCAATCGCCATTGCAATTTGCTGAACTTGAGATGCGGAAGGCATTATCTTATCCTGGTTCTTCTTTTCCGTTTTCTTTTGTATTAAATGGTACTTTTATTCCTAACTTCTCTTGATTCTTAAATGCCCACAACAGTAAACTACGTTGTGATCCACCGCGTAATCCCACCTTATTATATATCTGAGTCATATACAGTCTTAATGTGGAATAAGTTAAACCCAATCTAAAAGCTACATCTTTCAAGGTGTGGATATTTTCATCCCCCAACATTTGTATAATCTGTAATTCTTTAGGCTTTAGAAAGGTAGCATGAGACTTTTGTACATGAACACAACAGTTACTTCCGCACAACAAACAAAACACCTTAAACATTATTATATTTATCTTATCCCTTACTCTCCCACTCCCGCGGCATCTACCCCAAAATGTTTCGCTTCAGCTTCATCCAAATCCACAATGAATGGACGAACATTAACGAAGCGGAGATTCATCAACTCACAGTGCTTCTTGATTCTCTCAACAACTTTGCGGATCTCGTGACTATGGTGATAAAACATAAAGAATTGTGGATTGGGGTTATTGCCTTGGCGATAGAAGAGAATGTAGGGGATTTTTTGATTATTTGATTTGCTAGCTTGCTGTTCTTGCTGCTGAGCTTGCTGAGGAGCTGAAAAAAGAATTGCATCATTGATAGAGGGGGGAAGAGGTGCCATTGGTTTGTTTTCCTTTCGCGTTAGCGTGGTATCAAAATCGGGTTCATCATCGAAAATTCAGAATCTAAAATATTGATTGTAACGTGAAAATCTGGTACCGCTTCGGCATTATTTAACAACCCATTCAATTTCAAAGCAGTTTCAACTGCACGCATTCTAGTTCCAGAATTTGCACCAGAAGTCATTTCACCTGACAATTGCTCCAGTGCATCGTCTGGAGTCAAGTTATGTTTTGAAAGAAGTTGGCCAAGCTCACTCTGCAAAGAACGCGTAGCGGCTGGCTGGCTTTCTTTAATCACCTGATAAATTTGACTTGGGTTTAAAAGTGGCATCAGAAGAGTACTCTATTATAAATTTGTTGTAAAGTTCGCGAAATTGTTGCTGCTCTGTTCGCAGCGGACTAGTTTGGAGCCGCTCCCGTGCTTCCTTTTCAAAAGCTTTTGAAATAAGTTTTTGTCTAGTCATGACGAAAGCGGCTCCCAGTGTTACGGCCTTGGCGGATTAGTAGGTTTCGGTGGTTTCGGTGGATTCGGATTCGGGTTCGGCGGGTTCGGGTTAGGATTGTTTTTCATCGAAATCTCCTTTCTTTAGTTTGAACAAATTTGTTACAAGAGCAGCCCTTTTCTAAACTCCGGGCGGCGGTGCAGGCAAATCGGGAACACCATCTGCAATAGTCTTTGTCTTTGCGGCCAAAGCATCTCCGGCTGTTGCCAAAGTATCCAGTGCAGTTTGATCTTCAGGGGTAAGAACACTACCACCGGAGGCAATTTGCGACTTCAAATCTGAAATCTGTTTTGCCAGGTTTACTTCATCTGCAACAATGTTGTCAAGTGAAGTGTTAATGTTTGTAAAGGCAGTGTTTGCTTTCATGGCGTAATCCGAAATAGCAGACATGATTTTCTCCAACTTCCTTTCGATTTTCTTCAGTTTACGAAGAATTTGGCATTCACACATTAGAGTGTACCTGTAAGCACGGGACCATCTACTTTAGCTTTTGTTATTTTGGCTCGCCAAGCTATTGTAGGTATTAGTGGTGGAATTTCTGGTGGGATTGATGGATCAGGCACAGTTGACAAAAATAGCCAGCATAAAGAAGTATTGGTATCATAATTATTGCTGTCGGCTATTCCTAATGAGAAACCACAATCTGATACATCTGTAAGTATATTTATTTTAACGTCTTTTAATGCAGAATCTGAGAAACACCAAACTTGCAGTTTTACTGGCGTATACATTCTTGCGGCACAACTAAGTGTACCAACTTGCAAAAATGTGGGAGCACCCGGTTGGGCTGGAGCGGCTGCCGAGAAAAGTAAAAATGCAAAGAGGATTCTAAACATTTCCTGATCTTTTTGGGAAGCTACTTGAGTACACCTGAAAACATGGTACCAACTACACCAAATTTTGTTATTGTTGCTTGCCAGTTAACCACTATTGGATTTAAACTCACATTTGGCAAGAATTTCCAAAATAGTGAAATACCTATAGTCACATCATTATTAGTATTTACTCTGAATTCAAATCCACAGTCTGACACATCAATGAGATAATTTAATTGAAGAACTTTCAATTCGGGGTCTTTGAAACACCAAATCTGTAGCTGTATTGGTGTGTACATTCTGGCAGCGCAGGAGAGTGTACCAACTTGTATAAATGTTGATTGTCCTGGCTGGGCCATAGCGGCTGCTGAGAGTAACAAAAAAATTAAGAGAATTCTAATCATTTCGCGTAGCGTTTTGTCCACTTAGTCACCCCCGAGCGTAACACAAAAAGGGGGGGTAAGTCAAACCTTAAGTTACTGATATTAAATGACTTATAGTTGTGTGAACTTATTCATTGTTGCTCTAATCTTAAAAACGTATATCTATCCCCAATTTTTAATTCCTCTCCAGTTTCGCTATTATAAGCCTTATGATTTTCTGGAAGTTGTTTTAAAATTTTTTCTGGTATATCCTTTATAAAGTGCCGGATCCGCTCTGGATATAATTTTCTGTACTCCAAAAATCGAGAAGCAAGCTCACAGGTGTGGCGGATTTCCAAAGCTTTGTGTATTTTGTAGAAATCGTTATTCACAGTTCCGCGGGCTCGGCCAAACAACGTGGCAATCTGATCGTAAGTCAATCCCTGTCCCAAGCGGGCGGCGACTTCTCGTTCTTGAAATGGAGTCAGGCGTTTCAAATTGTTCTCTCCAAAATCTCTTCAAAAAATTCTTCAAAAGTTTTTTTATTTTTTACAAAATAGTGTTCGTATTCTTCTCGATCAAACCAAAGTTCTATTCCAACTTCAGTTTTCAAAATTTTATCTTCAAGCTTTTTAAATAACTCTTGATGTGTCACTTTTCAATCTCTCCCTCTTTTAAAAAATCGCAGCTACCATATTCATTTACATATTCGTAAATTGCGGTTGCCATTTCAGTTTGCTGCTTTTCTCCGGCCCTTTCAAAAAAATATTTTCGAATTTTTTCAATTTTTTGTTTTTTTTGTTTTTCGTAATCCTTTAGGTTTTGCATTTTTTCCTTTCACGAATCTATTTATGGTAAGGCGCCCTTCTGGCAGAGGTACTAGCAGTACTGGGGGAGTACCCGTAGTACCAACATCAGGTGAATACCACGCTTCGCGTAATGCAAACGATTACATTGCATATTGCAATAGCTACGTTAACGCTATAGCAATACAATTACGTTAACGTTAAACATTGTGTATTACATATGTACGCGCTTGCACGCAATTACATAACCATTGCTACTATAACGTTAACTGTATGCGCTTACATAGTAAAGCAATAGAAAATCCTTAGACTGTGTGTAGCAATGCAGTGCGCATGTTAGCAACATAACAAAACAAAACAATCAGAGTACCACATTTGCAGTACTCTGATTGTAAAGAATTGTAAATTCTCACGCTTGCGCGGCTTACTTGCGGAGTCCTTCAATCGCGGCCGGATTCGAAAGGATCATATTCAGAGCGGATTGTTTCGCGGCTTTCTTGGCGTCACGGTTGGCGATCGCATCCCCGGGAACCATTTGTTTGGCGTATCCGAAAATAACCTTGGCGAGATTAATTACGGTCGCGTTCAGACCCTTGGACTTTTCCGGGGAAAGCAGAGTGCCGGAGAATGGCGCCAGCGTCTCATTCCCATTCTCATCTTCCTCGACTTGTTGCCACGGTACATTCGAGTCCGCGGAGAGTTGGTCTTCCGTGTAATTCTCAAGCGCTTTGTTGGCGAGTTTGAGAATCAGGGCCGCGTCCGAATTCAGCCGTTGAACAAATTGTTCCATGTTTTCCACGGGGGTGAATTCGCCTACCTTTCGGACGGTAACTTCGCCTTTGGAATCGAGGTCAAAAACTACTTTGGTAACTTCGAGTGCTACGGAGCCTGCGGTCGTGGGTACTGGTGTCATTTGTAAGAGATCCTTTTATCTCTAGTCCAAGTGTCTCACATGCGGGAGAACATGTCAAATGAAAAATGAGTGTTTTGAGAAAAAACATAGAAAATAAACTTTGCCTGTAAGCTCTTGATGACAAAGGACTTACACGTCGTTGAAAACAAAGGACTTAACTTTTCTCGAACAGCACGTCTGAGACCCCTGAGCGGAGCTGGTTAGGTAGGCTTCAGTAGCGTATAAACACGTCCCGAATACCCTTAAGTCCTTTGTTATGTAGGGGTTGGGGGGAATTAGGGGAGAATTGTCCTACCCGGATTGACCGTCACCCCCAGTGGTGGATAGGGTATGGTGCTAAGTTATTGAAAAAAAAAGAGATATATAAAAGAAGAACAAGACACTTCCCTCCCCTCTGCATGTTGCTCAAATAGCATTTGACGTACTAGCAGAAGTCCTTTGTTATCAGCGTGGCTCCGTCACATGACCCCTAAAGCTAGCCCCACTGAGACCAACGGGGGGGGAGTATATAGCCCCAATTCCCTCTAACCCATTGATTCCAGGGCAAATAGAGCCCTTGCATACCCCTCTTAGACGTGCTACAGTAGGTCATGGCCTCCCTCTACCCCTCACTCCCATATGCTGTTCGAAGGGTACTAGGGGTACTAGGGTGTTTCCCTCCCCCCATTCCACCGAATTTTGTACTCAAAAAAGGAAAATTAAATGACAAATGAAGAATGTGAACGTGAAGCACAGTCCATCCGGGAAATTGCACGTGCAATTTATCCCAATGGAGATACGGAATGACAATCGCACTAACATTATCTTTTGTACTTGCAATATTTGCATTGCTAAGATGGAATCGCCGACTAACCCGCAGTACCAGAATTGGAAGAGGAAACTAAGGAAAATTAAATGAAAACATATCGAATCTTTATTATCGTGCGAGGGAAGGGTAAAATCTATTGGAATAGCCTTTTAAATCAATGGGTTATTTATCCGGGTAATGCTACCCCATTTATGCAAGAAGAAATGAAAGAAAAACAGGTTTTACCATTTGGAATGGAATGGGAGGAAACAATATGAATCCGCCCCGTTCCGCCCCACCCATTTGCTTAATTTGCAAACTTCCGCTCGGACCGGAAGAAACTAAATCGTGGCATTTCGATTGTGAAGAGTGTACCGAATGTGGACAACCACTCCACAATTCCAATAAACTAATTTGGGATTGTCTGAACTCCGGCATCCCCGTAGCGGACATCACATGCCGCAACAAAATAAAGATTCGAGAGATCCGCGACAAAATTTTTCCCGCCACCCTTGAGCACCTTCGAGCATTTAACAATCAGATACTTTCAATTAAACATGAAGTGAATCCCCAGGAAGAAGATTTAAAACAATTGTATGACGTGCTCCATGAATTACAGGATGCCGCCAGCTCCATTAGTATTCTTCTTTCTTTAACAAAGGACAAGATTCGAATCGAATCCAACATAGAATACACTGAGAAGGTCAAAACAGAACGCCGCCAAAGCTCTGAAGCAGCCGCTATAGATGAAAACAAAAAAGCTATTCGCCAAGCTGAAAGAGAAAACCCCATCCTACGGTCCCGTAGGAAAGCGATTGAAGGAATAATGAAAACTTTTGGTTTCAGCTTGGAAGCAGCCACCGCTATGATTGAAGCACAAAGCCCGAAGGTACAGTAGGAGCACAATGAATCCACAAGAACAACCAGATTTAGCTATTTTGCACAAAGCAAAACAAGATATCGTAAATTTCCACTTCAATTATGCAATAACTCTCACACAAATGTCCCCCGATCAATTGTGCTGTACTGGTCACAAATCGATTGAAGCTGGGGTTATGTATTCATTGCATAGTTCTATAAAGCAAATCGGCAAACTGGTAAAAACCCATTTACAGAAGTATCCAGATTAGGAGTATAATCGAATGAAAATTGAAAGTTTAAGATACTGTGATATTGAATGCCGTCCAGAATACGATGAGCATTCGGAAAAATGCATTAAATCTTGGGAAAATTTGGATTGTTTCATAGACCCTGACGAAGAAGCAGAAGCAGAAGCAGAAGCAGAAGCAGAAGCAGAAGCTATCCGTGAGGTACAGGGTTATGCCGAAGGTGAAGAATAGGAGGAAACAGAATGAAATTAACTTCCCTCTGCTCCATTTGTAACAAACCACTTGTGCTAGTAAATGAATGCCAATTTGGACAAGATTGGTATCGCAATTACAAGTGTGGTCACGCCTTTTATGAAACAGACACCCGCTCTGTCGCAGTGCGCGACGAAACAAGACGTAACTATGATGCCTGTGTTCCAGGAAAATCCGCGTTTGACTTCCAGCGCGAAGGTATCGACTTCGTTTTCAAATCAAATTTCAATTGCCTGATTGCAGATCCAATGGGGCTTGGAAAAACAATTCAAGTTTTACTTGCAGCCCGTGAAGCAAAATTCCCCGATGGTACACCACGTTTCCGAAGTATCCTAGTACTTGTGAAAGCCGCCACAACATATCAATGGTATGGCGAAACAAAAGAATGGTTAGATCCAGCACTTTGGTCCGCTTTCATTATTCAAGGTACAAAAGGTTTCATTCCGCCCGGTTTCCGCGTCTACATATTAAGTATGGACACCATGTCCCGCTTCATGAAAACTCCGGCCGGCGCCGCCACACTCAAATCACTAAATGTAGATTTAGTTATTGTGGATGAATGCCATAGCTTTAAAAACCCAGACTCCGCCCGCTCCCAAGCTCTTGTAGCTTTCCTTCAAGATATATCCATTTCGGAATTGGATCGTACTCTGCATTTGGGTTGTGCCGCTTGCGAGCATCAATGGGACAAGTCAATCAGAATTAAAATCAATTTGCGTACCAACCGTGGCAAGATGTCCCATTACGAACATGGGGAATGTCCAAAGTGTGGTGCGCAATTTGCACAACAAACAGAGCACACCTTAACTCTTGAAGACCGAACAAAAGGCCTTGTAATGCTTTCAGGCACGCCAATTAAAAACAGAGCGGAGGAGTATTTCATTCCACTCAATTTGATGCGTCCTGATATTTTTACTGGTTTGGATAGTTTTCGCCGACGCTGGTTAACACAGGATGATAAAGGGAAGTGGTCCCGAATTGCCCCACACCGGATTGAAGTATTCAAAGAAACGACAAAGGATTTTATCATTCGACGTGAGAAGAACCAAGTACTCTCACTTCCCCCATTCCGCCGCACTTTTGAGAAAATTGGAATTGAAGGGGAAGAATTCCAACGTGCTTATAATGCCGCACTTGAAACACTACAAAAGCGTGTGGATGAATTAGCGGCTGAAGGTAAAGAAATGTCATTTTTTGAGGTACAGGAAAACCTCATGACTTTGCGTCGAATTGTAGGACTTGCAAAGGTTCCAGCCGCTCTGGAGTATATTGAAGAATTCCTAGAATCCGTTGAAGATGAAAAACTTGCTGTTGGAATTCACCATCAAGGTGTGCGAGACAATCTGTACTTTGGGTTGAAACAAAAAGGAATCAAATGCCTCAAGCTTTCCGGAGAAGATTCCGCCGAGCGTAAAAACCAAATTCTAATGGAATTCAACCGTGACCCTGAGATTCGTGTTCTCATTGTTAACATGATAGCTGGCGGAGTCGGTTTGAACATCCAATCTGCAAATAATATACTCACTTTGGAAAGACAATGGAATGCAGCAGATGAGGAACAATTTGAAGGCCGTTTCCATCGCCAGGGCCAAACGAAACCAGTTTGCAATAATTACATGATTGCAAGTGGAATTCCAGTCGAGGATTACTTCAATACACTCGTTGAAGAGAAAAGGCGGATATGTGGCGAATCTTTGGACGGTTGGTCTTTTACTCAAGACAGGGATGCTGTAAGAGATTTAGTTTACAAGTCACTCAATACAAAATTGAAATAGGAGCAGAATCAAATGACCCTGCGATCCGATATTGACATCAACGATATTTTCAAAGAGGCTACACAGGATAAAGAAAGAATTTTAAATTTAATTTCAGAAGCTGTCTGTTGTGAACACGCAACAGATAGAATCTGCCAGCTAATTGGATTGGCTTCCAGTTTAAATCCAGCACTTCTTATTCACCTGATTACTTCAGGTATGGGAATTACATCACTCTTACAAACTATTGCAGCTTACACATTTGAAGCTGGCCGTTTGTATGGGAGATCAGAACTCCAAAAAGAAATGGAGGAAGGAATCAGATGAAATGTGAACTTTGTAAATGCTTGAATATAATTGCGGAAGCAAAGAAGCACCCTTCAAGGACGGCGTGGGCTGCGCTAACTAACAAATTTCGGTTAATCCAACAAAGAAATCCGAAAACAATTGCTTCATTCTGTCATGTACACAGAAATCCATTGAAATTAACAGTTGATTACCAATCTATCAGTGGGTTTATCGAGGAAGTATTTACCTCAATTGAAAACTATTTAAATAAAATTGATAAGTCAGGGGATTACAAAATTGGTTCAGCCGATGAAAAAAACTAAATACTCAACTAACTTCGGTTACTCATATGAAGAACTCATACGGCTTTCCCGTATGCTCGGATATGCCTACGAAAAGTCAAGAAATCCAATAATTAAAGCCGCTATCAATCAAATCAAAAAAGGAATGGAGAATTAAATGCCACAAGAACAACCGGAACAGAATTGCCTGAATTGCTATTTTTTTCTACAGACTTCTGAACGTGCTAATCAAAAGATTGGGTATTGCCGTGCAAATCCGCCACAATATCATGAAGAAATGGACCAAGAAACCGGAATAAGTATACCAAAAATTGGGCGCTTTCCGGTTGTACTTAACAATATGTGGTGTGGAATGTGGGATTTTCACAATGGCAAATAAAATAAGAGGTCCAATATGGAAAATAGCTCAGACGATTGTAAATGCATTTATTTGCATAGTCGGAATCGCTATTCTGGCCACAATGCTATTGCTTGCGCTCTTTCATTCAGGTCCTGCCTAATTTGGAGAGAAGATAATGGAATATAATCCATCAGGGGTCTACTGTTCAATTTGTAATACTCACAATCAATGGTGTGAGCATATTCATCCGCCACTCCAGTATCAGATCCGCCGCAAGAATTTAATTTTCTCAACAATCTGGATCATTTGTTGTGCCACTATGATGCTTTGGTTGCTTTTGGAGATATTGAAATGAGAGAACACCCGGATTACTTACGCCAAGATTACGAGAGAACTGAAATTCCACAAGACTCATTTTTCCATGTAACTGAAAAACAATTAAATTATATTGAAATACTGCGAAATGATCTTGGGCTGTCTATGCAAGCTCGCAATGCACACATAACGAGTATTGTAGGAAAAAGATGGGAAATTTCGATAATCCCTGGATTTGCTCCTGACGTTTGGGCACTCAGCCGTTCTGAAGCAAGTCAAGTAATTGGAAAATTTAAACAATGGAAAGAGGAAAAGAGATGAAATACGCAGTTTACGTACAAAATGAAGATT
>OCZT010006180.1_pt1 | contig 11884 bp, 11 predicted proteins | sample 1539031 | NCBI WGS metagenome assembly OCZT01 (sample SAMEA3539308, study PRJEB22396) | soil metagenome | biome: tundra; feature: field; material: soil | place: USA | collected 2010-05 | depth 0.15 m
AACCTGTATGGAACGTCAAAGTGTGCGGAACGCCCGTCCAGCTTGAGTTTCTAGAGCTTAACTATTTCTCGCGCGAGGAATATGGAAGGTGCCGAAGGCGTTGTGCAATGCCGTTTCCCCTGAAAAGCTGTGGTGGTTCGGGTTTGCTCCGGCTCTCAGCAGGATCTCGCATATTTCAAGGTGCGAGTGTTGCGCGGCGACCTCCAGCGGTGTCACTTGGGAGTTGCCGCTGTTGCGCGTATCCCCCGCGACGTTGGGACTTGCTCCATGCCTCAGAAGAAGCGCCACGATGGCGGTCCGGCCATCGGCTGCGGCCTGCAGCAACGGGTAATGCCTCGAGTTGTAAACGCCGTAATAGTCATCCGCCACACAATTCGTGTTGCGGGCGTAAATCACTTGCAGCCCATTGGTGTCATTGTCCTCGATCGCTTGGAACACCGCTTCAACGGTTTGGTGGTCGAGCTGTGTTTGGGCCCGGCAGATGAAGCCAGGCGTCAACGTGAGCAGAACGCAAATGCCGAAGAGATTGAAACGCCACCATTGACCCGTCCTGCTTAAGTTCACTCCGGCAGCTTACTTCCGCATCCGGCGCACACCAGCATAAAAAGGTTGTCAGCTCGGCAAACCCAGCATTACATGTCTGCAACATGAAAGTGGGCGTTCGCATTCTCGCTGCGGGAGCAATCTTGCTTGCTTCTTCGGTTCTGCGGGCGGTCGTGACGAATCCCGTGCCAGGAAAGGTGGTCCCCGCCCGCTCCATGCTCACCATGGGGGGGATTGCCACCACGCCGGCACGCAAAGCCTCGCCCCTTTTCACAGGCAAGGAATTGCCGCTGCCCCCCAGGCAAAAATCCGCGTGGCCGCCTCCCAGGTCATCTCTGCCAACAAATTATCTTAGCGCCACGGCCTTGCTCTTTGAGCACGGCTTAGCCGATCCGCGCGGTTGTGATTATCGCAACATTGAAGTGGGCACCGGCAACATTTGGAGCGGTGACGGCGGGGTGGTAGAAACCCATGGTTGGGTCTTGCCGGGCCGGGCTGAACAGCGATTTGCCGTCTGTTGGAACGGCTTGGTTTATCCGCTGGTGAGCCTTGGCACCAACGCCAATCTGGAGGCGGACGTGGCGATGATGACGACCAACGGGCTGACTTCGTGGCGAGCGGCCATACCCGAGGCGATTGGTGTCTCGGTCAATACGCTGCAAGGAATCCGAGGCTGCCTGCTGTTGCGTCTGGGAAGGGAGAGTCTGGCCACGGAGTATTGGGTGTCAGAGACGCAGCGAGGAGCCAATTACCGGAATGAGATGATGCAGGGACTGTTTCGGACAAACGGCAGCATCACAAGCAAAGAGATCAAATTACCCGAAGCCGACCCATCTCTCGCTTGGGCCAACGACTGGGCCTGGACGTTGTTCGACCGCATGATTTGCGCCCACATGCGCGGTGACGAAAGACTCTCCCTGGCTGACGCGCACCTGCTTGCCAGCGCCCAGCCACGAATCGAGGCGGCTTGCGCGCAACGCGGATTCAAACGACCACCGTCTTACGGTTTTCAGAACCGGGAACAACCCCAGCCCTATCTCAGCTTTCTGGACCAGCTCCCTCAATTACTTGCCGACCTGGAGCGGCGAGTAAAGGAAGGGACGCAGACCAGTGCCGTCTCTCGCGGATTAACCAACATCACCGGCCAAGCCGAACGAGTCAAAGCCCTGGTTCGCGACCTGGATTTGGTCCAGGCGCATCAATGGGGTCAACCGGGCGGCGTCAACCTGGCAGAAGACAAGGTTGTGTCGGCGTTGATTGGTGAAGGGGACCCGGCGGTTGAACCACTGCTGGATTGCCTGGAACACGACCAACGGCTGACGCGGTCGGTTTCGTTTGGCCGGGATTTTCATCGCGGACGCAGCGTGCAATCTGTCCACGGTGCCGCGTGGGTTGCCCTGCAAACGATTCTGCAGGCCGGCTTTTCCAACGCAGCGGAAATGCGCGCCTACTGGAACAAGTACAGAGGTTTGAAACTCGAAGAACGCTGGTATGCCATTCTCATGGACGACAACGCCCGAAATCGCTGGCAGGAAGCGGCGGCAAATATCGTTCAGCCGGCAAATGTGACGCGGTTTCCGGGCGGCTTCAGCATGGAAGCACCGGCGCCCACAAATGCGCCGGTTCGTTTGCGTGGGGACTGCTTGCGTGAAAGAAGGAATCCCTTCGTCACTGAGCTCCTGACCCTTCACGCCCTGGAGGTGCCGACTAACAACGTCGGGGCTTACGACCTGTCTGCGTGTTGCCAGATGGCCGAATACCTGGCGCGATGGGATATCCAGGCTGCATTGCCGGTCGCCAAGACTTTGTCGAGACGCGCCAGCACCGTGATGAAGTATTCCGGGCAGCCGCTTGGCGGCTTTTTGACGAAGCTCTCCCTGGCCCGCCGCCAAGGGGGCGATTCGGCGGCGTTTGACGAGTACGCGGAGTGGATTGTCACCACCACGCCGGAACAGTTCGAGCATTCCAACTTGGAATGCCTTGAGCCGCTGAAAAAATTCCCAACGAACGCCGTTCTTCAGGCCGCTGCTGAAAGACTTTTCGGCCAGACGAACTCTGCCTGGGGCAGGCTGCCCTGGAAGAACAATTTCGGCTGGGCCACCGTAGATTCCGAATTGGTCGCGATTCCCGCCTATCGCACGCTGCTTTGTCGTGAGCTGGGAAAAACCGATACCTGTGGCACGGTAACCTTGGAGCGCCCCGGCTACGTCGGATATACTCTCGTTGAACCACGTCAAAGCGGGAGCTTCGGTATCATCATGCCGGACAGCTCACCGGCGACAAATGGCGCAACCGCAACAATTCGCTGGTGTGATTGGATTGCTCTGGCCTTGGGTAACAGCAAGCACATTGCCCCTTTCGATCCTTTCGCTCCGACTGTGCAACGGGACATCTCCATATCGAAGGCAATTTCTGGACTGCAAAGGCCGCGGGAGTAACCGGAGGATCGGGCCGATGTGTAATTGCTGCTGGCGTCCCCGGCCCGGGTTTTGCTACGAATCAGATACCCGCCCAATTGCGGGCGGGTGAGCCGGCACCTCAGAAGCCGAGTGCCTAAAACAATATGAAAATCAGCTCCATTCCAAAGTCGGGCCGGAAGGGCTCCGTCGTCTATGTCAATAGCCGCCACGGCAAGGTCGCGCGCGAGTACGTGCGCCCCCGCAATCCCCGCACCCCCGAGCAACAGGGCAACAGGAGTAACTTCGGTGCCGTCTCCAGGCGCTGGCGTACTCTCAACGCGGAACAGTGCGCGGCCTGGCGCATGGCTGCGTCCAACCAATACTTCGTCAACGAAACGGGCGACCAAGTGCGCCTCAATTGCTACCACTTCTTTGTGAGCTTGAACCGCCGGCGCGCCGATCTCGGTCTGCCCCAGTTCGACCTCCCGCCCGCCCAGCCCGTCTTCAGTCCCAACCCCGTGGCCGAGTTGGTGGCGACCAACACGGGAGGCAATTTTACGCTCAAGCTCCGCGTCCCAAGCCCGCCGGCCCAGTACACGCTGGTGCAAGGTGCCGCCCCGGTCCGGAGCGGCGTCCGCTGCGTGCAACACTTCCCTTTCCTGGGGCTGCTGCCACCACCAACCGATGGCTGGAGCGACATCACCGAGCTTTACGTTGCCCGGTACGGCGTGCCGAAAGCCGGCAAGGCCATCTGGATTCGCACCTGCCAGCACATTGACGGCTGGATCGATGCCCCAAAAGTGGCCCGCGTCCGCGTCCCCGCCGCCACCGCATAGGGGCGCTCGCCGCCGCTTTCCTGCAGTCACTACCCGGACCACCGCAGTCAGGGACCCTGTGGAAAGGGTCCCTACCTGAAGGATTTGGCGCCGGGCTTCGCCTCGGGCACCGCCCTCTGCCGGGTTCCCGCGGCTCGATCACCGCCTTGCTCAACGAACTCAGCGATGAATGGCAAACCACCAAAGTTTACCTCAACATGGAAAACCATCCCCAACCCTCAGTTTGATGCTAAAGGAATTTACAGAAAAGAACTTGCGCCGCCCCCTGGGGCGCCGTGAGGAAAATGGTGGCGGCATGGCCGGGACTGAAGCCCTTAGGGTTCAGGGTGACGCTGGCGGCGCCGCGCGCGGTTGGGCCGTGTTCTTTGTTGATGAGGGTGACAAAGAGGTTGCTCGGGCCGCCCACGGCATAGGCGGTGAGATTCAGTCCTTGCGGATTGTCGAGGGTGGTGGACTGCACCGCGCCGTGGCTGCCCAGGTCAAAGGCTTTGATGCCGAGAGCTTTTGGGTAAACCTGATAGTTGCCCTGGGAATCGCGGTAAAAGGTGTCGGTGCGCAACCATTCGGTATTCTGGAAGTTGACGCCCCTGGCGCCATGCGCGCCCACCAGTGGAGAACATCGAGAGCCCAGAGCGCGGAAGCGAAAGCGTCACTCGCGTTGGTGACGCCGTGGACATGGTCGTCCAGCTCCGTGATTCGGAAGGGGAGGCCTTGCGCGGCGACGGGTTTCAAGACCGTGCGGTAAAGCTGGGGATAATTATTGGCGACCCATTCCCGGGAGAGCATGCTTTCAATGGCCTGCGGCGTGTCGATGCCCTTCTTTCGCGGGTTGCCGCCGACATAGGTGTGCTGGGTCACCAGCGCCAGGCAGCCGGAGTCCTTTTCCGCCGCCACAAAGCGGGCCACCAGGGTCCGGCCGGCAGCGTCCGGTCCGGCGAATTTTGCGCCGGGCGCAGCGGCAACCACCGCCCGGGCGAAGTCCCGCCAACTGGTGAAATAGTCCGGCTTGTTCGTGTCCGCCGTCGCGGGGTTGTCGTTCAAGCGTCCATCGGGTTCGTTGTCGAAAGCAAAACAGTCAAGGCAGGGGCGGTAATTGTCCCAGACGTATTTGGCGGTGGCGGGCCCGTCGGCAAAGTGCAAGGAGTAAGTCACTTTAATGTCTGTGGCCTTGGCGAAAGCAAAGAGGCTGTCAATGTCGGCGTGGGAGAGGTTGGGCGAGCCGCTGGTGGGTGAGCCGGTGGCGCCCAGGCGCAAGTGGTGGAGGCGGGCGTTCCGGAACAGGGTGATGAGCTGTGTGTTGGTGGCAGAGAAGAGGTTTCCCGGCACACCTTTGTGATCGCGCACCTGAGTGCCGGTAAAGATGCTGACTCCGGCGAACGTAGGCGGGATGGCAGGTCCGCGGGCAGTGGCGTCAACGGTGAGAGTGACGGGCGATTGTGCCCAGGCGGTGCTCGCGAAGGTTAGCAGGATGAGGCAGCCGGCTCGAAATGACATGGCCGCACAATAGCAGGAGAGGCGAATGGACGGCAACAATGGGAAGCGTTTGGCGTTCGCGGGGGGGCCACGCAGTCAATCGCGCCGCGCGCTTCACGCGGCGGTGGGCTGGCCGGGGATGCAAGAGGTAGTAGGCCGGTACGCCGGAGTAGAACATCACCAGGCGCGCCGGGACCTTCGGGTTGGGCAGAACGCACGGCTCCTGCACCGGCTGCGACTCCCATACCGAGGCCGTGCGTTGGATGATGACCTCCCCGCGGATCGGCGCCAGAGGAGCCGTCACGTTAGCAGCGAAGACCGGGGAGTCCGGGGCGGACAACAGGACAGCAGAGCCGAGGATAAGAAGGACCGGCTTCATGGGCGCGTTCACATTCTAGCGGGGGGCTAAAGTCTAAAGTCTCGGGTCTAAAGTCTAAAGCCGGAGGGGTTGAGGGCTAACTTTTGCCGAAATGGGGTTTCATGGCATTCGGCAGGGAATGACCTGCCGGCTGTGTCGCCGGTAGATGCGGAAGTCCGCATCGGTGGTGACCACCACCGGATCGGGCAGGGTCTCACTCATGCGCACGAGGCAGGCATCGGCCAGGCTCATGGGCACGCTGGAGTACTTGGCCCGCAGGTCGAGCACCTGGAGTAATTCATCGGCCAGATTCAAGGCGAGCCGCAAATGGCCGTGGCGCAATAGCTGATCCAGGGCGCGCAGGTGCGGTTCGTGAAGAAGGAACAGGGCCTCAGACAGGACGGACTCGCAGGTGAACCAGGGCAAGGGCTGCCGGGAAAGATTCTCCCGCGCCCAGACGTGGTGTTCTTCACGCGAGTCGAGCAGGGCGACTAGCGCGCCGCTGTCAACGATGCAATTGCTGGGCACGGATGATCTCGGCTAGTTTTTGCTTTTGTGGCGAACGAAACCGGACCGGGCGGGCGGGGACTTTGGCCGTCCAACTTTCCTCCAGGATGTGGCCGATCAAGTCGCTCATGTTTCCGCCGGCCGCCGCGGCTCCTTGCGAATGATGCAGTCGCTCGCGCACGACATCGGATTTTGACGCCCGGCGGGACTGAGCCTCTCGTTCGATCTCCAGGACGAGCGAATCGGGCAAACGGACAGTCAGCGTTTTCATGCAGCTAGCGTAAGACAAAGGCGCCAGATGTGCAAGACAATAATGCTTACGTCAGGTTCTTGCACAATTCCCGGTTTGCTCCGCGGGCGGCGTTCGTGCAAGTTTGCCCGTCTAATGAACCCATTGCGTTTTTCGACATATGATTTGGACCGCGCCGCCTGTTTGGTGAGTGCGCGTCATTGGTGCAGCTTTCTGGTGACCGGGTGGGCTTGCCTGGCCGCGGGCGCGGCCGGGATGGCTGCGGATTGGAGCCAATATCGTGGCGCTCAGACGGGAGGGGTCTCGCCCGAAACGATCCGAGCCGACTGGCACGAGGGTGCACCCAAATCCTTGTGGCGGGTCCCGACCTCCGCGGGGCTCAGCTCGTTCGTAGCCGGTGGGGGCAAGGTCTTCACGGTGGTGACCCGCAGCGCCGAAGGCGCCCCGGCGGAGGTCTGCCTCGCGCTGGACGCCGCAACGGGCAAGGAGCTCTGGGCCACGCCGACGGGCACGGCCAAGTACCAGGGCGGCGCCGACAGCGGCGCGCCGGACAACAAAGGCGGCGATGGTCCACGCTCGACACCTGCCGTCAGCGGCGGCCGCGTCTTTGTTTATTCCTCCACCATGGTATTGCAGTGCCTGGACGCGGCGAGCGGCAAAGTGCTTTGGAGCAAGGATGTCATCGCTTCCTTCGGCGGGAAGAATATCGGCTGGCAGAGCGGGATGTCGCCGGTCGTGGACGGCGCGCTGGTGTTTGTGGCGGGCGGCGGCGCCGGCCAATCCATGCTCGCCTTCAAGCAGGCCACGGGTGAATTGGCCTGGAAGAGCGGGGAGGGCGGCATTACGCACGCGACCCCGGCGGTGGCGACGATCCAGGGCGTGCGCCAGATCATCTACCTCTTGCAGACCGGGTTAGTCTCCGCCGAAGCCGCCAGCGGCAGGCCACTATGGAGATTCCCGTTTCCGTACCGCACCTGCACCGGCTGCTCGCCGGTGGTGGCGGGGGACGTGGTCTTTTGCACAGCCGGCTATGAAATTGGCGGTGCGGCCTGCCAGGTCGTGCGGAATGACGCGGGATTCGAGGCCAAGGAACTGTGGCGCGCGCCCGGCGACAAAGACGTGGCCAGCCTCTGGAGCACCCCGGTCCAAAAGGACGGCTTCCTGTATGGCATGATCAGCTTCAAGCGGTTCGGCTCCGGCCCGTTGAAGTGCGTGGACTTGAAGACCGGCGCCATCCGGTGGCAGCAACCGGGCTTTGGGGCAGGCCAAGTCATCCTGTCCGGCAAATACCTCCTGGCCCTGGCCGATGACGGCCGGCTCGTAGTGGTCGAAGCGGTGCCGGAAGCCTATAAGGAAGTCGCCCGATTCAAGGCGGTTGCCGGCAAGTGCTGGAGCACGCCGGCGCTGAGCAACGGCCACCTGTTTGTGCGCAGCACCAAAGAAGGCGCCTGCTTCGATCTGGCGGCAGTGAAGTAGGAACGTGGTGGTGATGCAGGGTTACACGTGAGGAGAGAAGTAACGCCGCGTGAGGGCACGCGGCCTACAAGCCCATGTAGGCCGCGTGCCCTCACGCGGCGCAAAGATGAAGCTCATTAAAGCTATGAATGTCCAACAGTCCGTTGCCGATCCCGGGTCTGCCGGTCGCGTGGCGGGTACTGCCACGGATAGCGGCCCGCGCCCCAGTTCGGGCGCGAGGCTGGCCTCTATTGATGCTCTGCGCGGGTTCGACATGTTTTGGATCATTGGCGGCGCGACCGTATTCGGCTCGCTGGCCGACGTGTGGCCCAACCCGGTGACCTTGAGCCTCAAGCGGCAGCTCGGGCACGTGCCTTGGGAAGGCTGTCACTTCTACGATCTGATTTATCCCCTGTTCCTGTTGCTCATCGGGACGGCGTTGCCATTCTCGTTGAACCGCCGCCAGGCGCAAGGGGAAAGCCTTGCCCGGCAGCACCTTCATTTCCTGAAACGTTCGGTGGTGCTGATCGTCCTGGGTTCGATTCCCGGCGGGCTGCTGAACTTCACGAAATGGCCTTATCTCGGCGGGGTGCTGGCGCACATCGGGCTGTGCTATTTGCCGGCCGCGATCCTGGTTCGGCATACAGGATGGCGGACGCGCGGTGCGATTGTGGGGAGCTGGCTGGTGTGTTATTGGCTGGCTTGCCTCTTGATCCCTGTGCCAGGCTTTGGAGCGGGAGTCTTTACCCGGGAGGGCAGTCTGCCTTCATGGATTGATCATCACTTTATCTCGGGTGACCTCTGGAATGAGGGTCCAGCCTCAATCCCCTCGGGAGTGATGATCATCCTCTGCGGCTCCCTGGCCGGGGAGTGGCTGCGGTCGGGCCGGTCCGGCAACCAAAAGGCCGGGGGTCTGGCGCTGGCCGGTTTGGCTGGCGTGGTGCTGGGCTTGGTTTGGAGCGTGTCTTTTCCGATGATCAAGCGCGTCGTCTGGAGCAGTTCTTATGTAAGCTTTGCCTGCGGCTGGAGCTTGTTGCTGTTGGCGTTGTTTTACTGGGTGATTGACGTCAAGGGGTTCCGGCGCTGGGCCTTCTTTTTTACCGTGATTGGGATGAACGCCATCACCATTTACTTCCTGCAAACGATCGTGAATTTCAAGGACATCGCCAGGCTATTCGTTGGCGGCATCGAGCATCATGCCGGAACCTTTGCCCCGCTGGTTCTCCCGCTGGGAGTCCTGGCCCTGAAATGGTGGCTGCTGTGGTTCCTGTATCAACGCAAGGCGTTCTTCAAGCTGTGACATTGAATACTGCCCGCTCCCGCCATAAGCTGCTCTGCGTGCTCTCGATAACACGAAAGTCGATCTCCCGTGCTCTTGCATTCCCGGCCGTCTTTCTCTCCCTGGCGTTGCTAAGTCCGCCGCCCGCCCGCGCGGCGTCTGACTCGGCTTGCCTGGCAGAACTCGACCGCGTCCAAGCCGGCATATCGGAGTTCAACCAGCTTTATGAGCAGTGCCGCGCGGCCGGGATTCCGCTGGATTATCCGGCGGTGGCAAAGACGACCTTGGAACAATTCATTCCCCTGGCCCGCGCGGATGCCGAAGGCGCCGATGCCCAGCGCGCCGGGTATGAGGTGAAGGACCTTCAGCACACCCTGGTGGCGTCCATCGCCGAAATGAAAGCCTTACTGCAAACCCCCAGCCTCGCGCCGAACGCCCGGCGCTTTGAGACCGGCAAAGTGCAAGTCCGGGGACTGAGCTTTGTCGCCAATCGCGTTGATGCGCATGGGCGGCGCGACCGTGGGCCGGTCTTTTTCTGCGGCTACGGCCATTTCAATCAGGTCCGGCAGGACATTCCGCGGTGGCCGGGGTACGGCGTGAACCTCATTCAGATTGAGCTGGGGCCGGCCGGCACGTTGGTGGGCGAAAACGAGGTGTCTTTGAAGGAAGCCGAGGCGGTCGTCCAGGTGATGGATGAAGCGGCCAAGCATAATGTCATGGTCAACGTGCTGCTGTCCCCGCACTACTTCCCCGGCTGGGCCTATGCCAAATGGCCCGAGGCAGCTCGGGGCGGCGGGAGCTTCGGCTATTGTGTGGATGCACCCGGCCCAAAGCAGGTCATCGAGAAGTTCCTGCGCATTGTCGTCCCGCTGTTCAAGGACAAACCCGCCTTGCACAGTTTCTGCCTCTCCAACGAGCCAAACTTCAGCCGCTCGCGAGATTGCGCCAATACCCGGGCGCTCTGGACGCAATACCTGGCCCGCACGCACCAGACGGTGGCGGCGCTCACTGCCTGTTACGGTTCGCATTACGCTACGTTCGCCGAGGTGCCCATTCCCAGCCTGGCGCAGCCCGAGTTCTACGACTACAGCCGCTTCAATGAGGAGCGGTTCGCCGCCTGGCACCAGTGGATGGGCAAGGTCATTCATTCCATGGCTCCCCAGGCGCTGGTGCATGCCAAGATCCAGTTGGAAGGCGCGGTGCTCTCCCGCTGGTATCACAAGAGTTCGTGGGGCGTTGACCCGGAATTGTTTGGGGAAAGCACGGACCTGAACGGCAATGACGATATCATCCTGGAGCCCGAGGCCGGCACGGACTGGGCCCTGGCCTGGCAGCTTCAAAACCTCGGCTACGACATCCAACGTTCCCTGGCCGCCAAGCCCATCTTCAACTCGGAGAATCATCCCACCCTGGACGGCTACACCGGTTACGTGCAGCCGGAGCATTTCCGCACCGCGCTCTGGCAGGGAGCCGTCCACGGTCAGGGTGCCACCACCCTCTGGGTCTGGGAGCGCACCACCGACCGCGCCAATTGCCTGTATGGCAACGTGATGGACCGGCCCGGTTGTGCCCAGGCCGTGGGCGTCACGTGCCTGGACTTGAACCGGTTTGCCGACGAGGTCTCTGCCCTGCAAACGGTCCGGGCACCGGTGGCGATTGTCTATTCCGGCACCTCCATCAAGCCGGACCGTCATTACATCCGCTCGGTGGAGACGATCTACACCGCGCTCAATTTCAGCGGCATCAAGCTTGATTTTATCTCCGAGAAGCAATTGCTCGCCGGCAAAGGACGTGGCTACAAGCTACTCGTCATCCCGGATGCAACGCAGCTCCAGCCTCAGACCGTGGAGGTCCTCAGCCGCCTGCGGGGCGTGCGCCTGGCGCTGGCGGGGGATGGGCTGGCCAAGGACTGCTACGCAAAGGACACTCTGCCCGATAAGCTGGCCGCGCTCCGTGCCAAGGCGCTGCTGCTGGATGCCAAGCTCTCAGCCAAAGAACTTCGGCCTTCGCTAGGCCGCGAGCTGGCGGGGCTCAGGGCGCTTCCGGACTGGCGCCTGGTGTATGCCGCGACCGGCGAGCCCGTCTGGGGCGTGGAGTGGTTGCCGGCGAAGATCAAGGGGCGCACCGTCATCAACGCCGTCAATCTGCTGCGCCATCCGGTTCAGGTAAGCATTCTGAGAGGCAATCGCCCGGTCGCTGCAACCGACCTGCTCAGCCTGGGCGGCCGGGAACCAGTCGAGACACTCCGACCGATGGTTCCGGTGCTGTGTGCGCCCAGCAAATAGACGTTTGCCGCACAGCCCGGCGCTGGGGCGGAATCAGACCATATACGGGGCTCGCATCGCGCGGGACCGCAGGCGGTTGGCTTCGGGATCGCCGATGAACTCAGCCTGGCGCAGATCGAACTTCAGGCTGCGCTTTAGTTGCTCGCAGATGTCGGCCGCCAGGCAGATGCACATGGACCGATACATGACCTCCGGATTCGCCATCGTGGGACAGCGCGAGCGGATGCAGTCGAGGAAGTCCCGCACGTGGTTCAACGGTCGTTGGGTCCGGGCCGTTTAGTCCGCCAGCACGCTTTTGTATTCGCGCAACAGGGCCGGCGAGGAAACGTCCGGCCCGGAATAACCGTCGGCGGCCGCCGTCCAGCCTTCGGGACTGTCGAACCGCTCGCCATAAGCGCCATGCCAGAACTTGCACGGTTCCTAAACCGAAGCGGGGTCAGGACCGAATGGCGCTTAGATAAGACCTAAGACTCTCTTGCCCAGCCGCTTACGTCGTGGC
>OCZT010006181.1_pt1 | contig 11884 bp, 7 predicted proteins | sample 1539031 | NCBI WGS metagenome assembly OCZT01 (sample SAMEA3539308, study PRJEB22396) | soil metagenome | biome: tundra; feature: field; material: soil | place: USA | collected 2010-05 | depth 0.15 m
GTCGTGATCCAGCCATAATGCCAGGGTATACCGACCTCATGAATCGTATTTCCGTCAATGTTAAATGGTTTGAAACGGGGAGTGACAATTGCCGTTGCCTCCACTTCACCACGCGCGGACTTGACTATACATTTGTCACCGCCCACGATACCTCTTTCTTTGGCTAATTCCTGGCTTAACTCCACGAACATTCCCGGCTGCATTTCCGCCAGCCATGGACACCAGCGGGTAAGAACACCCGTCTGCCAATGTTCACTAACTCGATAGGTACTGCAGATGAAGGGGAACCGGGGATCGCAACTGGCGACACCGGAATAAACATCCAGATCGGAACCTACTCCGGCCTTATCAAAACGCTTGATTACCGGATTATGCTTTTGCGGAGACATCAGGTTATTTTCCACCGGACACTCCATGGGTTCGTAGTGCTCGGGGAAAGGACCGTCAGTTAAACCCGGGCCAAACAGGCTGGCTACACCATCCGGTTTCATGATAAAAGGCGGTCTGCCCTTGCCGGGATCTCCGGCACCATCGGGAACATCACCGGTCCATTTTTCGCCGTCCCATTTGATAACAGCCCGATTGGGATCCCATGGTTTGCCGCTTGGATCAACCGAAGCGCCGTTGTAAATGATGCGGCGGTTTATCGGCCAGCACCATGCCCATTCGGAATATAGACCAATACCCGAGGTATCTTTCGTTCCTCTGCGCATAGCCAGATTACCCTTTTCGCCTACCGAACCACAATAAACCCAACAGCCTGACGAAGTGGAACCATCAGCCTGAAGCCAGGCAAAAGTCGGAACAAGATCACCCTTTTTAAATTCCTTGAACTCACCTTTCTTTGTCGGGTTTTCCAGCCTCTTATTTTCCAGGAAGTAGCCGTTAATCTCCTTGGCCACTGTCCGCGGATCATAGTGGAATTCATGACCCACTTTTTTGCCATAGGGCCAGGTAAGTTTCGTTATCGCTTCCTTCATCGGGCCGCCCTGCTGGACGTAGAGATCCCGAATCTTAAAGTAAAGCTCACTCATAATATCCCCATCGGGTTTGGATAAACCAACGGGACTTACAGCCTTATAGCGCCATTGCATCAAACGGCTGCTATTAGCTATGCTGCCTTCCTTCTCAATAGAGGAAGCACAGGGAAGCATGAATACCTCTGTTTTAATCTTGGCGGGATCCATTCCCGGGCCTCGCCAGAAGGAGCCGGTTTCGTTGTCGAACAGGTTGACGTTGACCATCCAGTCGAGCTTGGTCATTGCCTGACGGGTTTTATTGGAATGGGCGCCGCTGCATGCCGGGTTCATGCCCCAGGCAAAGAAGCCTGTGAACTTGTTTTTATACATCTGGTCGAAAATCATAAGCCAGGAGTAATTGGCACCGTCATCGAGTTTAGGCATGATTTGATAGGCATCTTCAATGGTCAGATTTTCCCCATACATGGAGCGCAGGAAACTTGCGGAATATTTGGGAGTATTTTTCCACCAGTTGAGGCTGTTTTTTTCCTTTGTCTTAGGTGTCCGCTTTTCGTTGAAATCTTTGAGTGTCTTGAGAGATGCTGTCGGGGCTCCGAGATAGCCAGGCCAGATATGGAAAAGAAGCCCGTGATCAGTAGAACCCTGAACGTTGGATTCTCCTCTCATGGCCGCGACTCCGCCGCCGGCGATACCCATGTTACCGAGAAGGAGCTGAATAATGCACATCGTCCGAATATTTTGAACGCCCACGGTATGCTGGGTCCAACCCATTGCGTACAGCTCAACACCGGCCTTATCAGGCCTTCCTGTAGAGCCATAAATTTTGTAAACTTCAAGCAGTTTTTCTTTGGGTGTTCCGGTAATCCGGGAAACAAGTTCCGGAGTATAACGGGAATAATGTTTCTTCAGCAGCTGGAAAACGCAGTTGGGATCTGTCAAGGTCTTATCTTTTTTAATGACGCCGTCCGCATCTGTCTGGTATGCCCAAGTGTCTTTTTCATACTTGCCGTCAGTCAATCCGGAAAACACTCCCTCGTTTTGTCCCGGCATTTTCAACGCCGGGTTCACCAGGAAAGAGGCATTGGTGTAATTGAGCACGTATTCATTATGGATGAGGTTATTATCTAAAATGTATTTGATCATACCGCCTAAGAAAGCGATATCGGTACCTGACCGCAGCGGGGCATAGAGATGAGCTTTAGCGGCCGATTGAGTAAACCGCGGATCTACACAGATAAGTTTTGCGCCTCTCTTATCTATAGCCTCCTGGATCCATTTAAAAGAAATAGGATGGTTGGAAGCCGGATTGCTTCCCATAATCAGAATTACATCACTGTTTTTAAGATCATTCCAGTGATTGGTCATTGCGCCGCGTCCGAACGACTCTGCCAGAGCCGGTACAGTTGGGCTGTGTCAGATACGGGCCTGATGTTCAATATAGACCAGACCCAACCCCCTCAAGAATTTTTGGTACGTAAAGCATTCTTCGAGATCCAGCGCGGCGCTGCCTACCGAGGCAATTCCTTCGGTGCGGTTGACAACTTCGCCCTTAGCGTTTGTCTTTTTAAAGCTGGCATCCCTGCTTTTCTTGACGTTTTTGGCAATTTTGTCTAACGCCCATTCCCATTCGACTTCCTTCCACTGGGTAGCAAAAGGCGCCCGGTAAAGCGGTTTGTCCAAGCGGTTCTCGTTGACAGCCATCTGATAGATAGAGCCGCCCTTGCTGCACAAAGAACCCTTGTTAATGGGACTATCGGGGTCCCCCTCTGTATTGATGACCTTGCCATCGCGTACGGATACAATAATACTGCATCCCACAGAACAATAAGGACAAACGGTGGTGGTTTCTTTAGCGTATTTGATCTTCAACGGCTGGGCATGCGCGGCTATTGGTTTCAGGCTTATGCCTAAACCGCTTACCGCCATTACGGCGCCGGATATCTTTAAGAAACCTCTTCTGCTGACATTCATCGCTTATTCTCTCCTTCCTTCAGGATTTACTTTTTTAGTCCTTTAATTATAATATTAAAACTATTCTTAACCGTTGAATGGATTATTTCTGCGCGTTTTGCAGGGTTGCCCACAAATAGATAAAGGGAAATAACTCCGTTGAGTAACCCCCAAATTGCATTTTGCGCCTGCCGTATATTGATTGTTGGCGAGAACTCACCGGAATTAACGCCTTTTTGCAGTATTTCAGAAACGAAATGAATGTTGTCATTTGTAGTCTGAAGGAGTTGCGAATTTTGTTCATCTGTAAGAATCATGTCGTCCGCATGCAGCATGAATGTCATAAGTATTCTGAAGAGTTCATTATCATCCAGAAAATAATTAATATAATTGTCCGCATATTCCAACAGAAGTTCCGCAGCCGGCGCTTCCTTAGCCGAAAACCTATTCTTCAAGTCTTCAAAAGCGGCAATATTATCGTTAATCAATATTTGGGTGTATATTTCCTCTTTGCTTTTAAAATAAAGATACACTGATCCTTTGCTGACTTCAGCTTTGGCAGCAATGTTATCAACGGTTACAGATTTGAAACCTCGATCGAAAAAAAGTTTACGCGCAGCTTTTAAAATCGCGCTTCTCCGATTTTCTCTTTCTTTTTCTCTTCTTTCCTGTGAGCTCAAATATATACCCCTCATATAAATTTGATGGTTAATTATTTCATCTTCAGATCAATTCCAACATCGAATTCTTAATTTAATTAAAGTTGCATTTATCTGCTTACTATTTGATTTTCCCGAGCTATCTTTCATCTTCTGTTAAATTAATATATAAATTTTAACAAAACTAAGGCAAATTTATTTCGACACTGCCAACACTCACTTTGCCTGACCTTCAGTCAGGTAAACGACTATATTATTATTTAAGCCGTGTCAAGAAAAAATAATGCTGAAAAAACAACCAATAAAACTAGAAAAATTAAACTGTTATTTTATGTTAACCTGCTTTTGGGAAATAAGATTTTTATATTTGCCGGCACCCGAAATTTAAGCGCTGATTACAGATATAAAAGACTGTGTAACTGAAATTTCAGGATATGGATATACAGTAATCAGCCTATTGCCTCCCGTTATTTTCTTGACTAAAGCTACTGATTTATGCAATAAACCATCAAAAATATTTAGGAGAAAAACATATGCAAGAAATAGTCACTTTTTCCAAAGAAGGCAACATAGGTCTCATCATCGTTAACAATCCTCCGGTCAATGCGCTTTCCCAGGCAGTTCGCCAAGGCATTAAAACCGGTGTGGAAAAAGGAATCGCCGACAAGGATATCCTGGCGATGATCATTATCTGTGAAGGACGCACATTTATCGCCGGCGCTGATATCCGCGAATTCGGCAAACCAATGATGGAACCCTTCCTTCCCGCCGTTGTGCAGTATATTGAAGATTCACCCAAACCCATGATAGCGGCTATCCATGGTACAGCCCTTGGCGGCGGGTTGGAAATCGCGCTGGGCTGCCATTTCCGCATCGCAGCGCCCACTGCCAAAGTTGGGTTGCCGGAAGTTAAACTGGGTATTCTTCCCGGCGCCGGCGGCACTCAACGTCTTCCTCGTCTGGTTGGCCCGCAGGCCGCGCTGGATATGATCGTCTCCGGCAATCCCATTGCCGCCCAGAAAGCTCAGACAATTGGTATAATAGATGAAATCGCTGATGGTGATCTGAAAGCCGCGGCTCTGACGTTTGCTAAAAAAGTGATCAGTGAAAAGCGGCCAATTAAAAAAATAAGCAGTCTTGCCGCTAAAGTTGATAATCCCGCGATGTTCGAAGAATATGCCAAGAGCATAGCCAGGAAGCAGCGCGGCTTCCTCGCCCCGTTCCAGTGTATCAAGGCCGTTCAGGCCGCCACCGAATTACCCTTCGCCGAAGGCATGAAGCGTGAGCGTGAAATATTCGTGGAATTGCAGGCTTCACCGCAATCCAAGGCGCAGCGGCATGTTTTCTTCGCCGAACGCGAAGTTGCGCGCATTCCCGGATTGCCGGCTGATCAGCCGACCAGAGAGATTAAGTCCGTAGGCGTATTGGGAGCAGGAACCATGGGCGGAGGCATCGCCATGTGCTTTGTCAACGCCGGTATCCCTGTAGTACTTCTGGAAGTCAAACAGGAATTCCTGGACAAGGGTCTTGGTATCATTCGCAAAAATTATGCAAACACTGTCGCCAAAGGTTCTCTCAAACAGGATGTTATGGACAAACGCATGTCGCTGATCAAACCGACTCTTTCTTATGATGATTTGAAAAATGTTGATCTGGTCATCGAAGCGGTATTCGAAGACATGGCCGTTAAAAAAGAGGTTTTCGCCAAGCTCGACGCTGTGTGTAAGCCCGGCACCATCTTCGCCTCCAATACGTCATACCTCAACATCGACGACATCGCTGCCATGACAAAACGGCCAGAAGACGTCATGGGCATGCATTTCTTCAGTCCGGCCAACGTCATGAGGCTTTTGGAAAACGTCCGTGGTGCAAAAACTTCTCCCGAAGTATATGCCACAGCCATGAAGGTCGGCAAAAAGATCAACAAGGTTCCCGTTCTGGTAGGCGTATGTGACGGTTTTGTCGGCAACCGAATGCTGGCTAAACGCAGCCGCGAATGCGGCTTTATGCTGGAAGAAGGCGCGCTTCCCCAGCAAATCGATAAAGTCATTTACAATTTTGGTTTCCCGATGGGTCCCTATGCAATGAGCGACATGGCCGGTCTGGATATCGGCTGGCGCAATCGTAAAGCCAAATTTGACAAACTTTCTCCCAGAGAAAAGGCTAACAATATCCTTGATAAAATCTGTGAGCTGGGGCGTTACGGTCAGAAAACCGGCGCGGGCTTTTACAAATATGACGACAAACGCAATGCCACACCGGATCCCGTGATTGAGGAACTGATCATCAAACACTCCCGGGAAGTCGGCAAAACCAGACGTGTTATCACCGACCAGGAAATTATCGAGCGGGCAATTTATTCTATGATCAATGAAGGAGCTAAGATTCTGGAGGAAGGAATCGCCGCACGGCCACTGGATATCGATATTGTCTGGATCTATGGTTATGGATTCCCTGTATATCTGGGAGGTCCCATGTTCTATGCTGATCAGGTCGGATTAAAGAAGATTTACGAAGCGATTCTGAAATATAAAAACATAGTCGGAGCCCAATATTGGGAACCTTCGCCACTACTGGCAAAGCTGGCCAAAGAAGGAAAAGGCTTTTATTCCAAATAGTCTGCATCGGGCGTATTAAATTATATAGATGACACAGAAAACCCTCAGCCGTCATGCAAATGAAGACTGAGGGTTTTTGTGGTTTACAACCGAATACTACAGCTATTATTTCTTTATTAGATCATCAATCAATTTAATGACAGAGCTAATCTCCGCGGGAGTCCACGGATTATTTTTATCGGCATATCTTAAGTATTTGATTTTTTTGTCTTTACCGATCAATATAAATACCGACTTATCTTTACAATCGCCCAACCCCCAGGCTTTGGGAAGCGTAAGATCAACATCAGTCAGGATTACGGCGTTATATTGCTTGATCTTATCCCTGATTTTGCTTCGAATCAAAAAGTTTGGAATAGGTGAGTCCTTCAAGTTGGCAACTCCTAATCCTCTCCATAGAGCCTTGTCATAATTTTTTGCCTTAGTCGCATCGTTCATCGGATCACCTAAATCACCCGCAGCTACATTGGCATAGGTTAACCCAATTACATGAGTGCCAAAATCGGGAATGAATGCAGGATTATTTTCAGCATCCCTGATTTGAGGATTAGATACCACCTGTCCCACTGCAGCGGCGTTTACAGATCCTACACCGGCAGTAAAAGCAATAATTGCACATCCAAAGACAACAACCAGACTTTTCCATAAAAATGATCGACTCATAACTAAATCCCCCTTTTTATTTTGAAAATATTTTCTTTCGATAAGTAGAAGTATAGGGGGTCTGTTTTTGCCTGTCAAGGGATAGTTTGCGTCCGAATTGTCGCTAATCATAGCTTTTCATTTCAAATAACTTTTTGTCGTGAATGGATACGATGTGGTAAAACCTGTCTTGCGGAATGTATATGTAGGGAACATCTTCTTCACGCCGGTAAAGAAAATGAGAAAGAATCATCCTGTTTACGGCCTGATGTCCGATGATCATAATGTTGCCGGAATGCCGGTTCAAATGAAAGGCCTTCTTAATCCCCACCTCAATTCGCGGTTTCATTATTTCATAACTTTCACCATTGGGATATGCATAGTGGTATTTATCCGCTTCTCTGCCCTGGGATATTTGAGGCATTTGCTTTTCAATGCTCTTATATGTCATCCCTTCGCAAATACCGGCATTGATTTCATCAAATTCCTTGATGGGAATAATTGTGCAATCTTTTTGCTCTTCAGCGATTAATTGAGCCGTTTGCATCGTCCTTTTTTTGCTGCTCGTAAAAATATAGGGCACTCTGAACTTCTGGAAAAAACGTCCCAAAGACTGCGCCTGCGCGATTCCCTTCTGAGTGAGTGACGGATTACCTCCGATACGGTTGGCAATGTTATATCGTGTTTCCGTATGACGGATGAGAAAGAGATTTTTGACCACATCCGTGACCAGATAATCCCTGATTCGGGGATAGAGACTTATTGTGTCGCTGTGCTTTTCCTCGAGAATCTTATTGTGCAGAGAATCCAGCCGCACATAGTTTCTCTCCACCTTCAGCGGCACGTATACCAGGCGATAGTAATCAATCCGTTTTATAAATTCCGCTTTCGCAGTCTGGCGGTCGAGATGAGAAAAATCAGGCAGTTTAGTCTTTTCCAATATGTTCAGGCCGAGTATTTCTTCGTCATCATTTATGCATTCAATAAAAAGAATAGGATAATCATCCAGGAACTCCTCGATCATTTTCCGCCGCTCCCGGCTGGCGTTGGTTGCATCAATGATAGCAACCTGGCCTGAGTTGCGCAGATATGCCCTGGCCATCTTCATGTTGATTTTGGCAAATCCTTTTCTGGCCTCTACAGCTGAAGCGTTTTCGGGATGATAAAATCCCGACAGGGAAGTCTCCTTTAGCGGTCTGTACATTCTCCGAAGGTTGCCATTATTAAATATTCTTGTGGGGATGCTATCTCTTCTGAAGGCTTCCCGCAAACGTACGGCCAGAGTTGATTTACCTCTTGCCGGCAAACCCATCATAACAATGTAAAGTTTTTCATCATTCATAGATAAACATTTAATTATTTATTCGTGAAACTCCAATTCCGAAAGCGAAGCGTATCGAAATTGGTAAGTTGAACAATCCCGCGAAGCGGAGGGTGTAATACCCCGCAGCTTGCTTTGGGGTTCATACCGTGGTTCAACTGCCGCTCATCATATTATGTGCATAAGAAAAAGCAAGTGATTTATCCTGATAAATGCATAAGAGAGCTTTTACTTTCGCTCAAAAGTAGCATTTTCTATTGACATAAACTTTTCGGATTGGACAACACAAATTCCTCTGTAAATACTTCCGTCTTGAATTGAGCATCTTTTTGATAGAGGTCTTTTCCCTTTTTTCGGCTTGATTTTATCAACCCCAAGGTATAAGGATAATTTAAGTATGTTCATGACTTGTTGACAGAAAATCGCATTAAAAGATAGCGGCTTTGTTTAGAAACTATATATCGATACGCGCAAGACTGGACAACGAGGGAAATAAAACTTATATATTTATTAACTGTCCGCCGATTGCAACGCATAGCCTGACAAAGTTGAACAGAGTTATTTTTAAAGAAGGAGCCCATGATGTCCCAACATTCCCAAAAGAAAAAATGGCAGGAACTTGCTGCAAAAGAATTGAAAGGAAAGCACACCGATTCCCTTAATTGGGAAACGCCGGAAGGAATCCTTGTAAAACCGATCTATACAGCCGAAGACCTGGAGGGGCTCGATTCCGTAAATACTCTCTCCGGTATTGCCCCCTACCTGCGAGGCCCTACGGCGACAATGTATGCCAACCAGCCCTGGACTATCCGCCAATACGCGGGATTTGCCACCGCCAAAGAATCGAATGATTTTTACAGAAAGAACCTTGCCGCCGGGCAGACAGGGCTTTCCGTCGCCTTCGATCTGGCAACACATCGGGGATACGATTCCGACCATCCCCGTGTGGCCGGTGATGTGGGAAAAGCCGGTGTGGCTATCGATTCCGTCGAGGATATGAAAATCCTTTTCAATCAGATTCCGCTGGATAAAGTCTCCGTATCCATGACGATGAACGGCGCGGTACTTCCCGTTCTGGCAGGTTATATCGTTGCCGCCGAGGAACAGGGCGTGCAACAAAATCAGTTGGCCGGAACCATCCAGAACGATATCCTCAAAGAATATCTCACACGTAATACGTATATTTACCCGCCCCGTTCCTCGATGCGGATCGTCTCTGATATTATCTCCTACTGCTCTCAGAACATGCCGCGTTATAATACAGTTTCCATCAGCGGCTACCATATCATGGAGGCAGGCGCTGACTCTGTATTGCAGACGGCCTTCACTTTAGCTGATGGCAAGGAGTACATCCGCGCAGCCATTGACGGAGGCCTGAAGATTGACGATTTTGCGCCGCGGCTCTCGTTTTTCTTCGGTGTGGGCATGAACTTCTTCATGGAAATTGCCATGCTGCGGGCAGCCCGGTTTCTCTGGCAGAAAATTGTCAGCGAGTTTAATCCGGCCAATCCCCGTTCCTCTGTTTTACGCACCCACGTTCAGACTTCCGGTTGGAGTCTCACCCAGCAGGACCCATACAACAATATTATTCGCACGACATTAGAAGCGCTGGCAGCAGTCCTCGGCGGCACGCAGTCGTTGCATACCAACTCTTTTGACGAGGCGGTCAGCCTTCCGACACCGCTTTCCGCCCGCATTGCCCGCAATACCCAGATCATTATCCAGGAGGAATCGCAAATCTGTCATGTGGTCGATCCCCTGGGCGGCTCTTATTATGTCGAGGCATTAACAGCGTCAATCATTCGGGAAGCTCAGAAGATCATGGACGAGATCGAACAGCTGGGCGGTATGGCGCGCGCCATTGAAACTGGCATGCCGAAGATGAGAATTGAAGAATCAGCCGCCCGCAGACAGGCGCGGATCGATCAGGGCAAAGACACGATTGTCGGCGTGAACAAATACCGCATTAAAGAAGAAACACCAGTGGAAGTTCTGGAAATATCCAGCTCCGTTCGGGACGAACAGATTGCGCGCATTAAGCAAATCAAAGCCAGGCGTGATAACCCGGCTGTGCAAAAGGCTTTGGAGAAGATTACAAACGTGGCCCAAAAGGGAGGCAACTTGCTGGCGGCATCTATCGAAGCGGTAAGGTTGCGGGCGACCGTCGGCGAAGTATCCGACGCTGTGGAAAAAGTTTTCGGCCGCTATGTGGCCACTACCCGCGTTATCTCCGGCGCATATGCCTCTGAATATGGCGACAGCGAAATCATTGCGGCCCTGCGCAAACGTGTGAAACTGTTCTTTGAAAAAACAGGCCGCCGTCCCCGAATGCTTGTTACCAAAATGGGGCAGGATGGACATGATCGGGGCATCAAGGTGGTTGCCACCGCGTATGCCGATCTAGGCTTTGATGTGGATATCAGCCCGATGTTTCAAACGCCCGAAGAAGCAGCCAAAATGGCCATCGAGAACGATGTTCATCTGGTTGGTGTATCCAGTCTTGCCGCAGGCCACAAGACCCTTGTCCCGCAGCTGATTGAGAATCTGAAAAAAATGGGCGGTGAAGAGATTATTGTGGTTGTCGGCGGCGTTATTCCGCCTGTGGATTATGACTTCCTTTATTCCAAAGGCGTGCAGGGAATCTTCGGCCCGGGAACAGCCATCACGGAATCAGCGGATAAAGTTTTGCAGCTTCTGGAGGAAAAATTTCTGAAAGTTAAATAGCCTATGGAAAAGCCTGATGCTCAAAGCTACATTCAGGGAGTTCTGAACCGTGACCGGCGGATGCTGGCCAAGACGATTACTCTGATTGAAAGCACGCTGCCTGCCGATCAGAAAGTCGCACAGCAGATTCTGGATGCGCTTCTGCCCCAAACGGGAAAAGCGCTGCGACTGGGAATCACGGGTCTGCCGGGCGCCGGAAAAAGCACATTCATTGAGAGTTTCGGGATGATGTTGATCCGGAAAGGTTATTCTGTTGCGGTTCTGGCAGTTGACCCCAGCAGCCCCAAAACAGGCGGCTCAATCCTGGCCGATAAAACACGAATGGAAAAACTGGCCGTCAATGAGCGGGCGTTTATTCGCCCTTCTCCTTCCGGGAAAACATTGGGCGGTGTTGCCCGCAAGACTCGGGAAACATTGCTTGTGTGCGAAGCCGCCGGGTTTGATGTGGTAATGGTGGAGACGGTCGGTGTCGGCCAGTCGGAGGTTTCGGTTGCCTCTATGGTTGATTTCTTTCTGGTGCTGATGATTGCCGGAGGCGGTGACGAACTTCAGGGAATAAAAAAAGGGGTTCTGGAATTGGCCGATGCCATTGCGGTGAACAAGGCAGACGGCGACAACATCGAGCGGGCCAAGCTGGCACAGCACCAGTATGAAATGGCTTTTCATCTGCTTTCCCCGCCGTATCGCAACTGGACGCCGCCGGTAGTCACATGCAGCTCTATCACAATGGCCGGTCTCGAAAATATTCATAAAATTATTCTCGATCATCGGGATAAACTGACCGAGAGTGGGGAGTTGCAAGTCAAGCGTCAGGAGCAGGATAGAGATTGGTTATTATTCATGGTGCGCGAAGGGGTGCAGGAATGGTTTTACGAAAGCCCGGCTGCCCAGCTGCTGGCGGAATTGCTGCAGGAAGTTGAAAAAGGAACCATAACGCCGACCACGGCTGCCGCCAGAATATTAGGTTGCCTGAAAGGGCTGAGGTTTTAA
>OCZT010006182.1_pt1 | contig 11884 bp, 9 predicted proteins | sample 1539031 | NCBI WGS metagenome assembly OCZT01 (sample SAMEA3539308, study PRJEB22396) | soil metagenome | biome: tundra; feature: field; material: soil | place: USA | collected 2010-05 | depth 0.15 m
CCGAAACGGAAAACCCCCGTTATGTTTAAAGCTCGTAAGCCCCGCCCCGCAGCCGCCGCGTCTCTCGTTAAGCAGACTGACAAGGCCCAGATTGAGGAAAAGACGTATTCGTCTATGGAGGTCGCCGATGTCGCCCAGGTCAGCCTGCGGCAGCTCCAGTGGTGGGATGAGCGTAAGGTGGTGTCGCCCCGCCACGAAGGGCATCGGCGGGTTTATTACGCCGCTGAGGTGCTCGAGATTACGGTCATTGCCGAGCTCCGCCGCAAGGGATTTTCGCTCCAGAAGATCCGCCGCGTGCTGCGCTTCCTGCAAAAGGAAATGGGCAAGCGCCTGGCCGAGGTTTTGGCCACCAACTCCGACCTGCACCTGGTCACCGACGGCAAGTCCATCTATTTAGAGGACCAGCACGACCGCATCATCAATATTTTAAAGAATGCGCACCAGCCCATGTTCCTGGTTTCGGTGAGCGATCAGGCCCGCCGGCTGACCGAAACCGAGCGCAAGCCTGTTCGCATGGAGCCAGGCCTTTCGACGCGCCGCGCCGCGCGCGTCGGTTGATGTGGCGCGAGCTTCAGCTTGCAGCATCGGCTTTAGCCGATGTCCGGCCGAGGCGGAAAACAGCCCAACGTCGGCTGAAGTCGACGCGGCAGACTAAAGTCCGCGCCACAAAGCACTGAGATGGAAGCGCGGATATTCCGAGACGGATCCGGTCCGGGTTGCGTCTACTTACGTAAGCGCCTTTTGCGCGATATACTAAAAACGGAGGCCATCTTGAGGATGCCATCTCGTCGCCGGAGTTTTGTTGCCGTTCCCGCCTTTCTAGCGCTCTGTTCGCTTGCCGCAGGCCTGTTTTTCAGCAGCGGGCATGTCAAAGCCGCCTCGAACAACAACGAGGAGCAGCTCAGCCAGAGCCTCAAGGCCTTCACCAAGGTTTACGACGTGGTCAACGTCAACTTCGCCGACGCCGTGAAGCCCGAAAAGGCCATCTATAAGGGCGCCATCCCGGGCATGCTGCGGACGCTCGATCCTCACTCCAACTTTTTCGATCCCAAGGATTATAAGGACCTGCGCACGGAGCAGAGCGGCCGTTATTCCGGTGTCGGAATGATGGTGGGCGCGCGTAACGACCGGACCATCGTGCTCGCCCCGTTCGCCGGGTACCCCGCCTATAAGGCAGGCCTCCGCGCGGGCGACGTCATCGTCGAAATCGACGACAAGAAGACCGACGGCCTGACCACCACCGAGATTGCCGACCGCCTGAAGGGCGTGAAAGGCACGAAAGTCCAGATTAAGGTCGACCGCGATGGCAGCGAGCCGATCACGTTCAACATCACGCGCGCCGAAATCGAACGCTCCACCGTGCCCGATTGCTTCTTCATCAAGCCCGGCATCGCCTATCTCGATATCACCCAGTTCGGCGAGAACACCAGCAAGGAAATGGAGGAGAAGCTGGCCAAGCTGCCGGAAGGCAGCGTCAAAGGCCTGGTTCTGGACCTTCGCGCGAACCCCGGCGGATTGCTGACCGAGGGCATCGACGTCGCGGGCCACTTCCTGAAGCGCGGCGAGCTGGTCGTCAGCCACCGAGGCCGCACCCAGCCCACCAAGAACTTCGCCGTCCGCCATGACGGCAAGGGCGTGGATTATCCGGTGGTGGTTCTGGTGAACCGCTATTCGGCATCCGCTGCCGAGATCGTCACCGGCGCATTGCAGGATCACGACCGCGCTTGGGTGGTGGGCGAAAACACATTCGGCAAGGGACTGGTGCAGACGGTCTACCCGCTGAGCGATAACACCGGCCTGGCGCTGACCACGATGCACTACTACACGCCCAGCGGCCGCCTCATCCAGCGCGATTACTCGAACATCTCGTTCCTCGATTACTACTATCACAACAACCTCGATCAGAAGAACACGGCGGACGTGAAGATGACCGACAGCGGCCGTACCGTCTACGGCGGCGGAGGCATCACGCCCGACGAAAAGTACGCGCCGCCCAAGTTGAACAAGTTCCAGATCGAGCTGATCCGGAAATACGCGATTTTCAACTTCTCCGCGAAATATTTTGCCGGGCGCGATACCAAGCTGCCGGCCGGCTGGTCGCCCGACGAGAAACTGATCGACGATTTCCACGATTTCCTGCTAAAGAACAAGGCGGATTTCACGGAAATGGAATTCACGGAAAATCACCAGTGGATCAAGGACCAGCTCAAGCGCGAGATGTACATCACCGCGTTCAGCTACGAGGAATCGCAGCGCGTGGCCATCGAGCAGGATCCGGCCGTCCAGAAGGCCATCGAGGCCCTGCCGAAAGCGAAGGCGCTGGTCGATAGCGCGAAAAAGCAGATGGTGCAGCGGATGAATGGCCAGGGGCAGGCCGCGGCCGCCACGGCAGCCATCGCGAAGCCTCAGCAGTAGAAAAATGGGGACAGACTTCTCTGTCCCAAGGCGCGGAAGAGCTCCCGCCGAAACGGTATCGCCGGACGCCGCGTGGACAGAGCGGTCTGTCCCCATTTTTCCCGGGTTGCCGAAGACTTTGACTCCACAGATAACCGTCCTCGATGCGGGCGGGCAGTATTGTCATCTGATCGCGCGGAAAGTGCGCGATCTTGGAATCTATGCCGAGGTCGCGCCCAGCGAGACCCCTGTCTCCGAGCTGCGCGGCCGAAAAGGCATCATCATCTCCGGCGGCCCGGCCAGCGTTTACGACCCGTCGAGCCCTACTATCGATCCGGCCCTGTTAACCTCGGGCATCCCCGTGCTCGGCATCTGCTACGGGCAGCAGTTGATGGCGCACTCACTCGGCGGCCGTGTCCAGAAGGGCGACCGCGGCGAATACGGCTTGGCCCAGCTCGATATCCTTCACTCCAATACCATCCTCAGCGGTATCGAAGGCCGCCAGCAGGTCTGGATGAGCCATCGGGACGTCGTCGCCCAAGTGCCTGACGATTTTGACGTCCTGGCCAGCACAGAGACCTGCGCCATCGCGGCCATGTCCTCGCCCTCGCGCCGCCTGTTCGCGGTTCAGTTTCATCCGGAAGTCGCGCATACGCCCTGCGGCCTGACGATTCTTCGAAATTTTCTGTTCGATGTCTGCGCCTGCCAGAAGGATTGGGACCCGGCCGGCCAGGTGCAATCGGTGGAGGATCATATTCGCGCCGTGGCAGGCAATCGCAACGTGTTTTTCTTCGTCAGCGGAGGCGTCGATTCCACCGTCGCGTATACGCTCTGCCTGAAGGCCCTGGGCCCGGAGCGCGTGCATGGAACCTACGTCGATACGGGCCTGATGCGCGAAGGCGAGACAGAATTCGTCCGGCGCAATTTCGAAGCGATCGGCGCGCGGTCTTTTCAGGTGGCCGATGCGAAGACGGAATTTCTCAGCGCACTCTCCACCGCCACCGACCCGGAGCAAAAACGCCACATCATCGGCGAAAAATTCGTCGACGTGCAGCAGCGCATCTTAGAAAGCGAACATTTTCTCGACAGTAAATGGATTCTCGGCCAGGGCACGATTTATCCCGACACCATCGAATCCGGCGGCACCGCCAAGGCCGATCTGATCAAGACGCACCACAACCGCGTCGCCGGCATTCAGAAATTGATCGAAGAAGGCCGCATCATCGAACCGCTTTCTTCTTTTTATAAGGATGAAGTTCGCGCCATCGGCCGCCAGCTTGGCCTTGCGCCGGAGTTGCTCGACCGGCATCCTTTCCCCGGTCCCGGCCTCGCCATCCGATGCCTCTGTTCCGACACCAGCGGCGCGCCGGAAAAGACCGCCGACGGGTATGTGATTCCGGTCCGCTCGGTCGGCGTGCAGGGCGATTCGCGCACTTACCGCTCGGTACTGGCCATTGAGGATTTTCCCGCCACCGACGACGACACCGCGCGCCTCATCAACAAGCTCGATCAAGTGAACCGGGTGGTGGTGGCCGTCTGGACCGCCGCTCCCATCGAGACCATGCGCGTCGAACCCGCTACGCTGACCGAGGATCGACTGAATCTGCTCCGCCGCGCCGACGCGATCGTGCGAAAAGCGACCGAAGCGTCAGGATTCGATGCCTTAACCTGGCAAAATCCGGTCATTTTGATCCCTTTGGGGACCTTAAACGACCATAATTCGGTTGTTTTACGGCCTATCGATTCAGTGGATGGGATGACCGCCAGCGCCGTGCGCATGCCTGCGGATCTGCTCGAATCCATCACCCGTCAATTGCAGATCGCAGGTATCGCCGGTGTTTTCTACGACTTGACGAACAAGCCACCGGGCACGATCGAGTGGGAATAAGGGCTATTTTTTCCAGCCCAGCGCGCTCAACGAATCTTCCAGGTACTTCAGCCCCTCTTCGAGCGTTTTCCGGTGCCGCGCATTGCTTGAACTCTCTATCTCTCTCATCACGCGCACTCTTTGCAGCAGTAAACTGTCGCTTTTGCGCTCGATTTCCAGTTGTTGAGGGGTTCGATTGGGCATGCCTGTCCTTCTCACGTCTTTTCGCGCCTCGACCTGGGATTCGACCGACTTGCTTTCCCAACCGCGCGCCATGCCTACAGTATAGCGCTTATTGCTTTTCGCTCGATGGCGGGACTAGTCCTTTGATACGCAGATAGGTAATAAGGTTTCCGTAATGTTCAAAATCGTGTGCGACGTTGAAGTTCAGGATTCCGCTCATGGTGCGCTCGCCTTTGCCGAATTTCATCATCATCTGGCCTTTGGCGTCGGTGAGCGCGTCATAGGCGCCATCGCAATAGGCGAAAGCCTGGTTCAACTCGGCGATCAACGCAGCCTTGGAGATGACTTCTTTCTCGATCTTGGTTTCTTTCGTCTCGCCCTTGGCGGCGCTACAGAAGAAATATTGATCGTCGGCCAAATGGCCCAGAATCGCGCCGAAATTCCGCACGTCGGGCGACGGTTTGAACGCGTAGTTCGCCTCCGGCATCTTCTCGGCAGATTTCAGAATGTAGCCCTTTACCGTGGTGTAGAGCTGTTTCGTCTCCTTGCTCATCGGGTTCTGCGCCTGGAGCACGCACAGGCTCGCCATTACAAGTAAAATCTTCATGTCAACACCCCCTTCAAAAGAAGATAGCATTCCCGGACCATTTCCCACTCTTCCTCGGCATGGATGACGAGAATCTTCGCCTGGAGAAATGAGAACCGTTTTTCGACGATCTCCCGCAGCGGCGCACAATTTTCGCCCACGCCTCCGGTGAACACGATGGCGTCCGCGCCGCCCAGAACTCCGGCCATGGCCCCGATTTCTCGGCACAGACGATGGGCATAGATCTCAAATGCGAGTTTCGCGCGCGGGTCTTCCGATTGAAGAATGTCCCGCATGTCGCTTGAAATTCCGGAAACGCCCAGCAATCCCGATTCGCGATTGAGAATTTCATCCAAACGATCCGCGGTGTAGCCGCGGTGGCGGATCAGATATGTGACAATCGCAGGATCGATGGACCCGGAGCGCGTCCCCATCATGAGGCCTTCGAGAGGCGTAAAACCCATGGTGGTGTCGACGCTTTTGCCATCGCGAATGGCGCAGAGCGACGCGCCGTTGCCGAGGTGGCAGACGATCAGGCGCAGCGAATCGCCGCCCAGCAACTCGGCCGCGCGGCGCGAGGCATATTGATGGCTGAGGCCGTGGAATCCATAACGCCTTATGCCCATGTCGAGCCATTCGTAAGGCCCTGGATAAGCGTACGCCGCGGGCGCGAGCGTCGTATGGAAGGAAGTATCGAACACAGCCACTTGAAGGACATCCACGCCAAAGACGCGCCGGGCCGCGTCGATCGCTTGCAGTTCAAATTTGTTATGCGCCGGAGCCTCCTCGGCTCCGCTGGAAATGGCGGCGTGGACTTCGGGAGTGATGCGCGTTGTCTGGCGATATTTTCCGCTCTGCACAATGCGGTGCGCGACGGCATCGACCGGACCGGGCGCCGATCGGAGCACGGATTCAAGATTCTCTTGAGATTCGACGTGCGCCTGCCAGATGGGCGCGGAGGGCTCCGACGGAGCGCTCGAAAGATCGTCAAGACGGCATTTTACGCTCGATGATCCGCCGTTAATGGCCAGGATTCTCATGACGTGGCGGAAGCCCCATGCGTAAGCTTGGAGCTATTTCGATGGCCGACATAGCCCCAAGCTGACGCATGGGGCTGGACGGCTGCAAGGAGGCCATAGGTCACGCCGGCCACTTCCAATCCTTGATTTCCGGCATGTCGTCGCCGTATCGGGAGATGTAGAGTTTGTGGTCGATCAGTTTATTACGCAGCATCTGCTTGACGTGGCCGGAGGCGTTTTGAAAACGAGGCACGCGGTCGATGACGTCGCCGGCCAGATGGAAGCGGTCGATATCGTTCATCACCGTCATGTCGAAAGGAGTGGTCGTGGTCCCTTCCTCTTTATATCCGCGCACGTGCAGATTGTCGTGATTCGTTCTTCGATACGTCAGGCGGTGAATCAGCCAAGGATAGGCGTGGAACGCGAAAACTACCGGTTTGTTGGTGGTGAAGATGGCGTCGAAAGCGGCGTCGCTGAGCCCGTGAGGGTGCTCGCTGGGCGGCTGAAGCGTCATCAAATCGACCACGTTCACCACGCGAATTCGAATATCCGGCAAATTTGTTCGCAGAATATCGACGGCGGCCAGTGTTTCCAGCGTCGGCACGTCTCCGCAGCACGCCATGACGACATCGGGCTCCGCGCCCTGATCGCTGCTGGCCCAATGCCAGATGCCGACGCCCTCCGCGCAATGCTTGACCGCGGCATCGATATCGAGATACTGGAGCTCAGGCTGTTTTCCGGCGACAATCACGTTCACATAGTTGCGGCTGCGCAGGCAATGGTCGGCCACTGAAAGCAGGCAGTTCGTGTCGGGCGGAAAATAAACTCGCACGATGCTGGCTTTCTTGTTCACGACGATATCGACGAAGCCTGGATCCTGGTGGCTGAAGCCGTTGTGATCCTGCCGCCAGACGTGGGACGTCAAAAGATAGTTCAGCGACGCAATCGGCCTGCGCCAGGGAACCGTGCACGCTTCCTTCAACCACTTCGCATGCTGGTTGAACATGGAATCGATAATGTGAATGAAGGCTTCGTAGCAACTGAAAAATCCATGGCGGCCGGTGAGCAGATAACCTTCGAGCCAGCCTTCGCACATGTGCTCGCTCAGCACTTCGAGCACGCGGCCGGTAGCGGAAACGTGATCGTCAAAGGGGAACGTCCGCGCCACCGAATCGCGGTCGGTGACTTCGAACAAAGCGCCGAGCCGGTTGGATGCCGTCTCATCGGGACCGAACACGCGGAAATTTTTCGAGTCGGCGTTCTGCTTCATCACATCGCGGAGAAACACCCCGAGGACGCGCGTGGCTTCCCCGACGGTCACGCCCGGCTTCGCGACTTCGACCGCATATTGGCGAAAATCGGGCATGCGGAGGTCTTCGAGCAGCAGGCCTCCGTTGGCGTGCGGATTCGCGCCCATTCGCCGAACGCCCGCGGGCGCCAGCGCCGCCAGCTCCGGCACGAAGCGTCCGCGGTCGTCAAACAGTTCTTCGGGCCGATAGCTTTTTAGCCACCCTTCGAGGATTTTCAAATGTTCGGGTTTGGTTCGCACCTCATCCAAAGGAACTTGGTGCGCGCGGAACGTGCCTTCGATTTGCAGGCCGTCGACGATCTTCGGACCGGTCCATCCTTTGGGCGTGATCATGACGATCATCGGCCAGGTGGGACGCTCGGTGAATCCGTTCTCGCGGGCGTCCTTCTGAATGCTCTTGATTTCGGCGAGGCAAGTGTCGAGCGTCTCCGCCATCGCCCGATGCATCGGCTCGGGCTCGTGTCCCTCGACAAAATAAGGGCGATAGCCGTAGCCTTTGAGCAGCTCCGTCAACTCCTCGCGTGGGATGCGCGCGAGAACGGTGGGACCGGCGATTTTGTAACCGTTCAAATGCAGAATGGGCAGCACCGCGCCGTCGCGAACCGGATTTAGGAATTTGTTGGAATGCCAACTTGTCGCGAGCGCTCCGGTCTCCGCCTCACCATCGCCAACCACGCAGGCGGCAATCAGATCGGGGTTATCGAACACGGCTCCGTAGGCGTGCAGCAGCGAGTAGCCGAGTTCCCCGCCTTCATTGATCGAACCGGGCGTCTGCGCCGCCGCGTGACTGGGAATGCCGCCGGGAAATGAAAACTGGGTAAACAGACGCTTCATCCCTTCGGCATCCTGCGTGACGTTGGGGTACATCTCGCTGTAAGTGCCTTCCAGATACGTGTTCGCGACCATGCCCGGACCGCCGTGGCCGGGGCCGCAAACGTAGATCACGTTCAGGTCGTCGCGCTTGATGACGCGGTTCAAATGAACGTAAACGAAATTGAGCCCCGGCGTGGTGCCCCAGTGTCCCAGCAGGCGCGGCTTCACATGTTCAATGCGCAGGGGCTCAGTAAGTAGAGGGTTATCGAATAGGTAGATCTGGCCGATGGAAAGATAATTCGCGGCACGCCAGTACGCATCGATTTTACGAAGCTCGTCTGGCGGGAGGGGCATCCCCCAATGTTAGCGTCCTTCGCTGGACGGAGGAACGATGCCTTTGAGTCGCATGTACACGCAAATGTAACCGTACAGCTCGTTATCGTGCGCAACAAGGCCGTAGAGCGTCGCGAGCTTGGACCGCGGACCGCCGCGGCCGCCGGTGACCATCGTCACTGCATCGGCGTCGGTCAGATTGTCGATCGCTGCATCGCAGGCGGCAAAGGAGTCCTTCAGCGCGGAGACGACATCGGCCTTCGATTTGAGGGTCTTCGCGTCGATGGACTTCGGCTCGCCTTTCATGCTGGAGCATGGCCCCATGCTCGAAACGGCGATGTGGGCGACGCGCTCCTTGAACGACTGCGTTTCCGGAGTCGGTTTGAAATCGTACTGATCCTCCGGCATCTTCTCGGCTGCTTTGATGAAGTTGGTCTTGACGCGGGTGTAAGCGGCCTTCAGCTCCGTGCTGAGAGGATTCGCAGTCTGCGCCTGCAGCGCGCCGGCCAGCGAGAGGGCGATGATCGTCGTGGAATATCGGTTCATGGGTCTCCTTGGGTGCGATACCAATTCTATCGTGAATAGCCGCTGCAGACTCTTGTAGGGCGGGCTATCAGCCTGCAGCCGCCTTTGGAGGCGGCTCTAGAAATTCACGATCGAGGCGAAGGAGGTGGGGTCGAGGCTCGCTCCGCCTACCAGCGCGCCGTCGATTTCTGGCTGCGCCATCAGGCCTTTCACATTATCGGGCTTCACGCTGCCTCCGTAGAGAATCCGGCATTGCGCGGCGGCATCGGCGCCGAACTTAGCGCGAACTTCGCCGCGGATGAATTTGTGCGCCGCGGCGGCCATTTCGGGGGTCGCAGTTTTGCCCGTGCCGATGGCCCAGACCGGTTCATAGGCGATCACAATGCGCGCGAACTGTTCCGGCGTCAGTCCTCCGAGTCCACCGGCGAACTGCGCGCCGCAGACGGCTTCGGTCGAGTTCGACTCGCGCTCTTCCAGACGCTCGCCGACGCAGACGATCGGATTCAGTCCGGCATCGAGCGCGGCCACCGTTTTCTTAAAAACGGTTTCTTCGGTTTCGTGGAAGTATTGACGGCGCTCGCTGTGTCCGATGATGACCCAGCGGCAGCCTACGTTGACCAGCATCGGCGCCGAAACTTCGCCCGTATAGGCGCCTTCCTTCAGCCAGAAAACATCCTGCGCCCCGATGCCGATGGCGGTGGACCGGGCGGCATCGACGGCCGCCGGAATATTTACGAACGTGGGACAGATAACAACTTCGGCGTGGGTCGCGGCGGCGACCAGCGGGGACAATTTTTCAAAAAAAGAGGACGTCTCGGCGGCAGACTTGTACATCTTCCAGTTGCCGGCCATCACAGGTTTTCGCATGCTATCTCAGGATAGCAATCGCGAACCTGTCCGCATGCTCACGCATGGCGGTTCCGTGTCGATGCTGAACCGCCATGCGTAAGCATGCGGACCGATCAGGCCACCAGGCGGAGTGTTTTGAAACTGTCGATCAACTCGAACTTCGTGGCCACCGACTTGATAGTCTCGCCGCGCTGCTCGACGTCAGCTTCTTCGATGACTCCGAGGCCGCGCTCCGCCGCCATGCGGAGATAATCGATTTTCGCCGGATCGATGCCCATGATGCGGCAGCAGGTGGCGTCGACCGACGGTAGATCGGAGCCCATCACCAGCACGCCCACCTGCTTGGGAGTGCCTTGAATCGGGCCGTTTCCTTCCATGCCGACGATGCCGTCGACGATGGCGAAGGTGCGCCGGAAGATGCGGTTCAGCTCGAGAATCGATTCGTCGATGCCAACCTGATGCAGTTCGTTTTTCGGCCATCCGTAGACCGATCCGGGCACCAGTCCGAAGAAATTTTTCATCGAGAGCGTCGCGCCGGCCCAGTGATGCGTTTTCATTTTGGCGAGCGAAACGATCAGGTCCGCGCGCAGCGCGGTGTTGGGCAGATAAATTTCGCCGCGATCGGCGAAGCCCTGGATCGGGCTCACGTCGTCGCGATTGAGGTCGGTGAACAGGGCGTCGAATTTGGGCACTTCGCCGCGATAGCGGGTCATTTCCGCAATCGCGTACGTGTCGCGGCGATGGCCGGGGCCTTCGCCGATGCCGACTTCGGCTGCGCCCAGCGAACGGAATGCTTCCAGCGCCGCGGCGACCACCGCGACGTCGGTGTTGATGCAAGTCTTGGCGTCGAACTCGACAAGATTCGGCTTGAGCAGCACACGCTGGCCGCGCACATCGAGGCCGCACTGCTTCACACCTTCGAGGATGCGGCTCACCAGATCGTCGGTATACGATTTCGCCCGGATCACCGAGACGTGCGAGGTGGTGTTCAGAGGATGGTGTTTCGGCGGAGCGCCGGTGAATCCGGCATAGCCCGCAAATACGCTGGCGCCCGCGACGGCAAGAAATTCCCGGCGATTCGGATTCATGTCGTGGCTCCTGTGCGGAAAAACTCCGCTTTGTCCTCGGCGATGATGGAGAGCGCCGCGATCATGGTTTCAGGCGACGACGTCGTTTGGACCGTCGACGGAGGCACATCGGCTCCGTACACTTTCAGAGCGATCGTCAGCCACGCGCGAGCCAGGGGCGAGATAGTTTCGCGCGCCATCCGCGCAGCGAGGTCCAGCGATTTGTCGAGATCCTTGTGCCCTTGCAAGCCGAGCAGCGCGATGGCCGTCGTGTCCGGGTACGCGACCAGATCCTGCGCGCGCGCCGCGCGGTTGCCGACGTTCCATCCGCCGTCCGTACAGCGCACGTCCATCAGATGCGCCTCGCCGACACGGACGCGGTCCCATAATCTGCTGTTCGATACTTTCGCGAACCCATGTGCCGCTTGCTTGAGCGCGACAATGGCGTGGGCGGTCGGCTCAACCCACGAGGCCGAGTTGGGTTTCCAGGGCCAGCCGATATAGTTGAGATTACGGTCGGAGTCGCCGACAAGTTTGGTTTTTAGCAGCATTCGCCACCACAACGGCGCTTCGTTGCCGGCCGAAGAGAGCAGCCAGGCGACGCCCTTCTGAAAGGGCTCGCCAAACTCGCCGCGCGATTGCGCCAGTCTGACGCAGAGCGACGTGCTCCAGCTTGGGACCTGCACGTCGGCCGCGGGGCGCCAGCCGCCGTCGGGAGCCTGCCAGGATTTCAGCAGTGTCCAGGCTCGATCGGCCGCCGGTTCGCCCTGGAGCGCGATAGACGCGTAAAAGGTCGGCTCCAACCAGGATTGTTTGCCAGGGAAATAACCCCATCCGCCGTCCGCATTCTGGGTTTGCCGTAAGCGCACTGCGGCTGTAGGATCCTTCACAGATCTGTATTCGGCGGGACTGGGAGGAAACTTTAGATTCAATTCACGC
>OCZT010006184.1_pt1 | contig 11883 bp, 9 predicted proteins | sample 1539031 | NCBI WGS metagenome assembly OCZT01 (sample SAMEA3539308, study PRJEB22396) | soil metagenome | biome: tundra; feature: field; material: soil | place: USA | collected 2010-05 | depth 0.15 m
ACGGGGTCACCCGCCGGAGGCTGCTCGAGGGCACCGGGCTGGTGAGCGCGTCGGCGGCCGCCGCGGCACTGCTCGCCGCCTGCTCATCCAGCGGCAAATCCAGCGCCGCCGCGAGTAGCGCGATCGGGAACTTCCCGAAGACACCGGCGTGGCAGTTCTGGTTCGTCAACCACGTGACCACCAACCTCTTCTTCGTGCCCACCCAGTTCGGGATGAAGGACGCGGCCGCGCTCCTCGGCCTGCCCGCGCCCAAGTGGACCGGGTCGCAGAACTCGATCACCTCGGAGATGACGGCCGCTATTTCCACGGCGACCGCCGCCAAGGCGGCGGGCATCGCGACCGCGGTGATCAACGCCACGTCGTTCACCACCCCCGTGAAGCAAGCCATGGACGCCGGCATCCCTGTGGTGAGCTATAACGCGGACGGGGCCGTGGTCGCTGGTGGCAAGGCTGAAATCGGCACCAACCGGCTCTGCTACGTCGGCCAGGCGCTCTACCTGTCGGGCCAGCAGATGGGCGAGCGCATCAAGTCACTCGTCCCCACCCCTGGGGAAATCGCCATCTTCATCGCCACCCCGGGCACAGGGAACATCCAGCCGCGCTACGACGGCGCCGCGTCGATCCTCACCCCGGCGGGCTACACCGTGAAGGAGATCGCGACCGGGGCGGCCACCGCCGCGGAGCAGGCGGCCGAGAAGGCGTACCTGATCGGCAACAAGGCCAAGATCAAGGGCGCGTTCGCGGTGGACGCCGGCTCGACCGAGCTTCTCGGCCCGACGCTGGCCAGCGTCGGGCTGGCAGGCAAGATCCCGGCCGGCGGGTTTGACCTCACCAGCGGCACGCTGACCGCTATCCAGGCGGGCCAGCTCGACTTCACCATCGACCAGGAGCCTTACCTGCAGGGCTTCCTTCCGGTGCTCTACCTCTACCTGTTCAACCTCACCGGCGGGCTGAGCATCCCGCCGGACACCGACACCGGCCTGACCTTCGTGACCAAGTCCAACGTCGGGCCGTACCTCAACTCCAAGACCAGCTACGAAGGGTCGACCGGCGCCAACAAGCCGACCCTCGTCACGCGGAGCGGCCCGATCCAGAACCCCGTCGCCACGACGAGTACCTGATCTAGCACCGGGCCGGAGACGACCGGAGACTTGGATCAAGGGCGCCGGCGCCGGATACTGTACCTGCAGTCGCAGGCCGGCATCGGGCGTCGGCGCGCTCCGTGAGCGCAAGGAACCGCATGGAAGGAGGAGCCGAGTGAGCGAGACCGCCCAGCGCACCCCAACAGCGGCCGGAGGGCCAGCCGGCCAGCCGGCCGCGCGGAGGAGCGCGTGGTCGATACTGCGCCAGGTGGGCCTGACCCTCGGACGGCAGCGCGAAGCGACGGTGTTCGTGGTCGTCGTCCTGCTCGTCGTCTACTTCGGGCTCATCTCCACCGCCGGCCGGGCCACCTTCTTCACCAAGATCGACCTCATCAACGTGAGCCAGATCGCGGCAGCCATCATCATCATTGCCCTCGGCGAGGTGCTGCTGCTGATCTGCGGCGAGATTGACCTGTCGCCCGGCTTCGTCTACATGTTCGCGCCCTTCCTCATGCATTACCTGATCGACTTCTACGGCGTCCCCGCCATCCCGGCGATCCTGATCACGCTGCTCTTCGGGGCGGTGGTGGGCTGGATCAACGCGTTCCTGACCGTCACGGTGGGGCTCCCGTCGTTCATCGCCACGCTAGGCACCGGGTTCATCCTGTGGGGCGTCACGCTCACCACCGCCCACGCGCAGCAGGCGCCCATCCCGGCCTCGGCGGTGAAGATCGGCCACTGGATCGGCAGCTACGCGTGGGCCGAGATCAGCTGGGCGGTCGTCCTGCTGGCGTTCTTCCACGTCCTGCTCACCAGGACCCGGTGGGGGCTGCACACGATCGCGGTCGGCGGCAACGCGCTCGGGGCGAAGGAGGCGGGCGTCAACGTCGCCAGGATCAAGTACGGCAACTTCATGATCACCAGCCTGCTCGGCGCGTTCGTCGGGCTCCAGATCGCCTTCCAGACCAGCATCATCGACCCGACGGCCGGCCAGTTCCTGCCGATGTTCTACGCGGTGGCCGCGGCGGTCATCGGCGGCACCGCGATGCTCGGCGGCTCCGGCACCATGATCGGCGCATTCCTCGGCGCGGTGATGATCGCCGTGCTGACCGACGGCTTCCAGGTGCTCGGGATCAGCGCGAACCCGCTGAATGCCATCTTCGGCGGCGCGATCCTCGTCGCTATGATCGCCAACGTCCAGCTCGCCCGGCTGCGAGGAAGGGGTAGGGCGATATGACTGCTCAGGCATCAGACGGCCTGGCCGCGGCCGCTCCCGCAGGCACTGACGTGCTGCGGGCGGAGCACATCTCCAAGCGGTTCGGCGCCGTGACCGCGCTCGTCGATATCAACCTGCGCCTGGCCAAGGGCGAGGTGCTCGCGCTGCTGGGTGACAACGGGGCCGGGAAGTCCACCCTCATCAAGACCATCTGCGGCTTCCAGCAGCCTGACTCAGGCCGGATCGTGCTCAACGGCGAAGAGGTCACGCTCAAATCCGTGGACCACGCCCGCACGCTCGGCATTGACGCTGTCTACCAGGATCTCGCGCTGATCGACCAGCTCAGCGTCTACCACAACATGTTCCTCAACCGGGAGCAGGTGCGCTGGCCGCTGCTGAACAACCGGGCCATGCGCAAGCGCGCCCGGGAGCGCCTGGACGGCATGGGCATCGGCCTCAAGTCCGTCGACCAGCCAGTCGCCAGGCTGTCCGGCGGCCAGCGGCAGGCCATCGCCGTGGCCCGTGCGGTGTACTCCGACGCGAAGATCCTGCTGCTGGACGAGCCACTCGCCGCGATGGGCGCCAAGGAGGCGGCGCTCATCCTGGACCTGGTGCGCGATCTGAAGCGCAAGGGCGACGTCTCGATCATCATCATCGCCCACAACTACGGCCAGGTGCTGGAGATCTGCGACCGGGTGAACCTGCTCCAGCACGGTGAGATCACCTTGGACAAGCCCGCGAAGGATACCTCCGTCCAGGAACTGAACGACATCGTCATCGAGGAGTACCGGAGGGCTCTCCAGGAGCGCCGAAAAGCAGCCGGGTGAATGCCTGCGCCCGCCCAGGGCGCCGTTGCCTTGCCGTAATCCCCGGTTTCCGGGGGGATCGGCCGTGGCGCGTGGCTGATGCGGCAGGATGGATCTCGTGCCGATTCTTCGCCGGATGATCGCGCTGCCCGCCAGGCGCGTGGCAGCGCTGGCCAGGCTTGGTGTCTCCTGCGCCGTAGTACTCGCTGCCGTCGGCTGCACTGCCTCTGGCGGCACTGGCCCGGGCGGCGCTTCCCCGGGCAGCGCTGCCTCAGGTGGTTCTGCCGCGCCCGCTGCCCAGGGGCAGGACTCGGCGCTGCACTGGCGTTCCTGCTCGGTGCAGGGCGCCCGCATGCAGTGCGCCAGCCTCCAGGTGCCACTCGACTACGCCCACCCGGGCGGCAGGAAGATCACGCTGGCCCTGTCCAAGGTGCCGGCCACCGCGCCGGCCAGCCAGCAGCAGGGGGACATGCTCGTCAACCCGGGCGGGCCGGGGGCCAGCGGGCTCGGGCTCGCCGCGTCCATCGCCCAGGGCCTGCAGTCGGCCGTGGCCGCCGACTACAACATCATCGGTTTCGACCCGCGCGGCGTCGGCGCCAGCGTCCCCGCGCTGCACTGCGAACCGTCCTTCTTCGCCGGGGTGCGGCCGGATTACATCCCGGCGAACAACGCGGCGGAGCAGGTGCTCATCGGCCGCGCGAAGGCTTACGCGGCGGACTGCGAGAAGGCGTACGGCTGGCTGCTGCCCTACATGACCTCCGCGGACGTTGCGAGGGACATGGATTCCATCCGGGCCGCCCTGGGCGTGGCGAAGATCAACTACTTCGGTTACTCGTACGGGACGTACCTCGGCCAGGTCTACGGCACCCTCTTCCCGCACCGGCTCCGGCGGATGGTCCTGGACAGCACGGTGGATCCGGCGGGTGCCTGGTATGGCGACAACATCGCCCAGGACTACGCGTTCGAGGGCCGGATGCTGGCGTTCTTCTCCTGGGTCGCGGCCAACAACCGCGTCTACCAGCTCGGCAGCACATCCGCGCAGGTCGACCAGGCGTGGTACCGGGCTCGCTCGGACCTGAAGGCGCATCCGGTGGCCGGCCGCAGCGGCCCGATGATCGGCCCGGACGAGTTCGACGACACGTTCCTGCAAGGCGCGTACAGCAACGCGCTCTGGCCGGGGGAGGCCGCGGCCCTGGCCGCCTACCTGCACGGCGGCGCCACCAGCCAACTGGTCGGCCAGTACGACCAGGCGGGCACCCAGAACGAGAACTTGTTCGCCGTCTACCTCGCGGTGCAATGCAGCGACGTCAACTGGCCGCGCAGCTGGGCGAAGTGGGACTCCGACACACGGACCGTGTACAAGACCGCGCCCTTTGAGGCCTGGGACAACGCATGGTTCAACGCCTCGTGCGCGTTCTGGCCGGTCACCGGGCCAGCGACGGCGCCGCAGATCAACGGCACTGGACTGCCTGGCATTCTCATGATTCAGGGCACCCTGGACGCGGCCACTCCGTACGCCGGCGCCCAGGACGCACACCGCAGGCTGCCCTCGGCCCGGATGGTTGTCGTGGAAGGGGGCGGCAACCACGGGCAGTCCCTGGCGTCACCGCCGAACACCTGCGTGAACGGCTACCTGAACCAGTACCTGGCCACGGGCGCGCTGCCATCCGGCACTGGACTGGTCAATGCCACCTGCCCGGCGCTGCCCGCCCCGTCGCCCGGCTGAGCGTTTCACATGACATGCCGATATCCTGGGAGGGTGCTGCGCACCAAGGCGTTGCGGTCATCGTCGCTCCGCTTGCTGAATGACCGCGATCGCGAAGACGTGTTCGCCCTGTGCGACCAGGATCCGGTGGTCAATGTCTTCGTCACTTCCCGGGTACACGAGGCCGGTCTTGATCCAGTCCGGCTCGGCGGTCAGATGTGGGGATTCGTCCCCGGCGGCCGGCTGACCTCACTGTGCTACGCGGGCGCGAACCTGGTCCCGGTGGCAGCGACACCCGACGCCATCGCGGCCTTCGGGGGCCGTGCCCGGCTGCAGGGCCGGCGCTGCTCGTCGATCGTCGGGCCTGCCGATGCCATCAGGGACCTGTGGGACCTGCTCCGGCCCTACTGGGGGCAGCCCCGCGAGATCAGGCGGGCGCAGCCGGTGATGGCCATCTCGGGTCCGCCCCACGCCGCGGCGGACCCGCTGGTACGCCGGGTGCGCCCGGACGAACTGAGCGTGCTGATGCCCGCCTCGGTGGCCATGTTCACCGAAGAGGTAGGGGTGTCCCCGGTCGGCCCGGACGGCGGCTCCGCCTACCGGGCCCGGGTGGGTGAGCTGATCGCGGCGGGCCGCGCCTTCGCCAGGATCGAGGACGGCCAGGTCCTGTTCAAGGCCGAGATCGGCGCGGTCACCAGTCAGGTATGCCAGGTGCAGGGTGTCTGGGTCCGGCCGGAACTGCGCGGGCGCGGGCTCGCCGTGGCCGGGATGGCCGCCGTGGTGCAGGAGGCACTCCGCTCCGTGGCGCCAGTCGTCTCGCTGTATGTCAACGACTTCAACGCCCCCGCCCGGGCGGTGTACCGGCGGGTGGGCTTTACCGAAACGGCGACGCTGATGTCGGTCCTGTTCTAGGCAGGAACTGATGTCGGTCCTGTTCTAGCGGGACTGCGGCCGGATCGTTATCTATCAGGGCCCGGATTTCTCATCCTGGGCCGACCCCGGGTCCCTGCGCGGCACCCGGGACCCTTCCATGATGCGGGCCCACCGCGTTGCGGCGGGCCCGCATCCTGGCCCCCCCAGTCGCAGTCTCGCAAGCCCTCCCCTTCGCAAGATGCGATTTGTAGGCTAGCTCTCATAAGTCGCAGTAAGTTCGCACACGATGGGGCGTGCCTTGAGCGATAGCCAGTTTGCCGCCGGCCGGCAGGCCGCCGCGAAGTACCTGCGTGAATTACTGCTGCGCCAGGGCCGCTACCGGCCTCAGTGGGAGCGGTTCGCCGAGCGGGTGCGGTCAGGCCAGATCAACCACCTGGCCGTGGCGGAGGTGCTCGCACGGCACCTCTGGAACGCCCCGCGCACGTCGGGGGACGCTGACGTGCTGCCGCGGCAACTGAAGGACACCGTCGGCCGGGCGCTCTCCGGCCACCTGCTCAGCCGGGCCACGCTGGCGCTCTTCATCGAGGCGTTCGGCTTCTCCGGGCAGGAGGAAGACCGCCTGTGGCGGCTGTGGGGCGGGTCGGGCCGGATCAGCGTGCTGTCAGGGCCGCGCGCGATGGCCCCCAGTCAAGAGGCGGAGGTGGCGGCCGCCCTAGGCCCGCGCAGGCATCAGACGCTCTCACTGCACGATCATCACGAGGTCGGCCCGGACGGCTTGCCGACCCGCACGCGCACCCTGCAGGTCATCGAGTCGATCGTCGACAGACTTGACCGGATCCCCTACATCTACGACACGAACGCGCTCACCCTGGAGGTGGGGCAGGGATGCAAGGATCTCTCCGGCCCGCTCTATGAGATCAGGGAGGGCCTCTACGGCACAGACATCTCGCTGGCCAGATCGCTCGCCGCGGGTGAAACCCTCACGCTCGAATACTGGACCACCTACCACTACCATGGGCGACCCGAGACGGCTGAGGAGTGCCAGTACCGCCGGGCCGTGATGCGCCGCCTGGAGAACTTCGACATGCGCGTGGAGTTTCATCCGAGCCGGGTGCCAGCGGCTGTCTGGTGGGCGACCTGGGACGGGATGGATGGCGGCGTCATCGAGCAGGAGGAAGCCGTCCTGGACGGCCAGCACTCGGTGCACAGGTACTTGAGGTCCGTCGAGCGAGCGGTGGTCGGTTTCCACTGGCTGTGGCGGCCCGTGGTCGAGGGTGACTGAGACAGGTCGCGCGGGCCCGGACCTCGATTAGGCTCATTCCGTGTCTGATGCGGAAAAGGCAGTGATCGCCTGCGGTGAGTCAGCCCGGGACGGGGCGCCGAGCCTGGCCATGGCGCCTGACGAGGACGTGGACAGTGCCCTGCGGGCGATGGCGGGGCTGCTCACCGAGCAGGCCGCAGAGATCCTCGCCGCCAACGCCGCGGACGTGGCCGACGCCGAGGCCGAGGGGCTGGGCACGGGGCTGATCGACCGGCTACGGCTCGATGAGACCCGGATCGCCGACATGGCGCGGCAGATCGGGCTGCTCGCCGACGCGGAGTTCCCGCCGGAGACCACCCCCCTGGGTGACCTTCCCGGGGGATTGCGGCTAGCCGAGCGCAGGCTGCCGGTGGGAGTGGTGGGCGCGAATTTCGAGGCCCGGCCGAATGTCACCATCGACGTGGCGTCACAGCTGCTGAAGTCCCGCAACGCGGGGGTGCTGCGCACCGGCGGAGCCGCGCTGCGGTCCGCCGCGGCGCTCCTCGACCATGTCATCTCCCCAGCGATCGCCGGGGCGGGCCTCGATCCCGGTGCGCTGCAACTGGTCCGCACCGCCGACCGGCAGGGAGCGCTCGAACTGGTCCGCCAGCCCCGGCTGATTCCCCTGGTCATCCTGCGCGGCAGCGGCCAGACCACCCGCACCCTGGCCGCCGAGGCGGCCCGGCACGGGGTGCGCACGCTCGCGCATGCGGACGGCGGCGGGGTGCTCTACGCGGACTGCGCGGCTGACCCCGGCATGGTGACGCGGATCGTCACGGCGAGCCTGGACCGGCTGGGTGTCTGCAACCGGCTGAACCTGCTGCTCATCCATTCCGGCGCCTGGCCGGAGATGCTGCCGGTGGTGCTGGAGGCGATCCGTCCGCTGGGTGTCGCCGCCTCGCTCCCGCCGCACGACCACCCGCTGGGCCACGAGTGGGCGCTGGACGCCGGGCACGAGGCCACCGTGACCATAGCCGAGGCCGACGGCCCGGCCCAGGCGGCCGAGGTGGCCAACGCACAAACGTCCGGGCTCGCCGCGACCATCGTCACGGCCGACCCCGGCGCCGCGCGCGAGTTCCTCGCCGCCTACCGCGGGACCGGGGCCTTCTGGAACGTGAGCACCCGGCTGCTCGACGGGTTCAAGCTGCGCGGGGTCCCGGAAACGGGGATCAACGTCGACCGCGTGCCGGGCCCGCGCGGGCCCGTCACCTTCTACGATCTGTGCCTGCGGCAGTACGTGGTCACACCCGCCTGACGGCCCGCGCCGGCCCGCCTGAAACCACACCCCTTACCCAACGAAACCCCGCCGCGACCGCCCCGACCCCTGATGGGGCCGGGACGGCTAGTGGCGACTCAGGTAGTAGCGCCGCGCCGGCGGGCCAGGGTGTCGATGGTCACCGCGGCCAGCAGCACGAGCGCGGTGACGATGAAGGTGGGTCCGGCGGCCAGCCCGATGAGGCCCAGGCCGTTGTAGATCACGGCGATCACGAGCCCGCCGAGCAGGGCATGGATCATCTTGCCCCGGCCGCCGAACAGGTTGGTGCCGCCGATGACCGCCGAGGCGACGGCGAAGAGCACGTACTCGCCGCCGTTGATGCCGGTGCTCATTGAGTTGAGCTGCGACGCCAGCATGATGCCGGCGATTCCCGCCGTGAGGCCGCACAGGGTGAAGCAGAGCGTCCGGATCCTGATCAGGTTGACACCGGCCCTCCGGGCCGCCTCGGCGTTGCCGCCGATCGCGTAAATGTAACGCCCGAAACGGGTCCGGCTGGTCAGGACCGTATAGAGGACGAGGACGCCGAGCACGATGAGGACGGCCCAGGGCACTCCGCTGAGGACAGTGAGGCCGACGCCGCGGTTGGTGTTGCCCACGATGACCACGAGGATGCCGGCGATCGCCATGATGGCGATCTTCAGCACAGTGACGCCCATCGGGGGAGCCACCAGGCCACTGATCCGCCTGCGGCGGTCGCGCATGATCATGTACGAGCCGCCCAGTGCGACCAGGACCACCATGACGACCCAGCCGGCCACCGGGCTGAGATTGCCGGCCGTCAGGTCGTTGAGGATGTTGCTGGGGTCGGGGATCGAGCCGCCCGCGCCATGCCCGGTGTGGGGGACCAGGATGATCAGAAAGCCTTCCAGCCCGAGGTAGCCAGCCAGGGTGACCACGAAAGACGGCAGGCCCAGCCGCGTGATGATGGTGCCCTGCAAGGCGCCGAGGAACGCGCTGGCCGCGAGGCCCAGGATGATGGCTACCCACCACGGCAGCGAGTAGGCCGCCCACAGGGTCACGGTCGCGCCGACCGCGGCGTTGTAGCCGACGGACAGGTCGATCTCGCCGAGCAGCAGGACGAAGACCTCGGCCATGCCCAGCAAGATGAACGGGACGGCCTGGATCATCAGGTTGACCAGGTTGCCCGCGGACAGGAACAGCGAGCTGCGCACCTGGAAGAAGATGACGATCGCGACCAGGCCCAGGATGATGGGCAGCGCACCGCTCTCACCGTTTCTGACCCGCTTGATCCAGATGCGCGCGTACTCGCCCACCGAGTTGGCGATCAGCTCCGGCGCCCCGGCCACTGCCGCATCGTCGGCCGCGCTGGGTTCGGGCTGGTCGGCGACTGCGGCGGCATCTGCCGGGGCAGGTCCGGTGCCGCTTTCTGTCGGTGACATGTTCAGTCCTCCGTGCCGCTGCCGCGGCCGTGTGATGACGCGGGCTCGCTTCCGTTGCCGTTGCCGCCCTGGCGGGTGGACGTGCCCGTGGTCATGTACTCCACGGCGGACTGGGTATCGAAATCAGACGCGGGGCCCGCCGCGACGAGCTGGCCGAGGTAGAGCACGGCCAGCCGGTCAGCGACCTGGAAAACCTCGTTGAGGTTGTGCGAGATCAGGAGGACGGCATGCCCGCGGTTCTTCAGCCGTCCGATGAGATCCAGGACAAGCTCGGTCTGGGTCACGCCCAGCGCCGCCGTCGGCTCGTCCATGATGACGAGCCGGGCGTCCAGCATCACGGCCTTGGCCACGGCGACCGACTGTCGCTGCCCTCCGGACAGCGAGCCGACCAGTTGCCGGATCGAGCGCACCGTGGTCACCCGCAGGTCGGCCAGCGTCTGCTTGGCCGTCAGCTCCATGGCGACCTCGTCGAGCAGCCCGTGCCGCCGTACTTCGTGGCCGAGCATCATGTTCTGCACGATGTCCAGGTTGTCGGACAGGGCCAGGTCCTGATAGACGGTCGCGATGCCCAGGTTGGTAGCGTCCTTGGGGCCGTGCAGATGGATCGGCTTGCCCTTCCATAGCAGCTCGCCGGCGGTTGGCTCCCAGATCCCGGAGATGGTCTTGATGAGGGTCGACTTGCCCGCGCCGTTGTCGCCGACCAGGGCCGTTACCTGGCCCTCGGGAATATCGAGATCGATCCCGGTCAGCGCGTGCACCGGGCCGAAGCTCTTCCCTATCCCGCGCAGCTGGAGCAGTGGCGTGTCCGTCTGGTCGACCGAGGCTGTGCCGCCGGATGGCGCCCGGCCCGCGGATGCGGGCCGGGCGCCATCTCCGGCGCTTGCTGTCACCACTGGGTAGACCCAGCGATGGGCCGAGCGCTCATGATCACCCCGAGATCCCTGCCGCCGTGCAGGCCGCCTTGTACGCGGACGTGCAGAGCTGTGACGCCGGGACGAACTTGTCCGCGATAACGGTCGTGTTCATATTCGCCGGCGTGACCCATGTTGGCACCAAGAGCACCGACGGGACCTGCGCGTGCTCGGTCGAGTCGGTCGTGCTCCCGTTGACCAGGGCCGATGGGGGAGCGTCGCCGGCCCGGATGTACATCGCGAGCGCCGCGGCCGCCTGGGCCTCAAGGTAGATCGGCTTGTACGCGGTGCCGCACTGGTAGCCGGAGAGGATGTTCTGCAGGCCCACGAGGGTGGCGTCCTGCCCGGTCACCGGGAAGGTCTTGGCCTTCACTCCCTTGGTCTGCAGGTAGTGAATGATCGGGGCGGCGTTCTCGTCGTTGGGGGTCAGCACGGAGTTGATGTTCTTGTGCGCGGTGAACTGCCCCTGGAACTCGGTTTCCGCGGTCGGCGGATCCCAGGTTCCGGCCGCGGTGCCGACCTTGACCCATGTGCCCGCGCTGAAGAGCGGGTTCATGACGGCGTTGTAGCCCTGGCCGAACAGTGTGGCGTTGTTGTCGGTCGCCGCGCCGTACATGACGAGCACGTTGGGCTTCGCCACCTTCCACGCGGTCACGCAGCTGACCAGGCCCTGGCCGATCAGCTTGCCGACTTGCACGTTGTCGAAGCTGACGTAGTACTTGCGGCTGCCGCCCAGGACCAGCCGGTCATAGTCGATAACGGCGACGCCGTGGGACTTGGCGTACTTCTCGATGGACGTGCCGACCCCGGCGTCGAGCGGGTCCATGATGAGGACGCTCGCACCCTTGGTGATGTCCGCCTGAGCGTCGGCCAGTTCGGTCGCGTCACTGCCCTGCGCGTTCTGCACGCTGAACTGTGACGACGTGAGGCCCGCTGTTTGCAGGGCCTTCGTCAGGTAGGGCGCGTCGAATTCGACATAACGCGCCGATGTGACGGTGTCGGGCAGAATCACGCCGATGTTGCCCTTGCCGGCTGATGCCAGCGACTTCAGGGTGGCCATCGCTGAGAAGTCGTTCGTGAACGATGTCGCGGAGACCGACGGTACGGTCGCTGAACTGCTGGAACTGCTGGCGCTGCTGGAAGAAGAGCCGCTGCTGCCGCAGGCGGCCAGAAGCAGCGCCGCCCCGCCGGCCACGGCCGTCAGGCCGGCTCTCTTGGTCGGTGAATACAAACAAACCACCTCGCTCATGGGTGAGATACGTCAGGACGCTCCCAATGACAGGCCTGCATGATGGTCACTGCGGGCCAGACACC
>OCZT010006185.1_pt1 | contig 11882 bp, 11 predicted proteins | sample 1539031 | NCBI WGS metagenome assembly OCZT01 (sample SAMEA3539308, study PRJEB22396) | soil metagenome | biome: tundra; feature: field; material: soil | place: USA | collected 2010-05 | depth 0.15 m
TGAACCATCACAACGCCGAGTCCGACGCCCATGCCTGCGCCCGAATCCTCCTGGCAGCGCGCCAACAAGGCCACCCCTATGAGCATGTCCTGAAACGCCATGCTCTGCGGCCGGCCCGGTAGTAGTCTGCGGGAGGTTGCCCGTCCGAATACGCGACGACGTTCATTCAGAAGCGTCGCGTCTGACACATTTACCCACCTGTCTTTCGCGCGGCCAATAGTTTGCTGGGCGGCGAGAGGTGGTCGCCAGGGCGATTTGGGGATTGGTTTTGGCGGGCCAAGCTGATAGGCATGCCACTGAGTATGGAATTGAAGCGACGCGAATTCCTCAAGACCGGTGCGGGGGCGGCGGCTGCGTGGCTGGCACTGCCCGTATTATCCAGCGCGGCTCCGGCAAGCCCCAAAACACACGCCCGTGAGGGTGCTTACCGATACAGCTTCGCCCCTTCTTATGAGACTGCGCACTTCTTTCAATAGTTTAATCATAGCCAGTTTGCTTTGCGCCAGCGCGCAAGCCGATTGGGTTAATGCGCTCAAACCGCAAGGCAAGCCGGCGGGACAGGTGATGGTGGTTAACGCGGGCAAGTCTCAAGGCGGCATCCAGCTCCCCGACCACCCGACACCCCAGGAAACGAACGCTGCGGCCAAGTTGCAGCATTGGATCAAAGAACTGACCGCCGCGTCGCTGCCAATCAAGTCCGGTAATGCGGGTGGCAGCCGAATTGCCATCCGCACCGACGGCACGCTGGGCGACGAAGGCTACGGCATCGCCGTCAGTCGTGGCCAAATCATCCTTTCGGGTGGCAAGACTCGCGGCGTCCTCAACGCGGTCTATGCGCTTCTTGAGGAGGATCTCGGCTGCCGCTTCTATGCCAACGATTCCATCCGCTTGCCCAGGACGAACACGCTGGTCATCGCCCCGGTCGATCGCCGCTACGTTCCCCAACTAAGGATTCGCGACCCCTTCTACGCCTGTGCCTTTGACCCGGTCTGGTCGCTGCGCAACCGCGCCAACTCGCCGCACGCTGCTGTCCCCGAGGAGCAAGGCGGCCACAAGGATTACGCGGGCATGTTTGTCCACACCGCCGCGCAAATTGTGCCGCTGAACAATTACTTCAAAGAACACCCGGACTACTTTGCGCAGGCGGCCGACGGCGCGCGCACCACCGCCCAACTTTGCCCCACACACCCCGAGGTGGCGAAGATCGCGATTGCTTACGTACGCCAGGTGCTGCGGGACAATCCGCATACCGAGATACTAAGCGTGTCAAAGAACGACTGCCAGATAAGCTGCCTCTGTCCGCGCTGCAAGAAGCTGCGCGAAGAAGAAGGCTCCGACATGGCCAACCAGCTTTTCCTCGTCAACCAGGTGGCACAAGCCATCGAGGCGGAATATCCCACTGTCATCATCGACACCCTGGCTTACCTGGAAACCATCCAAGTGCCCAAGACAGCGCGCCCGCGCAACAACGTGGCGATCCGGCTATGCAACGACACGGTGGGGGCGTGGTCGCATCCGTTCACGCCGGCCGAACAATGCGACACGGCCAAGCTGGTCAGCGCCTGGGGCGCCATCCACAATCGGCTCTACATCTGGGATTACAACGTCAATTTCAGCCATTACCTGGCCCCAATGCCGAACCTGGATGTTATGGCGGCCAATATCCGCTTCTGGATTAAGAATCACGCGGAGGGCGTCATGCTTCAAGGGGGCTATCAGGGGCCCGCCGAGCGCGACCAACTCAAATCGTGGGTGGCTGCCAAGCTCCTCTGGAACCCCGCCTGGGACGAGAAAGCGCTCACCCGCGATTTCATTCAAGGCCACTATGGCAAGGCGGCCCCGGCACTCGAAGAATATGAGACGTTGCTGGAGCGGATGAGGGCCGACCATGCGTCCGAGATGGCCTCTCCGCCCGGCGGCATCCGTTATCCGATGGACGCGCCGTTCTTAACCAAGGAGTTCGTGACGCGGGCGACCGACATCTTCGCACGGGCCAGGCAGTTGGCCCGGGGCGACGATGACCTCACGCGGCGCGTCGAGCACGCAGAGCTGCCCATTCTTTACGTCAAATGCGTGCGTGGTCCAGAGTTTGCCGGGGACAGTTACGCGCGGGTGGTGGGCGAGTTTGAACGCATTGCACGGCGAGAGAAGATCAAGTTCCTGCAGGAAGGCGACCCCGACTTCGAACCCAAGCTTGCTGGATATAAGAGCCGCATCCCCAAGCCGGCCGCTACCCGGTAAGCCATACCTTTTGCGAAGCAATTACTCCCATGAAACCTGGCGCTATTCTCGTTCTGGCGGCGGCAATCTTGCCGCTGCTGGGAGTCGCCGCGGAGAAGCCTCTTGCCTCGGAGTCCGGTTTCCGTCAGGGGCTGACACTGTATGTCTCGAAGCTCGGAGACGACTCGGACGGCCGGAGTTGGCGAACCGCTTTTCGGACTATTCAAGCCGCTCTGAATGCGGTCCCCAACGACCTGGGCGGGCATCGTGTTATCATCCGGCCTGACACCTACGCAGAGGCCAACCTCGACTCGAAGCATAAAGGCGCAGCCGGCGCCTACAATACGATCGAGGGGGACTGGGACGGCAGCCTTGGCTCGGGCGCTCGCGGATGGGTGGTAATTGATTCAGGCGCGCCGCGCGTGGTAGTGCGCACCAATCCCAAGGCGCCCACGGGCAACCCGACCTTCATAGTGTTGCCCGATGGCGACCCGGACAAGGAGACCGGCCTCAAGAGCGTTGATTGGTGGGGACCATGGCGGTGCGACCCCGCTTACTCGGCAGCGGGCTGGGACCGCTGGGTATTCCGCCGACTTTATTGCACCGGGTCGGAGGCTGGCGTGGGCTGGGACATGACCTGCCAGGCAGGGGTCGAGTTCTCGGCCGTAGTTGAGGATTGTGTCGGCCTCGGACGCTTCGCCGGAGCCTGCGTGATGGGACACGTTGGCCGCCCCGGCGAGCCGGTCCTGTTCCGGCGCTCATATTTCATGTGCCTGGATGTCTGGGGCGACGCCGGGGCCGTTTATGTCCGGGCGCACAACAAGTCCATGCCGGCAACACCGGACACGGTATTTGAAGACTGCACGATTGTCGGGCCGGACAACGCGTTGCAGGTCGGTTATCCCGGGTTCGAGGGCTACACGCGCGTCCTATTCAAGAACAGCCGTCTCGTGGTGCTGAACTTCTCGCAGCCCCAAGGCACTCCCTCCACCGGCGCGGTCTATAGCGATCTGGCCGGAAAGTTCCTGCATGTGGATTTCGAGGATTGCACGGTGATGGGTTATCGAGTGCTGGGGGCGCGCAAAGATGATCTGTTCTCTTACACCACCAAGGGCACCAACCGCGCCTATGTCCAATATCGCCAGCCGGTGCCCGAGGGCTTCGAGCGCCTCCGCTTCTGGCCGGTTGAGGTGTTCAACGAACTGCTACCGCCACGGTTTCAATCGCCGACCGATGCAACGTCTGCTGCCACCAGGCCCCGCTTGATCAAGATCCCCATGGCATTCGGCCCGCAGGCAATGGAGAACACACCCGTTGTGTTCAATTCCCGTCCCCTGCTGGTGCTTAACTACCGGGATGACGCCAAGAACAAGACCGACGAATACAAGCGCAGCATGTACCTATACATCCTGGACCTCAGCACCGGCCGTGAAGTGGCGCGCTTTGGGAAAGGTCATTCGTTTGCCAACGCCTTTGTCAACGGCTCGGAGCTGCATGTGTTCGCCAGCGAAGGCACCGACCGGGACTGGTTCCAAAGCCTCTACCGCTTTTCAACGACCGACCTGAAGACCTGGAAGCGGCAGTTGGCGATACCCCAGGCTCCAAGCGAGCACCTCTTCAACGCGTCGGTTTGCCGGGATGACCAGGGCTACCTCATGGCGTATGAGTCGGACAAGCCGGTGTCGTTCTGCTTCAAGTTCGCCCGGTCCGCGGACCTCGCGGCCTGGAAGAAGCTCGAGGGCCTGGTGTTTACCGGGCTGGGCGGTGAATACAGCGCCTGCCCGGTGATCCGCTACGTCGCGCCGTATTACTATGTGATTTACCTGCACGCGGCAGTGGCGGGGCACAAGGGCTGGGTTTCCTTCCTGGCCCGCTCCAAAGACCTGGCGGCTTGGGAGTTAAGCCCCTTCAACCCGATCCTGGAAGCCGGCCCGGGAGAAGGAGTCAATAACTCGGACGTGGACCTTTTCGAATACGAAGGAAATACCTACCTGTTCTACGCGACGGGCGATCAGGCGACCTGGGGCACGGTCCGCATGGCAATGTTTGCGGGCTCCATGAAGGAGTTCTTTACCAGCTATTTCCCGGACGGCGCCCCCACCATAAAAGTCAGCGCACGGTAAGGTGTTCATTCGCCCCGCCCGTTCAGGAGCGCTACTTGCACTTGGGGGGCAACCCCTTCCGCAAAAATGCATTTTGTGGGGAACCTTTTGCTTATTCCTGCATCTTACGATCGATAGCAGACCGTTTTTACCAAAACCAAACGTATAAGCAGCAAAGGAAAAGCATGAAGACCACGTCGCAGTCCTACTCGATCCGATCACTCGGCATCGCCACCGCCGCCGGGAGAATCCTTCTCGGCCTGATGCTGGCGATTGGAACTGCCCTCTCCGTCCACGGGCAGGGCCAAATCGCCAGCGGCACCATTAGCGGTTCGGGCAGCGGTCCGTCGTACACGTACAGCCTGTCGTTTAGCGATGCCCCGAGCGCCACCTCACCGATCGGCAGTGTTTGGTATGCCTGGGTTCCCGGGTCCTTTTATCTGCCGGGCACTCCTACCAGCGCTTCGGCGCCGGCGGGCTGGACGGCCACCGTTGATGCCAATTCCGTTCAGTTTTTCGCCAACTCGGCTGCGAACGACATCGCGGCAGGAAGCACGCTGTCGGGGTTCGATTTCCAGGCCAACTTCTCACCAGCGGATTTGGCCGCCGCCGCGAATTCGGGCCTTTCGGTCGCCTATTCAGGCCCACTTTTCTCTGACGCCGGCAATCTCTTTACCGTTCAGCCGGCGACCGTGCCGGAGCCGACCGCGCTGACGCTGCTGGTTTGCGGCGCGACCGGGTTGTATTTGATTGTCCGCCGTCGGCTTCCGGTTGGCTGCCGAAAAGCTTAGAGCTGGTTTCGGATGCCCCGAATAACCGTCTCGGCTTCCAGCCAGCTCACATTCCGAACCACCACTGGACCAGGCGCTGGCCACCAAATACCCAGATCGCGGCGGCCAGGGCGATGTAAGGCCCGTATGGCAGGCGGGAGGACCACTCGCGTTTGCGCAGGACGATCAAGGTGACGCCGACCACGGAGCCGATCATCGAACTGAGCATCAGCGAGAACACTACCCCTTTCCACCCGAGGAATGCGCCGATGGCGGCCATGAATTTCACGTCCCCCAGACCCATCACTTCCCGCGGAAGCGCGATCTCCGCACTCACCACCTCCATGTGGGGCTGTTCCTCCGGGATCAATTGCTCGTCGCCAATCCGCAGGCTGGCGGGAGTGAGCCGCACTTGGACGTCCTGGTAGCACCGGTCCACCAATTCCACCGTCCGGGCGTGGAAGGTGATGGCGTCCGACTGGCGATAGAAGAGGTCTTCATAAGGGATTTCTTCCTGCGGCAAATGCACCGCGTGCTCGGTGAAGATGATCGTGGTGTCGGCAGGCAGCGTCACTTTCTGGCGGCCAAACAACAGTTTGCCCAGGCGGAGGATGCAGTAGATGATGCCGGCGCCGGCCACGATGCCCAACACGCTTTCCCGCAACGAGCCGGACAGCAAGGTCTCCGAGTGGAGGCTGGGCAGGAGAAAGGAGCAGACGAAGCCAACCACGGTCCCGCCCACGGTGATTTCATCGGGGATAATGAAGTGCTCGAAGTCGATAAACGTCGCGGTGATCAGGCCGGCGAGGAAGACGGCATAAACGAGCGCAAGCCAGGCAGACTCGCGCCCGAACGTCAGCCAGCAGCCTAGAAAGGTTATGGCCGTCAGCAACTCGACCAGGAAATAGCGGATGGAAATGGGCGCGCCGCAGTTCCGGCATTTCCCGCCGAGATACACCCAGGTGACCAGCGGGAGGTTCAGATACCATGGGATTGAATAATTGCAGTGCGGACAGTGGGAGGGCGGGGAAACGATGCTTTGCCCTAGCGGCAGCCGGTAGATGCAGACGTTGAGGAAGCTCCCGACGATGGCGCCAAACAGAAAGAACACCACGAACCAGAAGTGGAATGGGACGGCCGCCCAGTTGTGCAGATCGAATGTAGCGTTGAGCATGCGGGGTTAAGATCCGAAAGCCGAAGGCCGAAACCCGAAGGAATACCGAAGGCCGAAATCCGAAGGGCGGTTGTCAGTCATAGAGGTTCTTTTCCAGCGCCCGGCGCATGGTTTCCAGGGGGGCGGTTTGGCCGGTCCACAATTCCAAGGCCTTGGCGCCTTGATACAGCAACATGCCGAGGCCGTTGGCGGTGCGGCAGCCGGCGGCTTTGGCGTCCCGGAGCAGCGCGGTTTCCGCCGGGCGGTAAATCATGTCATATACCGCGCCGGCCTGCTGAAGCGCGAACTGTCTGCCGTCCAGCGGGGACGGATCGTTCGGCTTCAGGCCGAGCGAGGTGGCGTTCAATACCAGGTCCACCGGTCCGGCCGGGTAGCTAGTCTTCACTTTCACGCCCGGATGGCGCTCGCGGATTTCCTTTGCGACGGCGTCCGCCTTGCTCAGGGTGCGGTTGACCAGCCACAGCTCTGAGACGTGTTCCGAGGCGAGCTTCAACGCGGCGGTCCGCCCTGCCCCGCCGGCCCCGAGCAATAGGATCTTCGCACTGCTCAACTCCAGTGCCAAATCTTCGTGCAGGGAGCGTGTGATCGCGTCCGCGTCAGTGTTGAACCCGTGCGCGCGGGTTTCCCGCGGCGCTTCCACAAACTCGCGCAGCGGCTGCCACGCGCCGTGCTCGTCCCGGCCCTCGAAGCGGATGGTGTTTACCGCACCCCAGGTTTTGGCGGATTCGTCGAGCAGATCAACCATCTGCACCGCCAGCAACTTGTGCGGCACCGTGAGATTGAGCCCGACGAAGTTCATCGCCCGGGCACCCTGAATGGCCGCGCGGAGGTTATCGGGGTCCACGTCGAACGCCAGATAGCGCCAGTCCAAGCCGAGCGCGGCCAGCCCCGCATTCTGCATCGCGGGCGACGCCGAGTGCTTGACGGGATGCCCGTACACGGCGCAAATGCGCGTGCTGGCACCAATCGGTTGTAAGAACGGCCCGGACACGCGCTGGTTATAGGCAAGCGGGGGCGAAGTTCAAAGAGCAAAATCACAGATATGAGAGGCGATTAAAGCCGGTGCTTGCCCATATTCTGGAATCCACTTACCTTTGGACCCAGGACCTAAACTATGTCGAGCAACCTCCAGGCGGTGGCGAAATCTCTGGGTTTGGAACAATACCGGCGGCACATCTTCCTGTGCGCCGACCAAACCGAACCAAAGTGCGCGTCGAAGCAGAGCGGCCTGGAGTCATGGGAGTTCCTGAAGCGGCGGCTCAAGGAGCTGGGCCTGGTGGGACCCGAGCCGCTGGTCTATCGGAGCAAGGCCAATTGCCTGCGCGTCTGCACGCAAGGGCCAATCGCGGTGGTGTATCCCGAGGCCGTCTGGTATCACTCCTGCACTCCGGAAGTCCTGGAGCGGATCATCCAGGAGCACCTAATCAATGGGAAGGTTGTCGAGGAATTCGCCTTCGCAAGGAACCCGCGGTTCGGAAACGTCTGATTGCGTTATTGCGTCAATAGCTTGTCCGCCTTGGCGGCCAACACGAAGTCGCTTTCGGTCAGCCCGTTGATCTTGTGGGTCCAAACCGTGAGCTTGACCTTGCACATGCGGTACCTTCCGGCTCTGGCAAATAGCGCCGGGAGCGGCAGCCCCCGGCGTTAAGTCTTCATACCGCACATTATTATGGACATTCCACACGGGGGGCCGTATTTATCCGGCGACTGGAGTAAGCGGAGATGGCCAGGCTAGTCATTAAATCCACCGAGTTTGGCGACCGGGTGATTGAACTCAATCTCGGGGTTAACCGCTTTGGGCGGAGCCCGAAGAATGAGGTTCAGATTGAGCATCCCACGGTGTCGGCCAGACATTGCGAACTCGTGCTCGCCGACGACGGCGTTGTGGTGCGTGACTGCGATTCCGCCAACGGCACGTACGTTGACGCCCAACGAATCAAAGAAGCCAAGCTATCCGCCGGCCAGATCCTGCAACTGGGGCAGGTCGAGTTGCTGGTCGAGACTACGGAGGCTATCGTCGCTATTCCCAAGTTCGATATGCCTCGCCCGGCGCCACCGGTGGTCCTGTCGGATGGCTCCCTGATTTGTCCCCGCCATCCTAAAGCGCGGGCGACTCATCAGTGCACCCATTGCCGGGAAATCCTGTGCGACGAGTGCGTGCACCTCCTCCGGCGGCGGGGCGGCAAGCTCATGCGGCTCTGCCCGCTTTGCAGCCACGAGTGTGTGTTGATCGGCGGCGAGAAGCGGAAGAAGCAGTCCTTCTTCGACCGGTGGCGCCGGACCGTCAGGCTGCCCTTCTTCCATGGCTCCAAGCAGCTTTAACTCGACACCTTCCGTCTGATCGAGGACTTTCGTCTGCGCCATGCGCCTGCTCAAATGAGAGCGCGACTATTCTCGTTGATTCTGCTGTGGGCTTGCTTTGCCGGCCTGGCGCAGGAGGTTCTGCCTCACACGCAACCCCTGACTCTCCAGGGCGACCTCTCCGCGCAAATGGTCGCCGGCATCGACCGGTGCCTTACGCGGCTGACCGCGCAATCAATCGGCGAACGGCAACAATACTGGCAGCGCGACTTCTCTTCTGCGGAAGCCTACGACCGCTCGGTCCAGCCAAATCGCGAGCGGCTGCGCTCGATCTTTGGCGCGGTGGACGCGCGCCTTCCAGTCACAGCGCTGGAGTTTATGAGCAGCACCAGCAGCCCGGCGAAGGTTGGCGAGACGGAGTCCTTCACCGTGCACGCGGTGCGCTGGCCGGTGTTTGAAGGCGTGTATGCCGAGGGCTTGTGGCTTCAGCCCAAAGGCGAACCCGTCGCCAGCATCGTGGCGATTCCCGACGCCGACCAGACGCCGGAGATGCTGGTTGGCCTCGCGCCGGGATTGGCGCCCGAACGCCAGTTCGCGCGCCGGCTGGCCGAGAACGGCTGCGAGGTCCTCGTGCCGGTTTTGATCGACCGGCAGGACACCTGGTCGGGAAACGCCCATATCAAACGCTTTACCAACTTGCCGAATCGCGAGTGGATTTACCGCCAGGCCTATGAACTGGGCCGGCACATCATCGGGTATGAAGTGCAAAAGGTGTCGGCGGCGGTGGACTTCTTGGAAAGCAGAAAGCAGTCCACCCTCCGCAGTAGTGCTACGGAGGACGGGAAAACAGAAAGCAGAAAACCAAGGATCGGGGTAGCCGGGTATGCGGAGGGGGGATTGATAGCGTTCTATGCCGCGGCGCTGGATCGGCGGATCGAGGCGACGCTCGTGAGCGGCTACTTCGACTCACGGCAAGCGCTCTGGGAGGAGCCGATCTACCGGAATGTGTTCGGGCTCCTGCGGGAATTCGGCGATGCGGAAATCGCCAGCCTCATTGCGCCACGGGCCTTGATTGTCGAATACAGCCCCGTGCCGAAGGTCGATGGCCCGCCACCGCCCCGCGAGGGACGGACAGGAGCTGCCCCCGGGAAGTTGCGGACGCCCGACTACACGTCCGTGGAAGCCGAGTTCGAACGGGCGCGGACGCTCCTCAGAGCAGCCGATCATAAAGACCTGGACCGGTTCAAACTCATCACCGGCATTGAGGGCGTGGCCACCGGGCCGGGCTCAGACCGGGCGCTCGCGGCCCTCCTTAACGCCCTTGGTGTGTCTGACCGGGAACTCAAACGGCCCGCCGAGGCTCCGGCCGATCTGCGTGTGGCCTTCGATCCCGCTGCACGCCAGCAGCGGCAAGTCAAAGAGCTGGAAGACTACACGCAGAGACTGCTTCGCGAGTCAGAGAGCGCGCGCGCCGACTTCTTTTGGAAGAAGGTCAACACCACCTCGGCGCACAACTGGGAGACCTCGTGCGTTCCCTTCAGGCAAATCCTCTGGGACGAGGTCATCGGTAAGCTGCCGCCCCCTGCCCTGCCAATTAACGCCCGCTCACGCCGCCTGAGTTTGCCGTCGGCTGGCCAGCCCTCCGAGCGCCCCGCCTCCGCGTCGGGTGGCGAGACCGCCGGCGCAAAGGGCTGGACGGGCTACGAGGTGGTGCTCGACGTCTATCCGGACGTGTTTGCGTGGGGCATTTTGCTCGTGCCCAAAGACCTCAAGCCAGGCGAACGCCGCCCCGTGGTGGTCTGCCAACACGGCCTGGAGGGACTACCCACGGATGTTATGGAACAGGACCCGAAGAGCGATGCGTACCACTACTACAGCGGGTTCGCGGCGCGGCTGGCCGAGAAAGGCTTTGTTGTGTTTGCGCCGCAAAACCCCTGCCGCGGCAACACCGCCCTCCGCCAACTGCAGCGCAAGGCGAATCCATTGAAGGAATCCCTCTTCTCCGTCATCATTGCCCAGCAAAGCCGGATGCTTGACTGGCTGGACGAGCTGCCCTTCGTCGATGCCAAACGCATTGGGTTCTATGGGTTGTCGTATGGCGACAAGACCGCAATGCGGGTGCCTGCGGTGTTGCCAGGCTATGCCCTTTCCATTTGCTCGGGAGATTTTAACGATTGGATTCGCAAGGACGTGTCTGTCGATTCTCCCGTAAGCTACTTGTTTACCGGCGAGTATGAAATGCCGGAGTGGAACCTGGGACCAATGTTCAGCTATGCCGAGCTGGCGGCCCTGATAGCGCCCCGCCCCTTCATGGTCGAGTGCGGCCACAGCGACTCAGTGGGGCCGGATGAATGGGTCGCCGCCGAGTATGCCAAAGTGCGGCGGCTCTATGACCAACTGGGCATAGCCGACCAGACCGCCATCGAGTTCTTCAACGGCGGCCATACGATCAACGGCATGGGCTCCTTCGAGTTCCTCCACAAGCATCTGAACTGGCCTCCCTAACCGGGTTGACAGCCTTTGCTTCAGATGATACTGTTTTGATACTGCAATGCCGCGTAAAGTGCGCCAACTGATTGCCGATCTGACACGAGCCGGTTTTACTAATCGGGGTGGCAAAGGCAGCCACCGGAACTTCACGCATCCAAAAGGGGTGCGGGTGACTTTGAGTGGCGGCTCGGGCGATGACGCCAGGCACTACCAGGAACGAGATGTGCGGCGGGCATTGGACGCGGTGAAAGAGTGAAGTTTATGACACGCAAGCAAATCAAAGAGCAGGCGGCGCGCTATGCGAAGTTTGTGGAGTGGAGCGATGAAGACCAGTGCTTCATTGGCCGTTGCCCCGAACTGATGCTGGGCGGCGTTCACGGGAACGACGAGGCGAAGGTTTATGCCGAACTTTGCACTGCAGTGGAAGAAACGATTGAATTGATTCACGCGGACGGCCAGGAGATGCCGCACCCGATGGGCAAGAAGGCTTTCAGCGGCAAGTTTGTCCTGCGCGTTGAACCGGCCATCCACCGCCGCCTCGCGGCCAAAGCTTTGGCTGCGGGTGAAAGCCTTAACAGCTATTGCGTAAAGACGCTGGTGAAAGCTTGACGACGAACGGGCGCCGTAGCCTGGCCTGGGCGCGGCGGTCCAGCGCAATCACTTCGGGCGGCCTTTTAAGTCTGACATCCCTCTCGTTGGACATGGTTTTGGGTTGCCCAAATCGAGCGTGACTATTCAGGCCGCACTTCTCACAATTTGCTCCATGCAGTACTGGCTGGTAAAGCAGGAACCGGAAGCCTACTCGTGGGCGACATTTGTGAAAGA
>OCZT010006186.1_pt1 | contig 11876 bp, 11 predicted proteins | sample 1539031 | NCBI WGS metagenome assembly OCZT01 (sample SAMEA3539308, study PRJEB22396) | soil metagenome | biome: tundra; feature: field; material: soil | place: USA | collected 2010-05 | depth 0.15 m
GTGGTCGGCCCGGGGCTGGGCGACTCCGGCAAGCTCGCCCTCGCCCCGGACACCAAGTCAACCTGGGCACTGCTCGTTCAGTAATCGGCTGGGGTACCCACGACAATCGAGCCAGCCCATACGCGACGGCCGATGAGGTCGCCCAGGTTAGGGTCGGGTGACTGGGACAGAGGCTCTCTTGGGAGAACACAGGTTGGGCAGGCCGTTCGTTGGACGATGGGCTTCGAGCCCGGGGCCCCCGCCAGAACCACGGAACCCGCGCGTTTGCGGGGTTTCCGCCGATGGACCTTACTGGACACCACTCCAACCCCTCCGGACCCCTGGAAGCGTTGCTCCGCGGCCCGCCCAGCACGGGCGATAGCCCCGTCGCCGCGGTCGCAAACGGGCAGATTACTCGCCCTGGGCAAGCTGCCCGAGCCATTGCATCTCGGCATCTCCGGCAGGGCCGGATCATCGACGCGATGGGACAGCGTGTTCGTGCGGTCAATTTCCTCGCGTATAAGGGACATCGTCCCACCGCCGGAGGTTTGTGCGACAGCCACCGCGCATTGCGGAAACGGCGGCTCGGCTCTTGCTCGTCTCTTGCTCTGCGGAAGCGTTGGCCGTTTCGGCCTCTCGGCCGCCGCGACGCCGAACGTGCCTAACTGGTGGCGATCGTGAAGTGCAGTGTTCGTGTTGTTGAGCGTTTGCCTGACGCGGCCGCGGTCACCAGCAGCGTGTAGCTCCCGGGCCTCAGCCGTTTGTGCTTGGAGATGAGGCCCTGAAAGCGCACCTTGTTGGTTCCCGCGTGTGCGGAGAACGTCAGCGTGCCGGCGATGACCGTGCGAGTACAGCGACGCTTGTTCTTGTTCTTCCTGGTCTGTGCGACGCAGGACTTTCCGACCTTGCGTCCGCGGGCCGGCTCCGTGAACCTGAAGGTCACGCTCGCCGACTCGTTGAGGCCGAAGGAGAACGTCGTCCCGAGCGGGAGCCTCTTCTTCTTGGCGCTGATGTGGGCGAGCGCGTTGCCCTCGCGCCAAGTCTTCGCCGTCTCGCTCAGGCTGCTGAGGATCGGTGCGAGCAGAGGGGCCACGACCGGCGCAGCGCCGACCGGCGCAGCGCCGACCGTGATCGACGCCGTCACGACGGCTGCGGTCCCGTGGCTGCTCGATGCGTCGTAGCTGAAGCTGTCGGGGCCCGAGTAGCCGGGTGCGGGCGTGTAGACGGCCTGGCCGGTGGCGGCGGTGAGCGACAGCGTGCCGTGTGCCGGCGTGCCGACGATCGCGTACGCCAGTGGAGCTTTGACCGGGTCCGCACACTGGAGCTGGATCGTGACCGGCTTACCGAACGCGGTGGCTGAGCTCAGTGGATTGCAGGTCGGTTGCGGGCTGAACTCGTAGGCACCAATGTCGGTGCTGGCGCCGAACTGGCGCGGGTTGCCTTCGAAGTCGAGCGTGCCGTCGGCTGGTTGGTTCAGCCCGGCGTCGATCGTGGGCGAGCCCACCAGCTCACGGAAGTCGCCCGCCGCGGCGTTCGCGAACAGCGGCGGCGCTTTGACGTTGCCCCCTTCGCTGGTGCTGCTGACGGCGCCCGTGGGGCTGGCGTAGTCGGAGTGGGTCAGGTAGATAATGCCGTGGAGCGAGGCGCTCACGTCGTGGCCGCCGGCCGAGTTGACCGCGATCGTGTTGTAGGCATTCAGGAAGAGTTCGCCGCTGGCGCCTTCGTGGAACAGCTGGATCGCGGGCGCAAGGGCGGCCTCGGAGTAGATCGTGTCGTTGTACAGCGTCTCGGTCGCAGACCCTTCGTTGGACCGGATCCCGACCGCGCCGCTAGTGCTGCCGGGCAGGGCGACGATCACGCTGTCGCGAAGCGTGCCGTTGTAGCACTGGCACAGCATGTTGCCGCCGATGGACTTACCGCTGATGAACAGCCGTTCGAGTACCCCGGAATCGATCCCAAGCGCTTCCACACTGCCCTGCTCTTCGATGTCGAGGTAGCCGAGGGACAGGCTGTCCACTTCGTTGGCGCGGAAGACCGCGGTTGTATGCCCCGTAATGACCGGGCGCGGCTTTCCGGCGACGCCGTGGACGCTCATCCCGGCTGCGCCCGGTTCGATCGCACTGCCCGAAACGCTGTAGTTGCCCGGTTCGACGATCACCTCTTCGCCTTTGGCGGGTTTGTTGCTGCCCACGCCGTGAACGGCCGTGGTGAGGTCGCATGCCGTCGCCGGGGTCTGGCAGTTGCTCGACGACGCCCCGGTGGAGCTCGCGTAGCGCACCGCCCAGGCGCTGGGCGCGCCCGCCAGCGGCACGCTCAGCGCGATACCCGCGAGCACGATGCGCACGACGGTCCGCAGTATCGGGAGTGAAGGCACCGGCACGCCAGCGCGAGTCTACCAGGCACGCTACTGCTCCCGCCCGACGAGGCAGCGCTCCGCAGCGCCGCTGCTCGCGCAAAGCGAGCGCGCCGATCCACGAGCCCCAGACTGTCGAGATGGACGAGGAGGAGGACTGGAGCACCCCGATTTGATCGCTTCTGCTTTGCGCCGAAGAAGCTGGAGACCGGCTCGGCGTTATCGCGCTCGAGCGTCGGCGCTCACCCCGTCCGCCGCAGTGTCAACGTGATCGCGTGGAAGTACGTGCCCTCGGTGACGGAGTGGCCCGCCTTGTCTTCGGACCGCCAGGGGGTCGTGCCATTGATGCGCAAGACGATCCTTCGCCGGCGTTTGTCGAAGAGGGTTCCCGGGTCGATCTTTGCCACGGCCGCGATGGCGGGCGGCATTTCCGGCCCAGTGCAGCTCGAGAACGGATCGGTGCCCACGGGTGCCCCGAACACCGCGAGCCCCTGGAGATGCTCCCGCCCGTGGCGGCGGGTGGACTGGGGCTGCACCATCACTTCCCAGTGCTTAACCGACCTCATCCCGCAGTCTTGGGCTTCGGCCGGGTTGCCGTTGCACGGGTTGTTGGGGGGAATGTCGTTATGACGCTCGATCGTGCCGACGACACCCGGGATCTGGGCGTACCCCGAGCCGCTGGGGCCGAGCTCGACGAGCCCTTGTGATTCCCCGGCATCGACGATGTGCGCCGTGACCGGCTGAGCCTTCGTCGTGTTGAAACGAACCGTCTGTGACGCCGTGATCGGCGGTTGACACACGCCCTGTTCCATCGAAGTGAGCGTGCTCTTCACCGTCTCTTCGAGCTGTATGGTCGCCTTGAAGGCGGCGCTCTTCGCCTGTGCATACGGCGCCACGGTGAGCACGACCGCCAAGGCCGCAGCGAAGGCCAGCACCGGAGTAACAGACGGCTGGTGGTTCGACGGCATTGCGAGGCTCGCTTTCGCTCGGTCGTCCGTCGCGGGCCGGTGCGCGATCGCGGCAAGGGTCAGGAACGGCTGGTCAGACCGGCTGACGCATCATCCTCCTTCTAGGAGGCAAAGTCAAGATCCGTCTGGGGGCGCCCCGCTCCCGCTCTTGGACGACAAGGGAGCGTCTCCGGACGCCTGTGCGACAGCCCGCTCAGGACGAATACCGAGCGTGCTCGATGGACCGACGCTCACGCTCGGTCCTGGCGCAAAGCGATAGCGGGTCGGCAAGCCGGGAGCACGAGCTGGGAGTGTGCTACTCGCGCTTTCGGCGCGCTAGGCGGTCAGCTTCGAGGACATGGTGATCACCACCGAGCGCCCCATCCGCGAGATCGCCCAGATCCATCGAGACGTTCCGCCGCCACGACGAACTGTGCCACGCGAACGCTGCCGAAGAGCACGTGCGACGGCACGCCCTCGCATGCGGCTAGCCCCGCAGCTTCGGGATCGCCACGCGCCAGAAGGTCATGTCTTTCTTGACGGCGTCCAGATACTCGGCCTCGGGTGTGTTCAGCTTGGCGTAGTCGATCCCGGTGATGTTCATGCCGGCGTCGTTGTCGAGCGCGGGCGCATCCCAAGCCTCGCGCATGTACTTGCCAGCGACGCGTCGGGTTTCACGAACCAGGACGTCGTACTTTGTCGACACGGCCGTGGATTCCGTGCTGATCTGTGCGAGGTAGCTGTTGAGGGACTCCTGGACGGCATGGAGGACCCCCGAGATCCGCAGCCGTTCTTCGCCGCGGCCATCCGCCGCTGAAAAGGACGTGAAAAGGACGTGGAGCGCAAAACGGCCCTTCCAACACCTCTCAAAGCGGCCTCCGCGAGCGACCCGAAACCCGCCGATTAGCAGGCATCTTCAGAAATGGCGAGACCCAGACTCGAACTGGGGACACCATGATTTTCAGGGATGGTCGTCGCGGACTGAATCTCTCGGCCGGCCGTCCTGCACGCTCATGCGCCCGGCGCCAGGTGCCCCACAGACCGGACAGCCTGGCGTGTCGATGTTCATATGCAGGCCTACGCCAAGCGCACGACGCCCACGGCGCCCGGCGCGATCGACCGCTGGTCAGAGATCGGCAGAGCTCGCCTCCGCGCGGAGCCCACGAGATTACCTCCACAAGTCAGGGCACCTCAGCGCAACTGAGGGCGTCTGACGAGATCGCCTATCGCGTTTTGACGGGCAATTGGACCCCGTTTGGACCCCGTCGCACGCTTCAGCAGCGCCCCGCAGGTGCCAAACCATGCCCAATAGCAGGCACTTCTCGTAGTCGGGGAGACAGGATTCGAACCTGCGACCGCCCGGCCCCCAGCCGGGTGCGCTACCAGACTGCGCCACTCCCCGTGACGACTTCGATTCTACGGACATGTCCGCCGGATGCTGCCGTCCGATCGCCGTGCGAACATACGTTCGTGACATGCCTCGACCACCGGCTCGACCGGGATCTCCGCGGGGTTCCAGCCAACCACGGCTTGGCCGAACCGAAGGCGTCGCGTGCCTGCCCCGCGTGCCTGCGACGCTCCGCGTTGATCGCGGCGCTGGCCCCCGCGATCGAGCAGCGGTCGCTGCACCGCCGGGATCTGCTCGCCCTGCTCGCGCTCTCAAACGAGCAGCTGCTGCTCGCAGCCACGAACGTCGGGAATCCTCACGGGGTCTCGCGCCGGCGCTCTGTCTCCCTCTCTCTCCCGCCGCCAATCCCCACCGAGCAGGTACCCACCGCCATCTGCCGTCACGATCCCAGCGGCGAGGGCTACCCCGAGGCGCTCGCACAGCTGGACTGCGCGCCCGCCGTGCTGTACGGGACCTGCACGACCGAGCGTCTGCGCGAGCTGCTCTGCGGGCCCACCGTCGCGATCCTCGGCAGCCGCGACTACTCCTCCTACGCCCGGCGGATCGCGTTCGAGCTCGCCCGCGACCTCCCCCGCGCCGGGGTCACCGTCATCAGCGGCGTCAACGAGGGCCTGGAAGGAGTCGCCCACCACGGCGCGCTGCACGCGGGCGGCAGCACGATCGCCGTGATGGCCGCCTCGCCCGATCGCGCCCACCGCGCCCACCACGATCCTCTGCACAGACGCATCCTCGCCCACGGCGCCGCCGTCTCAGAGCTCCCACCCGGGTTCATCGCGCGCCAGGGCTGGCCGTTCATCGCCAGCCAGCGCATCATCGCCGCGCTCGCCGGCCTCGTCGTGGTCGTCGAGGCCGCGGGACGCTCGTGCACGCTCCTGACCACGCAGATCGCGGCCGAGATCGGACACGACGTCGCGGTCGTCCCCGGGCGCGTCACCGACCCCGGGGGCGTATGGCTGCTGGAGCTGCTGCGCGACGGAGCACACCCCGTCGGGAATGCTCGGGACGTGCTCGAGCTGATCGGGGACGACTGGTCATCCGGCGGCGCTCGGACGGGACGTTCTCCACCGGCCGGCCCGCTGACGCGCCCTGCTCGGTCTGCCTGAGAAGTCCGCCCCGCTCGGCCGCTTTGGTCCTCGCGGCTAGCCGGCTTTCACCGGGCGGTATTCACGCGTCGACGGGTCCTGCTCCATCAGCCCGATCGTCTTCAGCGTCTTGACGTAGCGGTGTGTCGTGGAGGGCGACATGTCCAGATGGTGGGCGATCTCGACGATCGAACGCCACGGCCTGTCCGGGCCGTAGCACGCGAGCACCGACAGGCCGCGCAGCAGCGACTGCGAGAGCTGCGGGTCTCCAAGCGCGGCCTCCAGCGCCGCCTGAGAGGCGCGCTGCAGCTCATGCGCTCCGCGGCTGGAGCCTCCGGGCGGGTCATACGCGTGGTTCAGCGCCACCAGGAGCAGATTCGAGACGACGCCGCCGCGGGTCCTGCTCGCCGAGCGAATCACGTGTTCCACCTGAAGCGGCGACAGCGTGATCGAGATGTCGTGTGGATCCTCGTCGTGTTTGCTCATCCTCGTTACCCCCAGAATCTCTGGTTGTTTGCCACAGCGCCTCGCGACTGACGAGCACGAGTCCGCTGCACAGGCTCTTTCGGAGCAGCAGCCAAATTCAGGATTATAAGCTACCCCATATAACAGAACTATATCGGATTACGACGCCAGGCTGCCGGCGGCCCGGCTCGAGCGGTGCTCTGATAGACCCCGCGACGATGGACGACACCGAGCATCCGAGCCCCACACGGCGCTCTCCGGCCCGCCGATCGCTGCCCTCCACCCTCGCCGGGCGCGCGGCCGTCCTGCTCATCGCGCTGGCGCTGGCGGGGCTCGTTGTCTATGCGCTCTCGCGCCTTGACTTCAGCCGGGTCGGGCATGCGCTGATCACCGCGACCCCCGGCTGGATCGCGCTCGCGCTCGCGCTGATGGGGCTCTCGCTCATGCTGCGCTCGGTCTCCTGGCACGAGGCTCTGCGCGCCGCGCTCCCCGACACTCCGATCGGCTGGATCGCGGTCGCCCGCGCGACGATGATCGGCGTGATGGCCTCCGCGGTTGTTCCCGGGCGCATCGGCGAGCCCACCCGGATCGTGGTGCTCTCGCGCCGCCTGGACGGTCCCCCGCGACGCGTGCTGCCGATCGTCACCGGCACGGTGTTCTCACAAACGCTGATCAACCTGCTCGCCCTGGCCATCCTCACGTCGGTCACGTTCGGCAGCATTCCCGTTCACGGGCGCCTGGCGGGGATCCTCGCGGTCGCCGCTGTCCCGCTGGGGCTATGCGCGCTGGTGGCGCTCGGCCCGCGCCTGCTGCGCCTCGCTCAGCGCTCGCGCTCGCTGCGCGTGCGGCTCCTCAGCGCGACGATCGCCCGGCTGCTGGGGCTGGCCAAACAGGGCCTGGTCGTGTTCGTCACGCCGCGCCACGGACTCGCCTCGGTGGCGGCACAGCTGCTGGCGTGGACGCTGCAGTGGCTCCCCCTCGGCCTGCCCGCCAATCCCGCGCTCATCGCAGCCGCCGCGGTCCTGCTCGCCGTCAACGTCAGCGCGGTCCTGCCGGCGACACCGTCCAACGTGGGCGTGTTCCAGGCCGCCTGCCTGATCGTGCTCGCCGCCTACGGCGTCGGCGCGGGCCAGGCGATCGCCTACGGCATCGTGCTGCAAGCCGTCGAGGTCGTTACCGCGCTGGCCCTCGGCGTCCCGGCGCTGCTCGGCGAGGGCCTGACCTGGCGCGACATCCGCCGCGCCGCGCAGCAGCCCCCGGAGGAGTCTCCGCCGACGCTCAGTTGAGCAGCGCGCGCAGCGACTGGCGCAGCGAGCGGGCGGTCTGCAGCACCGCGGTGGGCTCATACCCACAGGAGGCCATGCAGTTCTCGCAGCGGGGGTCGCGTCCGCGACCGTAGGAGCTCCAGTCGGTCGTCTCGATGAGCTCCTCATAGGTCTGGGCGTAGCCGTCGGACATCAGGTAGCACGGGCGCTGCCAGCCCAACAGCGAGTAGCTGGGAATGCCCCAGGCGGTGCAGTCATATTCGACCTTGCCTTCCAGGAAGTCGAGATATAGGGGAGTGTGGTTGAGCCGCCAGCGCTTGCGCCGGCCGCCGGCGAACGCCTCCCTGAACAGCTCCCGCGTCTGCTCCACGCCGAGGAAGTGCTCCTGGTCGGGCGCCTTCTCATAGGCGTACGCGGGCGAGATCTCCATCTCGTCGACTTCGAGGTCGTCGTTGAGGAAGTCGAGCACCTCGCGCACCGTCTTCGGCGAGTCGTGCGTGAAGAAGGTGGTGTTGGTCGTCACCCTGAAGCCCGCCGCCTTGGCCGCCCTGATCGCGGACACCGCCTTGTCGAACACGCCGTCGCGTTCGACCGAGGCGTCGTGGCGCTCGCGCAGCCCATCCATGTGTATCGCCCACGTGAAGTACGGGCTCGGTTTGAAGTTCTCGAGCTTACGCTCGAGCAGGATCGCGTTGGTGCACAGATAGACGAACTTCTTGCGCTTGATCAGTTCCTCTGCGATCACGTGGATCTCGGGATGCACCAGCGGCTCGCCCCCCGCGATCGAGACCATCGGGGCGCCGGCTTCCTCGATCGCGCCCACCGCCTGCTCTACCGGCATCCGCCTGCGCAGGATGTGCTCGGGTTGCTGGATCTTGCCGCAGCCGGCGCAGGCGAGATTGCACTGGAACAGGGGCTCCAGCTCGACGAGCAACGGAAACTTGTCTCTTTTCGCTAGGCGCTGGCGCAGCAGATACCAGCCCATACGCGTGCTCTGCCTGACCCGGACCGCCATTGCGCCCACCTTAGCCCTCCGGAGACCCCTCATGAAGACCAGCGGATCCCGATCCGCCGTCGCGAACGGTCTCCGGACCCGATCGACCCGCGCGTTGTGACTCCCGAGGAGGAGGAGGAGGAGGAGGAGGAGGCCAGTCACGCAGCGCGCCGGCAACCCGGCGCAGCACCCGCGCGGCGCGCAGCGCCCCGGCAACCGCCTGGGGACGCAACAGCTCGTGGCTCGGACTGTCGAGCACAACGCGCACCACCGCAAACGGCCGTCCCGCGGCGCCCGGCGTGAGCCACACCGACTCCATGTCCACCGCGATCGCCCCGTCCGCCAGCAGTTGGGCGCGACGCTCGCCCAGCGCGATCTTCGACACGCACACGATCTCCCCGCTGCGCACCGTCATCCCACGGTCTCGCAGGCCCTCGGTCAGACCCGCGGCATCCGCGCACACGATGCGCTCCGTCGCGTCGCTATGTCCCTCGTCCCTCGCGGCGAGCACCGCCTCGGCGACAATCACTTCTCCGGGCACGGACTCGGTGTCGAGGCCGCCGCAGAAACCGAGGACGAGCAATGCCCGGCCCGGCGTCCGCGCCAACATCGCAGCCGTGCGCATCGCGTGCTTCGGGCCCATCCCCGTCTTGCGCACGCGCGCGGCGCGGGCGCCTCGCGGGGCGGACCCCACGATCAGGGCCTCGACGCGCAGAGGCGCCGCGATCAGCAGACGGCTGCTCATCCCGTCGCCGCCGCCGACACCGCCGAAACCGCCAACACCACCGCAGCCACCACCGCTCTCCTCAGGAGGAGGAGCCCCCACCCGCGCCCGTGCCTGTGCCGGGGCGAGTGCGGGCGCGGCGCGTAAGCGGGCGCACGTTGTCCGGCACCTCGCCCGGCGCGCCCGTCGGGGAGGAGGGGTGCGCCTCGGCGGCAGGGGCCTCCTCGTCGCTCAGCCCGAACAGCTCGCGCACGAGCTCGATGCTCGCGTGGCCGCGCGCTTCGCCGTGACTGCGCAGCCGGATAGTGGGCTCGTGCAGCAGACGGTTCATGACCGCCCGGGCGATCGCCTCCACGCGCACGAGATCGCGCGGCGAGGCCGACTCCCAGCGCCCGTCGTTCTCGGCCAGCACCTGATCCACCAGCGCCGCGCCGTGTTCGCGCAGCGCGCTGAGGGTCGGCAGCACGTCGAGCTGGCCGAGCCAGCGCGCGAAGCGCTGGATCTCATCCTCGACGATCTCCTGCGCGCGCGGGACCTCGCTCGCGCGCGTGTCGAGATTGCGCGCGACCACGGCCTGCAGGTCGTCGATGTCATACAGGCTCACCCCCTCGATCTCCGCGCAGTGCGGGTCGATGTCGCGCGGGACGGCGATGTCGATCAAGAGCAGCGGACGCGAGTCGCGCCCCCGCATCACCTCGGCGAGCTCCTCGCGCCCGACAATCGGGTGCGGCGAGGAGGTCGAGGACAGCACGATGTCGGCGACCGTGAGCTGCTCGGGCAGGCCGTCGAGCCCCACGACCGAACCGCCGAAGCGCTGGGCCAGGTGCAGCGCACGGTCGGCGTGGCGGTTGGCGATGAAGATCGTTCCCGCCCCCTGCTCGGCCAGCGCGCGGGCGGTCAGCTCGCTGGTCTCCCCCGCGCCGAGGATCACGACGTGGCACTCGGCCAGGCCGCCGAGCACTTTCAGCGCGAGATCCACGGCGACCGAGGGCACGCTGGCGCGGCCGGAGCCGATCGCGGTCTGAGAGCGCACGCGCTTGCCGGTGGACAGCGCCGCCGCGAACAGCCGGTTGGACAGCGGCCCGGTGGTGCCGGCTCGCAGCGCGGCCTCGTGCGCGCGCCTGACCTGGCCCTGGATCTCGGCCTCGCCGACGATCATCGACTCCAGGCCCGCCGTCACGCGGTAGAGCTGGCGCGCGGCGTCGCAGTTGCGTGGCGAGTAGATCGCTTCCGCGAGCTCGGTCGGGCGGATCTCCGCGCGCTGGGCGAGCAGCCCGAGCACGTCGCCCTCGGCGCGCACCGAGTCGCCGACGACGAGATACACCTCGGTGCGGTTGCACGTGCAGATCACGACCGCCTCGCGCACCTCGGTCGTGGCGAGCGCGGACTGCGCGAGCTCGCACGCCTGAGCCTCGGTGAACGCCAGGCGCTCGCGCAGCGCGACCGGCGCCGTCTTGTGGGAGACGCCGAGCGCCAGCAGCTCGCTCATACCGTCTCGCGCTCCCTGGCCGGGGTCTGGGGCTCGGGCGTCTGGCCATGGGTCTCGTCCTGCCGGCGAGGCTGCCCCCCAAGTTGGAGCTGGCCCGCGTCCCCAGGCCGCCCCGCTGGGTGGGGCGGTTCCCGGGAGGGCTGGCCCGCGCGCGTGCGCAGCTCGCGCACGTCACGCTCCACACGGCTCAGGCGAATCGCCATGATCGCCACGTAGATCAGGACGATCGAAAAGAACACGATGTACGCGGCGGCGACGTAGCCGGAGCCCGTGTTCCGCGGAAGGGTGGCGGCGAGCGCGCTCATCGGTACCCCAGTATGCGGCTGGAGGATTTGAGCAGGATGCGCGTGCGCTTGGCCGCCAGCTCATACGAGCACAGCGTCGCGAACAGCAGCACCATCGCGCCCAGCGACACTCCGAACGTCAGCGCCATCGCCGGTGGCAGGTTCGAGGAGCTGCCGAGCACGCGCGGATGCAGGTAGGAGCTGGAGAGGCGCACGGCGAGGAAGTTCATCGGCACGAACGCCCCGGCGGTGATCGCAAACACCGATGCGTAGCGCGCCTGGCGCTCGGGGTCCTCGATCGCAAAGCGCAGCGGCTGATAGGTCGCATACAGCAGCATCACGATCAGAAACGACACCAGCGTCGGCTCGCTCCACACCCACCAGTGCCCCCACGAGCCGCGCGCCCAGATCGAGCCCGTCAGCAGCACGGCCACGCCGAAGATCAGGCTCAGGTGGACCGTCACATACGAGCGCAGATCCCAGCGCTGATCGCGCGTGCGCAGGTGCGCGATCGCCATCAACCCGCCGAGCACGAACCCGCACAGCGACACGATCGCCAGGGGCACGTGCAGGTAGAAGATCTTCTGCAAAAACCCTTCTTCGGCTTCGATCGGCGCGTAGAAGAACACGAGCGCGAGCGCCGCACCCATCGCGGCGACAGTCGAGATGCTCAGGGTGCGCAGGCCTCGTCCGATCGGCATTGGGTTCGGTCAATCCTCCAGCAAGAAGTCAAACACGGCGTAGGCGATGAGCCCGAACACCAGATCATAGAGCCCCAGCGTCCCCAGCCAGCGCAACTGCGGGCCCCCAGGGTGCACGATGCTCAGCAGCGGCGAGCTCGCCCGGGCGCCGGCGATCACGACCGGCACGAGCAGCGGCAGCGCCA
>OCZT010006190.1_pt1 | contig 11870 bp, 12 predicted proteins | sample 1539031 | NCBI WGS metagenome assembly OCZT01 (sample SAMEA3539308, study PRJEB22396) | soil metagenome | biome: tundra; feature: field; material: soil | place: USA | collected 2010-05 | depth 0.15 m
CACATTGGCAAGACAAATCCAATCCCACGAAATCATCTTTAAGACAAGGATTAAATAATCAGTACACCTGTTTTTTATTTTTGACCATTTAGGAAGAAATGGTCAGAAATGAAAAAGGGGAGATTATACTAGTAGAGGGTCATGTGTAATTAACAAAATGGAAGCGGACATGGAAACAGGTACAAACATCAATTTCAGGAAGGCATTTGATGCTATTATTAACGGATTTGAGGGGAAATATTCGAATGATAAAGACGATCCCGGAGGAGAGACCTATAAAGGGATTGCAAGAAACATGAACAAAGATTTTGAGGGATGGGGAATAATCGACAGTCAAAGGGGAAACAGAAATTTCCCGGAAGTGCTGGAAGGAGATAATCTTCTACAGTTATACGTATTGAATTTTTATAAAAAGAATTACTGGGATAAATTCATGGGGGACAAATTAGGAGAAAGGACAGGGATAGAAATGTTTGACCAGAGCGTGAATTTGGGAACAGGGAGAGCGATTGAGCATCTGCAGAGGAGTTTAAACATACTGAATAATCGTCAGCAATATTACCCAGATATCAAAGTGGACGGAGCGATGGGGAATCAAACATTTGGAGCTTACAAAAACTGCTGTTCGAAGCAAGGGGAGAATTTACTTGTGAATGTTTTAAATATGTTCCAGGGGAAATATTACATAGAACTAATGGAGAAGAAAGAAGTATTTGAAAAATTTGAAGGCTTATTTAAGCGTGTATTAATAAATCAATAATTATTAAAGGAGAAAGAAAAATGGCAATCTTAATCAATAGTCTTTTCGGCGGTCTATCGGGTAAACTGGGGGGTGTTGTTTACAGAAAGAGAGGGGGGAAAACAATTGTAGCAAGGTGTCCATCGGCAAGGCAATCTCCTTTGTCTGAAAGAGAGATTTTGGGGCAAAAAATATTCGGGTTAACCGGAAAAATAGCCAAAGCTATTAATGGTATAGAGCTATTAAAGTATTTCTGGCATCCTATAGCAGCTAAAAATCAATCAATCTATCATGTAATTTTCAAAAAAAATTATGCGATAGTAAGAATGGAGGATTTTCCGAGTTATATTTTTTTAACGCCATCGCAAGGGTTCAATTTAATAAACCCTTCATTATATCCGGGCGAATCAAACCTGGTAATTGAATGCAAAGCATTGGGAGACCATGATGCATTTGACATACAGGTTGAAAAATATGTGGCTGTTGCGGGAATTGTTGTAATGAAAGATCCTACTATAGAAAATATCTCCCCATATCAAGTAATGTCATTCAAATCAAAGAAGTATTTATTATATCCTAATGATTACCTGAGTCTTAATTTGGAATTTTCCGGGGGTCAACTGGAGATATATGAGAGCTATTCAATTAAAAAAGTATTTGCTGTATTTGTGACACTGGATGAAGAAGAGAGACCGGTACAGCATTCAATAACATTTACGAGTGAATAATAAAAGTGCCATAAAAATCACTCCTTATGACCTGCCGGATAAAACCGGCAGCGTTATTTTAGTTTATGGGGTGGGAAAAATAAAAAGGCAGGGAGATTAAATTTCTTAACGGAGAGTAAAATATGTCAAAGAGATTTATGGAAACAAGTATTTGGGATCAGAGCTGGTTTTTAGAATTATCGGCAGAGGGTAAAAACATCTGGATGTTTCTGGAGAGAAGCTGCGACTGCGCGGGGATCTGGAGGATAGACATACCTGAGATGAGAAGGAAGATCGGATATAAGAATATAAATCTATCAGATTTCCTTGAAGAGGTTAACAGGGATTACAACAAACTTACCGGAGAACCAGTAAAACGAAACAGGGTTATGCTCATTGCGGATAGCTCAAAATTATGGCTGACCGGATTTATTAGTTTTCAATATGAGAAAGGGACTACCGGAGTGAATGCGGGTATTCCGGCAATAAAGGGTGCGCTTAACAGGTTAAGAGACGAGAATATTTACGATTATGCAATTAAGGAAGGGTTTGTGAGGATAAAGGGAGAATGTGAAACTAAAACTTTGAATAATGAAGAGAGTGGGGAGAAGGATAATATTTCTTCAGATGTTAATATTATTAATATTTCTTCTGATCTTATTACTTCTTCAGATATTAATTCCAAGGGCTACAGAGGGTCTGCAAGGGACAAGGATAAGGACAAGGATCAGGACCAGGAGGTATTAGATTTTAAAGATTTAAATATGGAAGAAGAAGAAGAGAGTAATGTTCATCGGGAGCCTGACAAAGCGGAACTACTTTTGGGGCGAATTTGGAGCAAGTCAAATAAACTTCCCGAAGAAGTGAGGCTAGTGAATGAATTTATAATTAAATACGGGTTTAATGCAGTTGAGTTTGCATTCAGGGAAGGGGTAAAATATAATAAAATGAGTCTTGCTTACGTTGATGCGATATGCAGGAAGCGGAAGGAGAAGGCAGACATGTTAGAATACAGGAATCGGGACAAGATTAAATTACATGAGAGTGTACTTCGTGCTGAAGAGTTACGGAAAGGAGGGAAATGTTTAACGCTGGTGAGAGATTGTTTTGGAAAGAAGGCAGAAAACAAATTGATGATGGGAATAGGAGGAGGGTGAGGATAAGGACTAAAAATAATGATAATCCTGATTTTGGGAAAGGTGCTGACGAAGAACAAATAGAATATTTAAGTAATTTGGCAAAAGATATTTTGAAAAAATCTTAGATTATTTAATTCTCACCCTCTAAACCTCTTAATTTATAATTCTTATCTAATTCCTCAAAAATGTTTTTTGAATATAAGATAATCTTAGAGCCATTAGAATTATTTGGGTTAAGTAACCTTGTTTTGCAGTATATTGGATTATCTACCAGTTGTTTTCTAATTTTATGAAATTCAGAATTTGCCATAAAATTATTATACCTTTCCTTTAGTGCTATTATCAGTTGTTTATATCCGAAAGGGTAAATTGCAAAAATATCTTTTTCATCAATTCTTAATATAGGTGCGTTTATATCGTCTACAATACGAATGGGTGTTGCATTATTTATGCTTTCATTGGTATTTAATGGCAGAATAAATACTTTTGAGCCTTCTGGTGCTTCTACTACTTGTCTAATTCCATTTAACCAGCTCTCTTTTGTTCGTTGAATTTCTCTTTCCAAAAAATTTCTTAAATCATCAGAAGTACAGGGCTCGCTTTTAGCTCCATGTCTAAAATAAACCGATCCTACAGAAAATACATTTTTTTGTCTTCCATTATCTAACTGATAGTTCCCGGGTTTTGTGAAAACAATCGGTATCGCTGCAGGACCAACTGAAATTGTAGCTAAGGTTGTTCTGTCTTTAATACATTCGATGATTTTAAAATTGCTGAAATTTATCCCGGTAAAAGAAAATATTTTATTTGTAATATCAGCTGGGTCAACAGAAAACATCGTTGATATATCTTTTCCACTTAATTCCCCATTATCATTAATTCCAAAGACTAAATATCCGCCTCCAGAATTTGCCATTGCTACAATGTCTTTAATTAATTCAAGCCAATCAGCATTATTATTATTAAAAGATTCTTTAAAATCTAAATTATCTGACTCGCCTTCTTCTATCAAAACTATTTCTTTTATATCAAACAATTAATTTATTAACCTTAAGTTTATAATTTAAATTCCTAAAAGAACATTTCTTTGGTATTAAACAGAGTAAATGGTAATATGGATATTATTAATAATTTATTTGTTTATAAAACTTTGTATTATACTATTTAAAATTAGTTAATAATTACTAATTTTGTTATGTATTCAATTAATTAAATTAGTATCAAATCCTAAAATAATATATTGGGCGAAAATGGAAGAATTAAAAGAGGGTTATTTGGTTGATTTTATATCTGGGAAAGAGGTAAAAGCAACACCAGAGGAAACTGAAGCTGTTCAAGTATTTGCAAGGATGTTAGTTGAAGATTATGACTACCCTAAAGAGTTATTCAAACAAGACCACAATTTAGAGTAAAAGCAAGACCATCAGATAAAAAGAAAGAATATCCAGTTGATATAGCAATCTTTAAAGATAAAAATAAAACTGAAGATGATATAAAAATTATTGTAGAATGTAAAAAGAAAACCAGGGAGGATGGTTTATCTCAGTTAAAAGATTACCTCAGATTTTGTGAAGCTGAATTAGGAGTTTGGTTCAATGGTTCTGGGAAACTATTTCTTAGAAAATTAGAAAAAAAAGGTAAGGTTTACTTCCAAGAGATTCCTAATATTCCCAAATATGGACAGAGACTTGAAGATATTGGAAAATTTTTAAGAAAAGATTTAAAGCCCGCAGTTAATTTAAAATCCATCTTTAAAACTATGAGAAATTATCTAGCTGGTAATGTTGTTGGAGCAACAAGAGATGAAGTACTAGCTCAACAACTTATAAATTTAATATTTTGTAAAATCTATGATGAAAAATTTACCAAAGCAGACGGTATCGTAACTTTTAGAGCCGGTATTGATGAAGAACCAGAAGAAGTTGCAACAAGAATCAAAAAATTGTTTATCACCGTAAAAAAAAGATTCAGTGATGTATTAGATGTAAGAGATGAAATAACACTAGATGATAGATCTTTATATTATGTGGTTGGTGAATTACAATTGTTCAGTCTTACTAATTCTCCGAGAGATGCAATTGCGGATGCATTTGAGGTTTTTATTGGACGAGCTATTAAAGGTGGGCAGGGACAGTTTTTTACACCAAGGAATGTAGTAAAAATGATTGTACAAATTCTTGATCCAGAACCAGATGACTGCATATTGGATCCAGCCTGTGGGAGTGGTGGATTTTTAGTAGAATCCCTAAAGTATTGCTGGGATAAGACTGAAAGTGAATGTAAAAAACTTGGCTGGCCAGAGCCTGAAATTGAAATTGAAAAACAAAAAATTGCCATTAAAAATTTTAGAGGGATAGACAAGGATTCATTTTTAGCTAAAGTAGCCAAATCATATATGGCATTAATTGGGGATGGCAGAGGCGGAGTTTTTTGTGAAAATAGTCTTGAAAATCCCAAGAATTGGAGCAAAAAAACTCAGACCGAAATAAAAATGGAAGCATTTGATATCGTAATGACTAATCCTCCATTTGGAGCTAAAATTCCTATAAAAGGAAGCGAGATATTAAAACAATTTGAATTTGGACATTCATGGAGCTATGATAAGAAAAAAACTGAGTGGACAAAAGGGAAATTAAAGGAACATGAAACACCCCAAATTTTGTTTATTGAGAGATGTCTTCAATTTTTAAAACCGGGTGGTAAATTAGGAATTGTTTTACCTGATGGCATACTAGGAAATGATAAGCTTGGATATATAAGAAAAATGATTATTTCAAAAGCAACAATACTTGCTATAATAGATGTCCCAATTGAAACTTTTATGCCCCATACTAGCACAAAGACAAGTATTCTAATCCTAGAGAAATATAGGGAAAATGAGCATAGAAAAAAAGATTATAAAATTTTCATGGCAATCGCAGAGACTTGCGGCCATAATAGAAGGGGAGACTATATAAAAGATGATGATATTCTTAAGATTCCCGAACTATTCAAGAATCACGAAAAATGATTAAGAATATTTTTGTTAGTAAAAGTCAAGTTGAAAAGGAAAGAAGATTCAATCCTAAATACTTCTATTTTATTGATAGAAGAGATAGACTAATAAACTCTTCTACGTATAAGTTTGCTTTTTTTTCAGACAAAAAATATTTTCCAATTGTTAGTGATGGCATCCATGGAACAGTTTCTTTGATGAAACAGGGAAAAATAAAATATTTATATGTCCATAGTTTAAAAGAAGGATTTATTGATATTACTGATAATTTATTTCTTGAAGGAACTGATCATAAAAAATATTCATCAAAAGAATTAAAATTTAATGATGTGTTATTATCAGTTGTTGGAACTTTAGGTAGTACAGCAATATTTAGGGATTATGTTGAATTTATTACAAGCATCCCAAGAAATATTGCATATATAAGAGTTAATGAAAAGAAAATACTACCCGAATACTTGATGTGTTTCCTCCTTTCAAAGTTTTCAAAAGAACAATGCATTTTTTCTGGGGGAGGAAATATTCAGGGATTAATTTCCTTAACAAAGCTCAACAAATTTGTAATTCCTATTCCCAGCCTAAAGGTTCAAGAAAAGTATCGTGATGCCTTGAATGATGCTATTCACCTCCAAAAAATATTTCTTGAAACTATTAGCAATGCAAAAAGATTTTTTTATAACAAACTCCAAATTGATTTTCAAGCTATCAAGAAAGATATGAACTTTAATCCATCTCTTGGTGATTTGATAAAAAATGAGTTATGGACTCCCAATCTATATTACCCTTATCCAGATAAGTTACTGGGGGAGATTGGCAAAAAATTTGAGTTAGTTGAAATAGGAACAGTCGCTACCATTAAAAAAGGGAACGAAATTGGTAGCGACGTTTATCAAGATTATCTTTCTAAAAATGAGGACAGTGTGCCATTCATTAGAACATCGGATATATTTAATCATGAAATTGATTCATTCCCTGATTTTTATGCCCCTAAAAGTGTTTATAATGACTTGAACCAGGACTTTAAAGTCGGTGATTTAATAATTAATAATGATGGCAGAATCGGATATCCTGCTATGATAACTAAAGAAGACAAAGCAATTTTTCAAAGCCATATTAAAAGAATCAGAGTAAAAAACGAAAATGAATTTGACAACAACTATATATTTTTATGTCTATTAATTCCAGAAATTGGAGGAATACAATTTAAAAAATTTACAGTAGTTCAATCTACAATACCGACAATAGCAAAAAGAATTGAACAAGTAAAAATCCCTAAACTAAAGAAAGAGGATTGTGAAGAGATATCAAATAAAATAAAAATTGGGTACAAATATTTTGAAGAGAAAAAAATGATTATTAAACATTTAAAAAAGGAAATGAATTTATTACTTGATTATAATTAATAAAGATACATCAATCCCCCAGTCTTTGAATATTTTTTTATATTTAAATATTTCATATTATCGATTCAACCTTTTGGTTCTAACTTGCTGAATAAAAATCTTTTTAATCTGCTCTTCTTCACTCTTGAATTCCGGGTACTCTTCCTATTGCCCATATGAACAAGGGTGGATAGAATTTTTGCTAAATCCTTTAAGAATTAAATTAACAAGTTCTTTACGGTGATATTTCTTTGGGTGAACTGAAACCACAGTTTGGGCTTTATGAAATCCATAATCAAATTCTCCCAGGGGACAGACACAATCTTCCAAGCCCGAACAATCAGAAAGATTAAGAAAATGCTGGGCATATTTCATTCCTGTAAGGAACAGGATACGTTTGGGTCTAAGAAGTGATAGTTCAAGCTCAAATATTTCCTTGCAGTACTCTAATTGCATCCTTCTGGGCTTATCCATCAGATATCTATTACTACTGAATGCAATCTTATATAAATACGAAAGGGCAATGTAAGATGACCAATTTGATTCATTTTCACAGATACCAAGTTTCATTAATATTTCTTTGGTGCAGCCCCAAAAGGAATCAAGCATAGAATTATATGAGGTGTTGATAGCATGGTAACGAACTTTAGTATTAAAAATATATTCAGCTCCCATTTCGTTTAATTCTTCAATTGAAAATACTGCGGGCCAGTAAGAAGGTTCTCTACCAATGACCAACAATTCATTTTTATATTTTTGCCCAACGGACATATATGAGCAGAATAAATTCTTCCCTTGAGAATTATACTTTTTGAATTTTTCCAAAAGTAGAATATTGATTGAATCTAAAATATTATTAGGAAAATATGCCTGTTGAGAACTATATTCGTGCATAAAACCTCTTATGAATAAATCATTCCAATAAATTAACTTTGGAAAATTAAAGGGGGGAAATGAGGAAAAAAATAGTAACGTTACTAAAAATGAGTAGTAACATTACTAAAAATGAGGGGTGAAAATAGTAATGTTACGATAAAACGAGGAAAAATCAGGTATAATTTTTGTATTAACCAACAAATTATTATTTTGCATCAAAAATTATTCCAATGTACACAGATAACCTTATTCCCGTTGAAAATATATTAGTGCGCCCCGAAATTATGGAAACGCACTTTTCATGCGATCTTGAGAAATGCAAGGGGGCTTGCTGTATAATCGAGTCTGAATTCGGAGCCCCTCTTTTGGATGAAGAAATACCTGTTATTAAGGAAATTCTTGAAGATGTATTCCCTTATTTACCAGAAGAACATGTTAATTTGATTAAAAAAAATGGATTCTTTTATAATAAAGACGGCGAATCTATGACCAGGTCTATTAATAAAAAAGAATGTGTATTTGTATATTTTGAGAATGCGGTTGCCAAATGCTCAATAGAGAAAGCTTTTTTAGAAGGCAAAATTTCATTCCGCAAACCAATCTCCTGCCATCTGTTCCCTATCCGTGTAACTAAATTCGGAGGGGATGTGCTCAGATATGAAAAATTTAATGAATGTTCCACTGCGCTTGATAAGGGAAGGAAAGAAAATATAAAAATAGTTGAGTTCTGCGAAGACTCCTTGGTAAGATCCTATGGTAAAAAATGGTATTCATCTTTAATGGAAAATAAAGGGAAATAATATGTTATCGCTTAGTCAGAGAATGTCACAGCAGCAGCGTCTTTCACCACAACAGATACAGTATCAGAAACTTCTACAGCTAAATACGTTAGCTCTTGAACAACGCATTAAGACAGAACTGGAAATAAACCCTATACTGGAAGAGGTGATGGAAGGCGAATTGGAACTATCGCAGGAAACTGATGAAAAGGAGAGGGAAAAGTCTGAAGAAACTGCCGGGGAGGAGATTGAAAAAGACGCCGACAAGGAAGAGTTTGAACTTGAAGATTATATGAATGATTCAGATTATGAGGCAGATAGAGTTAATAAGTCCGGCGACGATGAAAATTATCAACCCCTTGCCCCCAACCGTGTTTCACTTTCCGAGCACCTTGAGGAGCAGTTGAGCATGATGGAACTGGATGAGGATATGTTTTTACTTGGACAGGAAATTATCGGAAACCTTGATGATGACGGGTATCTTAAAAGATCCCTGCCTGAAATTCTAAATGAGCTTTCTATGTTTGCCAATACCGACATCCTCCCGGATAAAGCAGAAAAACTTTTAAGACAGATACAGACTTTTGACCCGATAGGGATCGGTGCCAGGTCACTGCAGGAATGTCTTTTAATCCAGCTTAGAAATATTAAGCATGATGCTTATTATACTTTTTTAGCCGAGGAACTACTCAACAAATATTTTGATGATTTTGCCAAGCGCCGGTATGATGTGATTATGCTTAAAATGAACCTTACAAATGATACGCTCAAGGCGATTCTTGATCTCATACAGAATCTTAATCCAAAACCGGGCGAAGGGAATATAGCATCGCAGGAAATGAATCAGATTACTCCTGATTTTGTTATAGAGAGAGTGGATGATAATTTTATTATTACTCTAAACGACAGGAGTGTTCCTTCTGTTACAATCAGCAAGTCATACCTGGAAATGTTCCAACAAAATAAGAAGAATAAAAAAAACGATAGAGAAAAGGATACTTATAAGTTTTTGCGCGAAAAGTTTGAGTCAGCCAAATGGTTTATCGCCTGTATTCAGCAGAGGCGCGAAACATTGATGAAGATTATGCGGGCTATTGTCGAGAGGCAATATGAATTCTTTGAAAGAGGACCAAAGTTTCTCAGACCAATGATATATAAAGATATTGCCGAAGAGATAATGATGGATATTTCTACCATCAGCCGTGTGGTAAACGGCAAGTATGTACAATCCCCCATGGGAGTTCATGAGCTTAAATATTTCTTCAGCGAAGGACTGATAACAGATTCCGGAGAAGAGGTATCAAACAAGCATATCAAAGAACGCCTGAAAGAAATTATTGAAGCGGAGGAAAAGAACAATCCGCTTAGTGACGACCGACTTGCCGAAATCCTTAATGAGGAAGGTATCCACATTGCAAGAAGAACAGTAGCCAAATACCGGGAACAGCTTAAACTGCCTATTGCCAGATTAAGAAAAGAACTATGAGCAATGCTTATTATCTTTTTATTGATATTGGAGCGTTTATCCTGTTTGCATTGCTCCATACTCTTCTCGCATCATTTAAGGTAAAATCGATTCTGGCAAAGCGGATAGGAAGCGCAATGGCTTTTTACCGGTTGGCATATAACATTATTTTTCTATGGCTTTTCTATTATTTATATGAATACCTGCCCCGACCTGAAGCAGAATTATTTGACCTTAAATATCCATGGGATATTATTATACTGATACCCCAATTCCTGTCGCTGGCAGGGATTATCTGGACCTTCAGATATTTCTCACCTGGTGAGTTTTTAGGTATTTCGCAAATAAGAAGATGGATGACGGGAAATTTTATCGAGGGTTTGGAAGGGGATTTGCAGGGTGAAAGAAATTCAAAGGATGTATTTGATGAAAAGCTTACTTTAAAGATTGAAGGTCCATACAAGGTAGTTCGGCACCCATTATATCTCTTTACCATAATTTTTTTAATTTTACGCCCAACGATGGATCTGTTCTATCTTGTTTTCTTAATATTTTTAATTGCTTACTTTTACATCGGTTCTTTTTATGAAGAAAGAAAATTAGTTTCTGCTTTCGGTGATCGATACAGAGAATACCAGGAATCTGTTCCCCGGCTTTTCCCCCATTGATCATTTTAACCTCTTGCAGAGATTGAGTAAATATTTAATATTGAAACAGAAAGGAAATTATGGAAAATAAAATAAGGTCAACCACTATCATCGGTGTGATCCACAAAGGGCAGGCTGCCATAGGCGGTGACGGACAGGTTACACTTGGCAATACTGTTGTAAAGCATAATGCTTTTAAAATCAGGAAGATAGCCAAAGGGAAAGTCCTTTGCGGTTTTGCAGGTGCATCTGCCGATGCTTTTACATTAGTTGAACGTTTTGAGGAAAAAATTGAACAATATAGGGGAAATGTTACGCGCGCAGCCGTTGAGCTTGCTAAGGATTGGCGCACAGACCGCTACCTGCGAAAACTGGAAGCTATGCTGGCGATCGTGACAGATGAGCAGGCACTTATTATCTCAGGCAATGGCGATGTTATCGAACCGGATGATAAGATTGTGGCAATTGGTTCAGGAGGGATGTATGCTCTTGCTGCCGCAAGGATGCTTAAAAAATATAGCTCCCTGAGTGCTAAGGAAATTTGTGAAGAAGCACTTAAAACTGCTTCTGAAATCTGTATATACACTAATAATAACATAAACGTGGAAGTAATTGAAAAATAAAATAGATTCGAACATGTACAATAGATTAATGAAGGAATTAACTCCTACTCAGATCGTTGCTGAACTTGATAATTATATTATAGGACAGCGTGATGCAAAAAGAGCTGTTGCTATTGCTCTAAGGAACAGGTGGCGAAGACAGCAGGTCCCGGCTGGTCTCCGTGAAGAAATTTTACCAAATAATATAATCCTTATTGGACCTACCGGGGTTGGAAAAACAGAAATAGCCCGCCGGCTTGCAAAACTTGCCAATGCTCCATTCATTAAGGTTGAAGCTTCTAAATTTACCGAGGTTGGTTATGTTGGGCGCGATGTTGAATCTATGATACGCGATCTTGCAGATTACGCAGTTAACATGGTGAAATCTGAAAAGACATTAGAAATACAAGCCAAAGCCAACACCCTTGCAGAAGAAAAAATACTTGATATACTAATCCCCGCCGTGAAAAAGCCATCAGCTTCAACTGAAGAAAAAGATGAAAACAGCGAAGCATTTCAGAACCAGAAGACCAGGGAAT
>OCZT010006191.1_pt1 | contig 11870 bp, 8 predicted proteins | sample 1539031 | NCBI WGS metagenome assembly OCZT01 (sample SAMEA3539308, study PRJEB22396) | soil metagenome | biome: tundra; feature: field; material: soil | place: USA | collected 2010-05 | depth 0.15 m
TCGGGGGCCGTACCGGCAATTGGAAATGAGCCAGGCCGAGGCACACTACCTGTAGCGTCAGCCGTCCTTGCGCGAGCACAAGATATAGCGTTGTTTTTGGCGTTTCTGGCTTAAAGGGCTCCAGATTGCAACGGTTGGGCTCGCGGACGGGGTTTGGGGACGGGGATGCGAATAGCGCGGAGAAGAGGTCAGAAGCGCTTATTTTAAGTGAGGCAGTGGAACACTTGAAGCGCAGCCGCAGCAAGAAGCTGCCGTTGCTACTTATCGGTTCCTGCTTGATGTTATGCCAGTGGTTCGTTTCCCTTGGACCTTGCGCATGAACGTTGGATTCAAACTGCTCCGGAATCGCATCCGTCTGCTGGCCCTGATTCTTTGGTGTATTCTCCTTGTTGCCTGCCCGCTGCCGACCGGGGCAACTTCGACCCTCTTCGGCGGCGGTCCGTTTTACTCCGGCGGTTATGCCACAATGAATACGCTGCGTACCTCGGGTTACACCACGGTGATGCTCTGGTGTATTCACGTGGACGCCACCACCGGCAACCTCATCTTCAATGATCAATTGGTCGCCGCCAATGGTTCGTACGTCGGCAACGCCGGCTGGCCCGCACAACTGGCCACGTTGAAAACCGCTCCCACGTCGGTCAACCGGATAGAAATCTCCGTGTCGTCCTACGGCGTGAACGATTTCCAGTCCATCCAGACGCTCATGAACAATTACGGCACGAACACGGGCAGCATCTTGTATCGCAACTTTCAAGCGCTGAAAACGGCCACGGGCGCGGCTGCGGTGGATTACGATGATGAAACCCTTTATGACGTTGCCACGGCGGTGAAGTTTGGGCGGATGCTCTCTTCCATCGGTTTCAAAGTCACGCTGTGCCCTTACATGAACTCCGGCTTCTGGCAGAACGTTTACACGCAACTGGGTCCAACCATCGTGGACGCGGTGTACCTTCAGTGTTACGCGGGTGGAGCGGGAAACGATCCCGCCACGTGGAACGGCTATTTCAGCGGCACCAAAGTGCAGCCGGGGCTTTGGTGCCGGAACGGGAGCGGCTGCTCTTCGGGCAATACGGCAAGCGAGGTGCAAACGCAGATGGCAAGCTGGAAAAGCTCCGCGGGCATCACGGGCGGTTTCATGTGGCTCTTTGATGATATGCTATCCTGCAACAGCGGCGGCACCGCCGCAGATTATGCAAAAGCCATCAACCAGGCAGTGGACCCGCTGCAAATCTCCCCGTCCAAGGGCTTTTCCGCCATCGTCAGCCGCGGCTTCGATTTCCCGCCCGCGAGCACATCGTTTATGCTGGCCAACACCGGCGGCGCTTCGCTTGACTGGAGCCTCATCAACACCTCGCTCTGGCTGACGGTTTCCTCGGCCAACGGCACTCTTGCCGCCCAGGGTTCAACCGCGGTCAGCGTCGGCCTTGAACCCGCGGTGGCCACGAACCTCGCTCCCAATCTTTACTTCGCCACGGTGGTGTTCAGCAACCGCTCCACAGGGGTTGCCCAGGGGCGTAGCTTCGCGCTGAACACAGCGATCTCCAACCGGCCGGTGGCTTTGACGGGATTCAATGCCGCCTTGCTCGCTGCCAACACCACCACTCCCGCCAAGGCCGGCGCGACGGCATTCGATGTGAAGAACAACTATTGCTTTTATCAATCCGGGTTGAGCGGCAGCACGCGAGGACTGCCATTGAACGGTGTTTTTTCCAGCCTCTCCGACAGCACCACTGCCTTCCAAATCGGACCTTACGGCGCGGCGGACGCGCTTATGCTGGGCTACCAGTATCTGCAATCCGGCACGCTCACGCTGATGAATCCCCAGGCGTTTGACAAATTGATCATCTTGGCATGTTCCGCCAACGGTGGCGGCCACGGAACGCTCATGCTCAATTTCGGTGACGGCACCCACAGCCCGGTTTTCGACTTCAATGCCCAGGATTGGTTCAATACGGTTACGAACCTCGCCCTCCAGGGTTTTGGCCGGCTCAAGCTGGGCACTAGCTTTACCATCGAAGACAATGGCGACTCCAATCCGAATCTGTACCAGACTGCCATAAACCTGGCTGGAATCGGCCTGACACAATCCGTCGCGTCCATCACTTTTTACAACCCGGCCACGGCTGGCGCTCAACAGAACACCGCAATCTTTGCCATCAGCGGCAGGCCGAGCAATCTGCCGGTGCCGCCGCCTGTCCTGAGCGATCAATGGAGCGGGGGAAGGCTGACCTTAAGCTGGCCTGCAAACGGTCTATTGCTCGAAACGACCAATCTCTCCGGGCCTTGGACGACGAACGGAGCACAATCACCCGTCGTCGTCACGCCAACCGGGCCCCAGGTGTTTTACCGCGTCCAGGCACGGTAACGGGTGGCCGAGCGTGCGTCGCCGGCCTTATTGCAGGATCTGGAATGTTTGGCGGCTTGGCGAATTGTCCAGGGAGGAATCAGATCGGCCAAGAGGCCGCTGGTATGGGTGCAGGGTCAACTCCGCCGCAGCCGAGGCTGCCGGACGTGGCTGCCCTGCCGTCGAGTCACAGTGCAGCCAAGCTGTATATGACAACATCTTTAACTTTGAGCCGCCGGTGCGGTAGCGGCCTGCGGCGGTCTCCTTTGCTTGCTCGAATACACCAAATTCAGCTTATAGCGCAGCAGGCTCCGACAGGGTGCAACCTCGCCGGAAGCCGCTTTGTGGCTCCCCAGGCAGTGCATTTCTCCCGCAATCTTTGTCTGCCTCTTTGACACGGCCTCAGCCAATTTCGCGGTCAGATCAAAATCCCCTCCGCAGCACTCGGAGCTTGGGCACACAAACACCACCACCGACTTGGCATGCTCCAGATTTGCGCTGTACTTCATCTCCGTCGTCTTGGTCATGCCCTCCCGATCCACAAACTCCAAAGCTGCCTTCAACATTTTCAACTGTGGGTACTTCTCCGCCATTCTCACCGCCTCGTCCACGCGTTGCCGTTGGGCCTGGCGGTGTTCGGCCCGGGGATTCTTCGGGGGGTACCCCTTGGCCCTGGGAAACCCGGTGGGCAAACAGAAAGGCGTTTTGCCGGGAGTTATCTCTGCCGCCAGTTGGTTGGCCGGTTGCGCCGCCGGTTCACCGGCGGCCTTCTGCGTTGCTGATTTCATCTCACTGCCAGTAATAACAGTACCGGCGCCTTTGCGCCAGACCATTCGCCGCCGCTTCGAAGCGTAACTGAGAGCGTCCAAACGCTTACCACATTTTACAGCATACTGTGCCCGGCTAAAACCGGTATTGCAGGCTGGAGTAGAGGAAATGGGCGCAGAAGTCCTGATGCCCGCCGAAGGCGCTGTCGTTGTATTGGGAGAAGCCGTACTTCAAGGTCACACGGATGTGGTCGCTAATTCGCCGAGCGAGCGTGGCCGTTACGCCGTATTCCTCCGCACCGGCTCCGTAAGGCACGCCGGCGGTGGAGTTGTCGGTGTAATCGTCCGCCCGGTAGTAGAAGAACGACAGCTTCAGGTCGGTCTTGTTGTCCACGACGAACCCGGAGGTGAAGTTCAGGGTCCAGTAATTATTCTGTGCGGCGAGGATGGCCTGGGTGACATCTGAGGCGGGGGTTTTCGTTTCGCTGAGCACGTAGTTGAACCCGGCCTGCAAGTACAGCCGGGACCAGGGCGTCCAGCTCACATCCTGGCCGATAATGTGACTGGTCATGGTGGAGGATTCCACCTCGCCCAGGCCAGAGATCTGGTCCGGCCTCGTATTAACCATGGAGTACTGGTACTCGTAACGGCTGATGAGCGTGACATTTCGTCGCGGCCTCAAGGTCAGCCGGACGTTGCCGTCGTAGGTGTCAAGGTCCTGCATCACCAGATATGCGGGGTAGCGGTCGAAGCTGTTATTCAGGGTGCTGTCCAGGTTGTTGTTGTAGTCGTAATGGTCGCGTTTGTAGTAGCCGCCGCCATCGAGGGTGACGCCGCGGGTCGGATACCACCTGGCGCCAACGCTGTATTTCTGGAATAAGCGGCTGTCGTCTGTCTGCTGCAAGATGGGCGAGGTCCCAATTCCACCCAGCGGCCCCAGCCCGCCCAGCGCGTTCAAGTTGCCTTGCCCTTCGGTCCAATCCCCGCGGGCAAAAAGCACCCAGTTGGTGATGCCTTTATAGGTGAGGTCCAAGCGGGGCCGCACGTCGATGACGCTTCGGTCGCTGCTGGCAGCAAAGGGCGCGGACAGCGGATTATTGGCGACGCTCAAGGTCTCAATTCCGCTGATACTCGAATCCACATCCTCCTTCATCACCCTCAAGGAAGGCACGATCGACAGGTTCTCCGTTGGCTTGTAGAAGAGGTTGAGGTCCATCACGTATTCATGCAACTGCGAGCCGCCTTGCAGGTTGTAGTAGCCGAAATCGTTCTGCAGAAAGTTGGGGGAATAGCCGACATCGAAGGCCGAGCCAAAGATACGACTGCCGCTAAGATCATTATTCAGATCCGCATACGCGACTCCCGAGGAGAGCAGGAGGTTCTTTTTGATCCAGGTTTCGGTGTAAGCGTGGGCATCGTACGACTCAGACTTGGTGCCCTGCCTGTCTGTGACCTTCTGGTCGAACTGGTCGGTCTTGAGCGCATCGTCCATCTTGGTGGTCTCATAACGCAACCCGCCGCCGACCTCGGTCGCCTTGATTTGGTGGGTCACGTCGAGTGAAAAGATGTCGCTGTGCTCGTTGATGTCGTAGAAGGAAGGGCTGAGCCCGCGCGTCAGGCCGGGCACCGGTTGCGCATAGCCCCAACTGGTCGAGCCCTTGTCGCCATCCTGGAAGGTGTGCTCATACTTGAACGTGATCTTCGGCACCTTGTCCAGCGCCAAGCCGGCCTCGAATGTGAGATCACCATGGTCCAGCGCCAAGGCGTCACCCGACCTTGAATAATACGTTCCGGTAGGGGGATAGAAGCCGCCGTCACCGTTGGACCACGAGCGATATTGACTATACGAAAAGCGTGCATACCCGAGCTTCTCTTTCGTCACACCCAGGCTCAACTTGTAGTCGTCGTTGTCAAAGATAGCCCGCCCGTCCGTGGTCAGCGTCGTGCCCTTGGCAACATCGGCCTGGTAATGGAAGTCCTCGATGCCGCCGAACGCGCCGCCCGTTGTCTGGTGCCGTTGCTGGAACTGGGACTTGTTGCCGCTCGAGATGAACCCGCCGGCTGACAGGTCAATCCAGTTGTTGTAGGTCTTGGCGCCGCCTTCGAACATCTGCTCCGGGGTCAGGGGTGCCGGGGCGGCTGCCTCGGGTGCTGGGGCGTTCGTCTGGGATGCTGGGGCGGCGGCTGCGGGGGCCGGTGCGTTCGTTGCGGTAGCAGCGGCGGTTGCCGGGGGAGTATTGGTATCGGCCGCCAGCACGGCGATGGCGGGCAAGGTGAGACCAAGCAAAGCGGCGCAGCACCCGCGGGCCCCTGGGTTCTGCAATAGGTTTATGGGCTTCATCGGCTTTCGAGTCGCTGGTTAGAACCGCAAAGAAGGACTCACCCGGGAACCATGGACCGCGGCGTGGCAGCCCGAGGTCCAGCAGGTGCCTTGCTGCACGCGAATTGTGTGATCGGAACCCCCGATGACCAGTTTGCCGTTGCTGACCTGTTGGAAATGGCATTTCAAACAGAGGTTGGCATCGCGAACGGTGAGGAGCTTGGCATTGACTGACCCGTGGACATTGTGACAGGTGGTGCAGCCTTCGCGGAGGGCGTCGTGTTCGAAGGCATAGGGACCGCGCTTGTTGGCGTGGCAGCGGAAGCAATTGTCATTCTCGGAAAGCAGCGAGGTGCCGCCGCCAACATTGATGGAACCTTTGTGCGGCGAGTGGCAGGCGGTGCAGGTAAGCCTCCCTTCCGGCACGGGATGATGGCTGGGCAGTTCGAATTGGCCGCGCACATCGAGATGGCACTGGAAGCAGACCGTTTCCTTCGCGCGGGGAGGCTCGGCCATCGTCCGCGCGCCGAAGCTGCTGGTTTGGGGGCGGCCGGCGGTGAAACTGTAGGGAGGCTTGGTTTCGCCGCCCGATTCCGAGTGCAGGCTGCATGGGCCGTGGCAGGATTCGCAGCCGGCGTTAAGCGCGTTCGGCCCCGGGGTTATCAAGCGCGCGTGGTCAGCCGTGGCGAAATCACGGTAGAGCTTGTCGTGGCATTGCTCGCACTCCTTGGAGCCGATGTACTTCGCGCCGGGCACGTCCGGCAGCACCACGACGGCGCGGTTCACGGTCTGGCAGGAAATCACCGCCAACAGCAGGAACAAAGTGCCGGCGCCCAGCGCCAGACCTCGACCCCATGCGGCGGGACATTTGCCAATTATGCGGAAGTTACGAATTCTCATGCAGTCTCTGGTTGTCGTTCATCAGTGGTCACGCTCAGGCTGGTCAGCGACAGGCTATCCTCGGTCCCTGGCCTTTCTTACTTTTTCAACTCGGTTTGCACCATGCTTTGGGCGGTGTTCAAAAGCGCCAGGGAATAGAGGGGGTTGTGAACGCCGAAACTCGCGTCGTGAAAAACCAAGTAGAGGTTAAAGCGGGCCATTTTGATGTTCAGCGGAATCAGGCCCTGCTGGGTGGTATTTGGTCCCGGGCCGCCAGGCGACAGTTCCCCAGGCGTGGTGTATTCCCAGGCTCTGGTCCCGTAGTCAGCCGTTCCCAGTATGGCCGGCGCCTTGTTGGTGGCCCAATTAACCAGCGAGGCTTGCACCGTTTGTATCTGGCCAGAGATCAGCCCTTGCACAAACACCACCGTATTGCTGGCGTTCGCCGCGCTTCCGTGGCACGAGGCGCAAACTCCGTAGTTATTATCGATCTGGAAATGGTGACCGGCGGTTGGCGGCTGGTTTGGGCCCGCGGAGGGGGCTGTTTGCATGTGACAGCCGACGCACTGGTTGGTAATGAACAGCGCGTGGGAGCCCGGCTGGAAATGGGGAACATCAGGATTGTTGGGGTCCAGCACGCCGGTGGTGCCGATCAGCATGTTGTACTGAGGTGAGTTGTGAGGCGGGCGAGAGGTGTCCTTGTACGAAGGGCCCCGGTCATTATGACACTGGGCACAGACATTGATGGCCGGGTTGTAATTGGTCGTGAAATCACCAGTCACATGGTAGTCCAGCACCGAAGACAGGGGATTGCGGAGTTGAGTGGTGTAAGTGCCCCCGACCGGGCCGTTGGAGACGACCACTCCCCCCGTCACGGGATTCGTGATTACCCCGCTCAGCACGTTCGTGAAGACGTTCACCTGGTGGGCGTCGTGGCATGTCGCGCACGCAATACCTACCGCGCTGGCTTCCTGGGCATTCGGCAAAGGAGTATCTTCCAGGAACGCCTCCCGCACGGTTCCGGAGTGACAGCGCCCGCAAGTGGGAATGAAAACACTGGTGCCCGAGCTGCCGGCAAAGTCCGCTTTCAACTCGGCCAACACTGATTGATGCGGTGAGGCATTCCATTCCTCATAGTAGGGGGGGTGGTAGCTCGCAGCCGAAGCGGGAACAAACTGCGTATTATGACACCCCCCGCACAGGGTAGCCGCCACTTCAACGCGCGGTATGGCGGTCGGATCGATCGGATTGGCGGCGTGATTTGCGGCCGGGCCGTGGCAGTTCTCGCATTGAACGCCGGCGAGCTGCGGGGTGGCAGACTGGTTGGCGAAACCGGTAGGCAGGTGGTAACCCACCGTGTGGCAGGGCAGGCAGGAACTGTTGGTCTGGCCTCCCTTAGCCACGAACACCGCGTTGGAAAAAGCGCCGAAATGGGCGGTATGCACGACCGTGTTGAGGACTTCCGCGTGGCACTCCGCGCAGGTCGCGGCTCCGGCGTATTGAGGCGTTGGGCCGGAGACTCGGAAGAAGGCGTTGCTGGAGAGGCTGGTGATGGTCGCTTGGCGGAGCAGGCTGGCAGCGCCCACCGCTTGCCAACTGGCGTCCTTAAGCGCGCGCTTTTGGAAAAGCTGGTAGGCGCCCGGCGGCCCGTCCCACGTCACGCTCACCCCGTTGGTGACGCGCCCCACCCCGGTCATGACGGGCGATCCGGGCATTCCCCCGGGTTGAAGGATCGCCAGATGTGGAACACTCTGTGCGTTGACCGATTCGCTAGGCACGGCCCCGAATGCCATGGCCAGAGTCACGAGCAACATCCGGGTTGTCCAGAGAGGTCTATTGCTGTTCATAAGCCGCCGATTGTGCTGCCGCAGACAATTCTCGCAGGGCGCCGCCAACGCCCGCATTTCATCGCCAACAGGGTTCGTTCGAGCGCATGCTGAATGATTCACCGAATTCACGCAATACCCGAGTGCGTCCAAGCTGGCAGGCTTTCCGTTCAACTGTAGGTCGGGCAGCCCGGTGCCGGCTTCACGGATATTGTCGTATATTTAACATTAATTGGCCTTTTTACAAATACTTCCGCACGCCAGCCTTTATCTGCAAGTGAAGGAGTCAGGGGATGCCAACCACGAGGGCGCGACCGGGAGGCAAGTTCCCCTCGCTTTCGGCTTCGGGTTCGGCCATGTTCTCGTCTAGCATGCGACGGGCGCGGCGACGAACAATAGACATGATGAGAGCCTCTTTGGTAAATGGGTTGGGTGCGACGCTGGGACTGAGACCTGGCGAGCGGGCTGGCACGCGGACTATCTTTCTCCTCCTGGTAGTGTGCCTGCTGGGCATCGCGAGCGGGGCCTACTGGTTTTACCGCGCCTCACAGCGCGGCGCAGCCAGCGCCGGTGGGCCGGCCAGCGGCGCCTCGGGCATCGTGCTTTCGGACAGCACCACGTCCATTCTAGCCGGGTTGGAATCGTCGCTCGAAATCCGTTTCTATGCTCTGCTTGATCCGGCGACGGTGCCGGCCTCCGTGACTGCGTTCGCCGGCCGGGTGGGCCAGTTGCTGTCCGCATACCAGCAAGACGCTCCTGGCAAGATTAAAGTGACCTCCTTCACCTCGCAGTCTAATTCCGACGCGAACGCTGCTATGGCGGATGGCATTACCGTCTTCAACCTCGACAAAGGCGAAGCCTGTTACCTGGGCATCACGCTGGCGCTTAACGGGCGAAAGGAGACGCTGCCTCACCTCTCGCCGGACTGGGAACAAGCCCTGGAGCCCGACCTGACCCGAGCCATCATCCGTCTGGTGGATGCAACCCGCGCCGTCGCGGTCCCAACCGCGGTTTCCCAAATCAACACGGCTGCTGTCCAGGAGGTGCGGGCCTTGATCCCCGACCTCGATGCCGTGTCCGTGCCGGCAGGGAAACAGATCCTCCAGGATGCCGCCTACAAAGAGTTCACCGCCGCGTCCAAAGAGATGCAGGCACAGGTCAAGGAAGCCGAGCAACGCCTCGCCGAGGCCCAGAAGGTTGGGACGGAGGCCGAAAAGCAAGCCGCCCTGAAGCACCTTCAGCAGGTCCAGGCGGAGCAGATCGAAAAACTGAAGGAGATTGCCGCCAGGTCCAAGGCGCAAATCGACACCTTTCAGCAGCTCAAAGCAGCACCCCATTGACCTTGGCGCGCTGCCACCCGTTCCTCAACTCTGACCTGCGCACCCACAGCGCGGCGCCAGGAAATGCCGTGGGCGTGTGTCAACCATTCTCGCAAGTGAAAACTCTTGGCCGCGTCCGTCGTGGTGGTATCGTTATCAGATGGCTGGATACAGCAGGCCACTTTCGCAGAGTGAGTTGCGGCAGATACGGCGAGTGAGATGGCGCATCTTTCTTTGGTGCGCCGTTGTTGTCTTCTTTGCCCTCGCCGGGGTGGCCGGCTTGATCTTCCTGATTTACCAGCAACACCCGCGGTAAAGGGGCCTTTTCACCGCGGCTTTAGGCAGGTTCGGGGGCAAGTAGCTGTGCCACGGCTTGGCGCAGCTCCTCAAATCTGAATGGTTTGTTCAGCACTGCATCCGCTGAGGTTTGAATGCTACCCAATTCCGCCGCGGAGCCGGTAATCATCAGAACCGGCTCGGAAGGCGCCAACCGCTTGATACTTCTCGCCAGCTCATCGCCCCTCATCAATGGCATGAGGTAATCCGTAATCACCAGGTCAAAACGGTCCGGCGCGAACAGGTCCAGCGCCTCCTTCCCGTTGACAGCCTCCGTGACGATATGCTCATCCATGTCGAGCAGCAGTTTAGTCAGCTCACGGACGTCTTGCTGATCCTCCGCAAGAAGTATGCGTTTGCCCAGAACCTTGCCGTGCGTTGTCATAAATTCCTAAGACCAATCACAACCAGTTTCCCATTCAAGGACCCGATCATAACGCGCTCGCGTTTCGGAGAACAATCCGGGGCGATGCTGGAAATTCCTCCGGGGATTCCCCGGGGCGACGAGCGAAAAGCGGGCGCAGGGCGTGAAGAGGAGGCCACTCTTTCTCCAGGCGCACAGTCTTCAGGCGGCTCTTCGTTGTTCCCGGTGGAATTGGTCTCCGCATTCGTGGCCATCCGACGGGTCCGCCCTCGGCTCAAGAGCTCATAATGATCAGCCCTTCCTCAGCCCAGCCACCTTTTCGCGGAGACTGGAGCAGCAGTCATTTATTTCCAAGCCCTGAGAGAGCAGAACCTGGTTCATCGCTCTTTCCGATGCAATGGTTGCTGGGTTTGCCTGAAGGACCGCGCGCCAAGCGGTGCCCCGGGCTCTGGCCCTTTACCCGTCTCCCGCGTCTCGGCGGCCCATCCGAACCCAGCTTGGCGCCCTAAACAGCCGCGCCTGGCCCCCCTATTCGTTCAACCCTGCACCAGACCGTCTCGCGGGTCCCCCCATAGCCTCTCCGGAGTCTCCCCATAGTACCCCTAATCCCCAAACAACGACCAACATGTTGTCGTTAATCCCAAAAATGGGAAACCGTATTGTCGGCTGCGCGAAACGCCCCTTGTTCCCAGCGAGGGCAACCCATTCCCCCTGTTCGCCGCCGCCCAGGGCAGCCTCAGGGCAGCCTCGGGGTAGCCTCAGGGTAGCCTCGGGGTAGCCTCGGGGTAGCCTCGGGGTAGCCTCAGGGTGGCTCCGGGGTGCCTACCGGTTGGCTACCAGATGGCCTGAGGGTGGCCTCGGGGTGGCTTCGACCCGAACTTCTGCATTCTGCATTCTTCCTTCTTCATTTCCTCCCGTCACCGCCAAAGTGCCCCGGACCTTGGCCCGCCACACCGACATTTCACGAGAACCGGCTTGATGAATGCGATCTCATATTTAAGGTCGCCCGCGCCACCTTCAATCCAGAGAATGCCCTGCTGCTGGCAATGCGCCTTGAGCCGACGGGCCAAGTCCCCGGCCGCTTGCCGCAACGCCTCGCCGCTCAGACCGGAATCACCGCCCTTCCACTGGCGCCAAAAGGTGCGGAAGCCCCCTCCGGCCTGCCCCAAGGGGTAGTAGCAGTTGACGACCAGGCGATCCACGCAGTCGTAAGCGGCCTCGATCAAGTGTGCAGGATAGGCGGCAAAGGCATCCGGCGTTCTCATACCGCCGGTTTAGCTCAATTCCAACAGCGTGCAAAGCACTTATCTCTGATTCGAATCAGAGGTACTATGGGGAGAGTCCGGTGGGGCGACGGAGGAGTGAGCGGGCGGTAGGGGACGATGTTCTCCCCATTACCCCGAAAACAACGAAGAACCAGAATTCACCTCAATATCACCCGGTAAAGCCGTGAGCTGTAGTTGGTGGCTTCGGTATCCGTAACCAGTATGGTGCCGAGCAGGGCGACATTGGTTGAAATCGGGGTCCAATCCCGGAGATTGGTGGTGGCCAAAATGACATAAGTCTGCCCAACCGAAACCGACAACTGGAAGGTGAACCCGTTCGTCGTCATTCCTGCGGCACCCAAGCTCGGGGGAGCAGGGGGTGCAGGGTTCGTGACCGTCAACGTCGCCACTGCGCTCGTGACCGAACCCGCGACGTTCGTGACCACC
>OCZT010006195.1_pt1 | contig 11866 bp, 12 predicted proteins | sample 1539031 | NCBI WGS metagenome assembly OCZT01 (sample SAMEA3539308, study PRJEB22396) | soil metagenome | biome: tundra; feature: field; material: soil | place: USA | collected 2010-05 | depth 0.15 m
GCACTGACTCGCCAAAAACCCTATCTAACGTCCGTTAGGCTGTCAAACCGCCCCCCTGCCGACCGCCTTCATTCGGTTTCGTTTTGAAACTCCAGCCTCGTCGTAGTAAGTTTCGCCGCAGGAAGCGTCCTCGGAGGTATCTGCCATGACCGAACTGTACTGGAAGCCGGCGCACGAACTCGCCGCGATGATTCGCAAGCGCGAAATCAAGCCCAGCGAATTGATGGAGCTGACCATCAGGAGGATCGAACAGACCAACCCGAAGCTCAATGCGTTTTGCGCGCTGCGGGCCGACGCCGCAATGGCCGAGGCGCGCGCGCTGGACGAGAAGATCGCGCGGCAACGACACGAGGAAGTCGGCACGCTGGCGGGGTTGCCGCTCGGCGTCAAAGACCTCGAGGACGCCGCCGGTCTGCGGACCACCTACGGTTCGAAACCGTTCAAGGACAACATGCCGAACAAGGATTCTATCCAAGTGGCGCGGCTGAAGGCTGCGGGAGCCATCGTTATTGGAAAAACCAACGCGCCCGAGTTCGGCTACACCGCTTTCACCAAGAACCTGCTGTTCGGCGTCACCCGCAATCCATGGAATCTTGAGCGCACACCCGGCGGTTCGTCGGGCGGCAGCTCGGCTGCAATCGCGGGCGGCGTCGTGCCGCTGGCGACCGGCTCGGACGGCGGAGGCTCGGTGCGAATCCCGGCCTGTTACACGGGATGCTACGGTCTGAAGCCGTCATTGGGCAGGATTCCGCACGGCCCGACGCTCGGGATGCAACAATGGAACGACACTTCCGTGCATGGAGCGATCACGCGTACCGTTCGCGACGCCGCGATCTTCATGGACGCGGTCGTCGGCTATCACCCCGCCGATCCCGACTCCATCCCGCATCCGGGAATTTCCTACAATGCGATCCTCGAGCGCTTGCCCAAAAAACTTCGCATCGCATTTCACCCTGACTTCGGCCAGCTCGTGCAGCGCGACGTGATGCGCGAAATCGAAAAAGCTGCCGCCGTGTTCAAGGACCTCGGCCACGACCTGACGACCATCGATGACCCCGTCCCCGACACCGGCCGCGTCTGGATGCAAGTCGGCGCGACGCAGGGCTACGCGATGCTGCATGAATGGCTCGACAAGGATCGCGAGAATTTCGGCCGCGCGTTCGCCACCGGCACCGAAGGCGCGACTCGCGTCACGTGGAAGCATTACGGCGCCGCGTATCGGCGCCGCCGCGAGTTCAACGATTGGTGCCAGCGCGTGTTCGAGCGCTTCGACCTCCTGCTGTGTCCCGTGCTTCCGACCGAGGCCTTTCCCGCCAAGGGTCCGATGCCCACCGAGATCAACGGCCAGCCGCTGAAGGACGCGCTCGGCGCCGTCGTGTTCACCTATCCGTTCAACTTGAGCGGCCATCCCGGTGCGTCGGTGCGCGCGGGACTCACCGACTCTGGCCTGCCATGCGGATTGCAAATCGTCGCGGAGCGTTACCGCGAAGACCTCGTCCTGCAAGCCTCGTACGCCTACGAACAAGCGCGCCCATGGAACAACAAATGGCCCGAGATTTAAATCAGGAATAAGCTGCCAGATCGGGTTCACGATCAGACACAACTTTCCTGAAAAGGGAGAACACGCCTATGCCGGAATCCAACGATAAAGCGCTGCGCGAATTCAACGATAAACTGATCGAGGAGTTTCGCGCCAACGGCGGCAAGGTCCTGAGCGGCCCGTTCGTGGGCGCTCCCCTGCTTCTGCTGACCACGACCGGCGCGAAGAGCGGCCGTCCCACGACCACTCCGCTGGTGTACACCAGGGATGGCGATCGAATCGTTATAATCGCGTCGAAGGCCGGAGCGCCGGAGCATCCCTCCTGGTACCACAACCTCAAGGCTCACCCGATGCCGACGATTGAGCTCGGCAAGGAAAAATTCCAGGCCAAGGCTGTCATTACCACTGGCGCCGAGCGCGACCGCCTGTTCAACGCCCAGGCCAAAGCGATGCCCGCCTTTGTCGGCTACCAGAAGAACACCACCCGTCAAATACCGGTCATAGTTCTGGAGCGTATTTAGTCGTAACCGATGCTTCCGCGACGGGCTATGCGCCGAATTGCTTGCGCACGGCCCCGAACGCTTGCTCGGTGACGTTCAATGTCTGCTCGATGTCGCGCTCGGTATGCGCGGCCGAGATAAACCAGTTGTGACGCGGCGCGAAGTACACTCCGCTGCGCGAGCATGCGCCACAGAAAACCTTGGCGCGATCATGATGACCCGCGTCGGCGTTGAACGTCATGTACGGCATCGCCGGCGGTCCGGAGTACGTCACCTCGAACCCGGCGCTGCGCGCCTGCGCGAGCAGACCGGTGCGCAGCTTCTCGCCGATCGTGCGCATCCGCTCGATTCCGCCACCCGCCTGCAGCTCCTTGAGATTCGCCAGGCTCGCCGCCATCGGCACGGCGCTGGTGAAGTACGATCCCGTAAAGAACACTTCCTGCGCTGCCTGTTTCAGGCTGTCGCGCCCAAGGCATGCGGCAAGCGGATAGCCGTTGGCGATCGCCTTGCAGTAAGTCGTGAGGTCGGGACGCACTCCAAACAACTCGCCTGAGCCGCCCATGTGCAGGCGGAAGCCGGCGCGAACGTCGTCCAGGATGAAGACCATGCCGTTGTCGTCGCATATTTTCCGCACGCCGGACAGAAATCCTTCGACCGGCAACTCCGAATCGTGGCCGGCGTCGTGCTTGAACGGCGACAGAATTACGCCCGCGATCTTGCCGCGGTTTTCCTCGACCGCGTGGCGGAGGCTCTCGAGATCGTTGAATCGAAAATAAACCATGTTCGCGCGGTCTTCCGGCGTCACTCCGCCGGGAAGGGGCGTACACCATGCATCGGTGCCGTGGTATGCGCCCGAGCACATTGCGATCTTCGCCCGCCCCGTCGCTTGACGCGCTACTTCGGTCGCCCAGGTGCATACGTCGGAACCGTTTTTCGCGAACACCGTCCAGTCGGCGAACGGCGTGATCGAGACAAGATGCTCCGCGAGATCGACCCACACCGGCCCCGGCGCGTTGAAGCAGTTGCCGAGTTCCATCTGCCGGCGCGCGGCTTCCTCGACTTTGGGATGCCGATGGCCGAGCACGATTGGGCCGTATGAGCACTCGTAGTCGATGTACTCATTGCCATCGATGTCCCAAACGTGAGAACCCTCCCCGCGCGCGAAAAATGACGGGTAGGCGCCCCTGGTAAGCAGCAGCGGCGTCTGATGGCCGTAGATGCCGCCGGGAATAACTCTTTTGGCGCGCTCCATCAGCGCGTCGCTATGCTCAAATGTGTAGGGTTTCACTGCAACTCCTGTGCGATGATTTTCGCTGCTATGCAAGTCCCGTCTGCTGCCGGGCAGACCGTCAGCGAGAATCCTATTTGCCGGCGCGAGCGTCAAGCCTGCAAAATCGAACGGGCCGTGAGTTGCGCGACTCACAGCCCGTGTGCGAATGCGATCAAGCTTGACTAGTGGCGATATGCCGGATCGGTCCGCCGCTGCGATAGCGGCAGTGCGCCCACGCGCACCAGTTCGTCGCGCAGCTTGGCGCGCGACAGCGGCTTGCACAGGACGGCAGACGCCCCGAGTTGGTAGCTCTCCGCAATATCACGGTCGTAGAGCGAGCTCGTGATAACGAACATCGGCACCGCCGTCAGCGCCTCGTTCGCCCGCGTCGCCTGCAACACGGAGAAGCCGCCGTTGTCAGGCAAACGCAAATCCACCAAAAACAAATCCGGCCGATCGTGCTCGGTGAACTGCGCGATCATGAGCAATGCCTCGTCGGCATTCGACGCATGCACCAATTCGATATCGTCGCCTAGCACCTGCCTTACTACAGTGAGCGCGATGAAAACGTGGTCCGGATTGTCTTCGACGAGGAAAATCCTGACCCCGGAATTCAACAGACTCGGTTCTTTGTCTTGTTCTTTTTCCTTGTCTTGGTCGCTCATAATCCCCCATCACCTGACGAATCCGCGACAGCCGGTTTTCAAAGCATGTCAACTAAAGTCGCCTGGACGAAGCCGGCTGATACTTCTTGTCAACTAATCATCCAATTGCCGTGCCATTTCCCTCAGCGTTATATTCGAGTCGCGACATGACGAGGAACGACGTGCCTAATCGACGTATGATGCTGCGGAGCCGGTTGAAACCCTCGATGACCCGCAAATTCCCGATTTGGACGTTGAACATCACTCCCATCCTGCATACCGCTGCCGAATCTTCGATGCGTCAACCTCCCGCAAGCGATTGTTCGTGGCAATCCTGCTACACTCGTTAATGTGACTGTGCCCATACGACACATGGCGCTAATCATTGACATTGCAAAGTGACTCGCCGAGCCGATTCCAGGTAGAGAAAGGATCGCAGCATTGGGAATCTTGGCGAACTTTCTGGATTCGAGTTTCTTCAAGCATCCCCTATTGCGAAAGTACACCGCTCTGGTCAATGAAGACCTGACGGCAACCTACTCGCGCGACATCCAGAAATGGCTTCTCATCGCGCCTATCATCGGTATCTTGACCGGCCTCATCGTCACCGGAATCGCCGTGCTCATTCTCGCCGTCATCTGGGCGGCGCTGCTTCCCTACTACCTTGCCCATCATTGGGCAATCGTGGTCGGACTCGGTGTCGGTTTCTTCGTGACGGGGCTGATAATGCAGTTTCGAACGCCCGGCCCCGACGAACACTCGACCGAGGAGATCGTTCGCTCCTACCACGAGCATCAGGGCGACATCGACATGCATCCGTTCTGGTGGAAGCTGCTCGCCGCGGTGACCACCGTCGGCTCGGGCGGCAGCGCGGCGCTCGAAGGACCAAGCATTTACAGCGGCGGCGCGATTGGATCGTGGCTATGGACCAAGCTGCGCCGTTTCGGTCTGGAAACGCGCGACCGCCGCATCATGTTGATCAGCGGCGCAGCGGCGGGCATGTCTGCGGTCTTCCGCGCTCCCCTTACCGGCATCGTGTTCGCGCTCGAGATGCCGTACAAGGACGACCTCGCGCACGAAGCGCTGCTGCCGTCGCTGATCGCGTCGGTCGCCGCTTACGCAACGCTGGTGTCGATCGTCGGCGCCGCACCGTTGTTCGGTTTCGCGGGCAGCACCAGCTTCCGGGCAATCGACGTCGCCTGGTCGGCTTTGCTCGGCGCTGGAATCGGGCTCATCGCAATCGTCTTCGACATCACGTTTCGCCGCGTGCGCGTGTTTTTCATCACCAGCAGGATACCGCATACGCTCAAGCTCACGATCGGCGGACTCGGCACCGCGCTGTGCGGCCTCGCGTTCGTGACGATTTACAACGGGCCCCTCATTCCGATCGGCCCCAACTACGAGGCCGTCCGCTACGTACTCAGGCATCCGATCCCGACCGAAGTGCTGCTGGCATTCGCCGCGTTAAAGCTGCTCGCGACGATTTTTTCGCTCGGCTCGGGCGGCGTCAGCGCGATGTTCGTGCCGCTGTTGCTGGTCGGCGGAGCGATCGGCAACGCCTACGCGCAATCGGTCGTTCACTCGCCGACGCACGATCTCTATGCCGCGGTCGGGATGGCGGCGTTCATCGCGGCCGGATACAAAGCTCCGCTCACCGCAGTGGTCTTCGTCGCGGAAACCACCGGCGGCCATTCCTACATCATCCCGAGCCTCATCGGCGCCGCGGTCGCCTATGCAATCTCGGGCGAGGCGTCGGTTTCCGGCGATCAGCATCTTCACGAGACCGCCAAACTCGCGGAGCTATCCGGGATGGCAGTGCGGGACGTGATGCAGCATCGCGTCATTTCCGTGCAAGCCGGGTCAACGATTCGCGAATTCGTCGCGAGCGTCGCGGCCCGTCATCGGCACACGTTCTTCCCGGTGTACGAAGGCGACCAGGTCGTGGGGACGATTTCCGTATCCGATCTCAGCCGGGTCGCGCCCGAGGAATGGGACAAAATCACCGTCGGCGAATTCGCGGACCGCGGCGCGATTCGCGTGACGGACGACTGCGACTTGAGCGAGGCGTTGCGGCTGCTGGTGCGCGAGCGCGGCGCGCAGATGCTGCTGGTGACGGACGGCGCCGGCGCTCTCAATGGAATCGTAACCAAGACCGACATCTTGCGCGCAGTGAAACAGTGAAGCAGTGAAGATGTCGTCAGCAGCGCCGCATCATGTGCCGCCAATCAGGTAGAAGACATCGAATTTCAGCGCCCGGCCACCTCAATACGCGCCGAGAATGGCGACGCGCTCGCGATGGTACGCGGGCGAGCCGAAGCACGACTCGTTGAAGCGCGCGCGCTTGAACCACAGATGCATATCGTGCTCCCAGGTGAAACCGATTCCGCCGTGCATCAGAACGGCGCGGTCGGTGCCGCGGCTGTAGATATCGCACAGGCGCGCCTTCGCCATCGCAGCCGTGCGCGCTGCGTCTGCCGCACCGGTGTCGTGAGCGTAGGCGGCATACCAGAGCATCGCGCGCGCGGGCTCGAGGTCGGCGACGATTTCGGCGGCTGCGTGCTTGAGCGCCTGGAACGATCCGATCGGTTTGCCGAACTGCTCGCGGACTTTTGAGTATTCCACGGCCATCTCGAGTGCGCGTTCAGTACCGCCGAGCGAGTCGGCAGCGATGGCGATAGCGGCGACGTCGATTAATTTCGCGAAAAGATCCGTTCCGCCGCCAAGCCGCTCGGCGGGAGTGCCCTTGAGCTCGACGCTCGAGACGCGGCGCGTCAGATCGAGATTCTTGAGCAAACGAATCGTCACGCCCGGCGATTTTGTATCGACGACGAACAGAAGAATTTCACCAGCATTATCTTTGGCGGCAACGACGATGAAATCGGCGACGTTGGCATACGGCACGAACATCTTGGTCCCGTTGAGACGCCATCCTGCGCCGTCTTTCGTCGCGACTGCCGCGATGTCAACCGGATCGATGCTGCCGGCGCTCTCGACGACCGCGACAGTGCCGATCGCCCTGCCCTCGGCGAGCGCGGTGAGCCATTTCGAATTGAGCTGTTCGGAGCCGCCGAGTTTGAGCGCGCTGGCCGCAAGCACTGACGAGAACAGGAACGGCCCCGGCATCGCAGCGTAGCCGCCCTCTTCGAGAATCATCGCCATTTCGAGCATCCCGAGTCCCGCGCCGCCGAATTTCTCGGGAACGACGAGCCCGCTCCATCCAAGCTTCGCAATCTGGGCGTAGAGTTCGCGCGGATAGCCGTCATCGGTGGCCATTATTTTGCGCACGAACGCGCCAGCGCATTCGCCGCTGAGAAACGCGCGCGCGCTTTCCTTGAGCTGCTGTTGTTCTTCGCTGAGTCCGAAATCCATGATTGTACCTTCGCTCTCTCCTGGTTGGCTTGGATGCCCAGATCAAGCTACAAGTTACTTTGCGTAACAGGATTTGTTAGTGCGCCTTGCTGCGCAGTTCGCGCTCGGCAAGTTCAAGATCCGCTTCGACCATCAATTCGGCGAGCTTTTCGAACTTCACTTTGGGCTCCCAACCGAGTTGGCGCTTCGCCTTCGAGGCGTCACCGATCAGCGAATCGACTTCCGCGGGACGGAAGAATCGCTGATCGATCTCGACGTGATCCTGCCATTTCAACTTTAGGCGATCGAACACGACTTCGAGAAACTCCTGCACCGAGTGCGTCTCGCCGGTGGCGATTACGTAGTCGTCGGGCTGCTCCTGCTGCAGCATCAGCCACATCGCCTCGACGTAGTCGCCGGCGAATCCCCAGTCGCGGCGCGCGTCCAGGTTTCCCAGTGCGAGCTTCTCCTGGAGGCCCAGTTTGATTCGCGTCGCGCTGCGCGTGATCTTGCGCGTGACGAAATTTTCGCCGCGCCTCGGTGACTCGTGGTTGAAAAGGATTCCGTTGCACGCGAACAGCCCGTACGCTTCGCGATAATTAATCGTCTGCCAGTGCGCATACAGCTTGGCGCACGCGTAGGGACTGCGCGGATGAAACGGCGTGGTCTCGCGCTGCGGAGTCTCGGCCACCTTGCCGAACATCTCCGACGAGCCCGCCTGGTACAGCCTCGCCGCCCGCCCGCGGCGCTTGTTGTGATCGCGCAGCGCCTCGAGCAGCCGCAACGCCCCCAAGCCTACGACATCGGCCGTGTATTCGGGTTGATCGAATGAGATGCGCACGTGCGATTGCGCGGCGAGATTGTAAACCTCGTCGGGTCGCACCTGCTCGATGATTCGCCTAAGCCCGGTGCCGTCGCCGAGATCGCCGTAGTGCAGTTGCAAACCTTCGGAATTGGGTCCGAAGCCCTTGCGCAGATGATCGATTCGTCCCGTGGCGAAACTCGAAGTGCGCCGCACCATCCCATGCACTTCGCAGCCCTTTTTAAGAAGAAACTCGGCGAGGTAGGAACCATCCTGTCCGGTCACGCCGGTAATCAATGCTACTTTTGCCATCTGGACACCGCGTCGCGCGGCGCCCAACAATATACCACTTCCGCCACAGCGCAAAACCCAACCTGTTGCCGGAAACAAAAAAGGCGCGGCGTATTTCGCCGCGCCTGAGCAGGCACTTCGATCGATTTGCGCCGCTCCCGGATTCAGTCGCCGCGCACCAGCCGATGCGAATCGCTGTCAAAGTGCTGGGTGGAAAATTCAAGCAGCTCGGCATCCTCGATCGCTTCCATCTGATGAACCAATCCGATCGGCACGTCCATGCATTCGCCCGCGCTCAATTCGAACTCCTCGATCGTGGCGCTTTCCGGCGACTCCTTGATTCGCACGATCAACCTGCCGCTGCGCAGGTAGAACGATTCGGTCTTGAGCTTGTGGTAATGCAGCGAGCACTTCTTGCCCTTGCGAATTTCGAGAATTTTCCCGCAGTAGAGATCGCCGTTTGCGATCCATATCTCGCGGCCCCATCCCTTGGGCACAATCCGGATCGGCTTTCGCGCTCGATTCATCTTTTATGCCTGGCGCGGCGCTTGGGGTCGGGAAGGCTGTCTAGGATTACTTCCTACGCCGTGTTCTTTTGAGGGCTCGCCTAGCAAAAAATGATAAGAAATGATAAGTAATTGGAATAAAGTTGAATCTTGGGGCCAATGGAATCCATGGTCATACATAGGACGAACCTCAACGCCCGGCAGGAACGCTTCGTCCTCGAATACCTTAAAGACGGCAATGGGACAAAGGCCGCTATCCGCGCCGGCTATGCCGCCTCTTCGGCGGCGGTGCACGCCCACCGGCTGCTTAAGAACCAAAGAGTTCTCGACAAGGTCCGCGCCCGCCGAAACCGCGTCCTGCGGCGAACCGAGGTCACGGTCGAGAGGACGTTGCGCGAGCTCGAGGCTATCGCCTTCTTCGACCCCGGCTGCCTGTTCGACCACAAGGGAAAGCTGCTGCCGCTTGACAAGATGCCCAAGGACGCGCGCCGCGTAATCGACCGCCTCGAGGTCCGGGAGTCGGTCAAAGGCGGCCGCCGGTTCCGGACGTTGCAAATGGTCAAGTTCGCGAACAGAAAAATGGCCGCGCTCGAAGCCTTGGGGAATTACCTCGGGATGTTCCCCAAGCCACGCAAAGGCACATAGCCCGAGCCGATCTGATTTTCGGTGTCGGTATGTTTCCTGTTTCTCCATCTTTGAGCCACAGCCCCTTCGGACATTCAAACGGCAACCGCGCGCGAGCATGAGTCTCCCCGAGCCGTCCCGCAGATCGCGGCAGGCGCCGTCCGTACTTGCGGTAGGCGCTTCCCCATCGCTGCTCCGGCCGCCATTCTTCTCACGGTATCACATCGACCAGATGGTCACGAATTCTGGGAGCGCCGCAGCCCTCCCGTAAGACAGGGACTCAAGGCACCGTCGAACGGATTTCGAAAAATATTCCACCATCATCAAGTGCTGTGGAAATCCGGAGTCCAAATGCTGCAGCGTTTTGTACGGTGTATGCGTCGGATTCTTGGCTTGCGGAAGATGCGCGGCTTTCCAGATTTGGAGATTTATCAGACGGTCGAAAACCTTGACGAAAGAGTTTCTGTCAGGTCCCACTCTATTTCTGTCCGTCGTCGGTGTTCCCAATCACCCGATTATGAACGCCCGCTAGATCTCTGACTGACACTCCTGACAAATCTGAAAGCGCCAGCGCGGTCTCAAGCGCGACGCGCCGCATGTGCTTTTGTTCGATCCACTTGCACACGGCGGCTGATGTCACTTTGAGATGCGCGGAGACCAGTCTGACGTACTGGCTTTTGTCCTTCGCGCCGAGCGTCGAACCCGCTCCGAGTCGCCACCCCAAAACTCGTGCCAGCACCCGGCCAGCAGCGCCGCAACAGGGCCGATCTCCGCCACCTCGCCCGCCCTTAACTCACACAGGCACTTCTTCAATAACGCAAATGCGGGCGTTTCTCGCACGGCGTCCAACTTCTCCAAGTTCATATTCTACCGCTACTACTTTACCGCTCTGCGGTCGGATCGACTACTCGCAACCCGCCAAAATATCGACGGTAAAAGCCCCGATCACGGCTAAGGAGCCGGTCGGCGACGACCAGGGCATGTGCGCCGATCAGAAAATCGGCCACGATACGGTCGCGCGGACCTCCACCTGTTCGGTACCGGCGCCAGGCCTCCGCCGCTTTAATCGCCGCCTCTTCCGTCATCGGCGAGAAGGAAGCGGGCAGCTTGTGCATCGCGTCCCGAAAACGTCCAGCATCGCCAAACACTGTTGCAGTCTCTGCCCAGACCACCTCTGAAGCCACCAACGCCCCTTCCCTCAAGCAGCGCCGCAATGCCTCTGAGGAGGCCAGGGAAAACTTTGGGTCCGCACCGAACACGTCCAGCAGGACGTTTGTATCAACGGCGGTGATCACTGCCGGCCGCGAAGCTGCGCCATAACGGCATCAGTGTTGATCCTTTTACCGAGGCATCCGTAAACCTCGGTGACCGGATCCGCACCCCCGCTTTTGACCGCGATCAGACGTCCGTGTTCTTCGCTGAACTCCAGAACCGTCCCGGGCTTCACCCCGAGCCTGTCCCTTAGCCGTTTCGGAATGGTCACCTGGCCGCGCTCGGCAACCCTAGCTTTCATACTTTTCATGTATGAAAGTATAGCTAGAATATCATGCGATCTCAAAGCGCCGGACGCAGCATCCCCGAAGGTAGCGAAGATCGAACGGCATCTGAGCTCGATGTAGATAGTTGGAGGGACTGTTCGATTCAATTGAACCGGAATTTCCAGTTTTACCTTCCGCTGTATTGCCAGCGAGTCATCGCGGCGAGCGCGCGGATAATTGCGAACGGTCGGGGTTTTGGAGGAGTCAGTCGCTAGATCGTCGTTGAGCACCGCGAAATTACCGATCCGAGCGTCCGGACGAAGTCGTTTAGCCGGATTCGGCGAGCTCGGACACTCTACGGTCGAGTAGGTAGGTTCGTCGAGGGCGTCTTCGACTGCTTCACCGTAGGAGCGGCGCAGCCGCGGATGCGCACATGAAATCGGTGGCGATTCGCCGGCCACACCTCTTCGCGGCGTGGTCTTTGCCACGGTTCAGACGCTGACGTTGCTCAGGTCGTGATCGCGCCCGCCCGCGGCGAAACCTTTCGGGGCGACTTCCTCGATCCTGGCCAGGTCGCTCCTTAATCATGGCCGCAGCAACATTTTGCTGACGGCGTCTGCGGCTAGCCGATCGCCGCGCGGGAGTGTGCGCGTTCTCCGGCGATGCATCGCGTGGGAGCCGCTCGCTTCCCTTGATACCGTCGCCGAACTGGAAACTTGGCAGATAGCGCTTTGCGGGCGAATCGAGAGCGCTGACCCAGGTCACAGAAAGTCACGACTCCGAATCTTCGTCACCCACGAACTCTTCGATTGGGATCCCGGAAGCGCGCGATAGACGAAGGGCGTGCTTGAGGAGACTCACAT
>OCZT010006196.1_pt1 | contig 11865 bp, 8 predicted proteins | sample 1539031 | NCBI WGS metagenome assembly OCZT01 (sample SAMEA3539308, study PRJEB22396) | soil metagenome | biome: tundra; feature: field; material: soil | place: USA | collected 2010-05 | depth 0.15 m
GGATTTTCAGCTACATCTACCGCCATGTGGCGGTTTAGTTCAACTCGTTTATTGCGTTAGCAAATTTGCATATTAATAGCGAAAAACTGCAGATAGCAGTAGGTTTATTACCGCTTGTGTACAGCATATATTTTTTGCTCCTGATTTTCAATTTTTACCTAAACGAACCACTATTTAATTACCTGCGAAGGGCGTTGACAATATCATGAAATTTTAACCATTCGTAGTTCGCAATATAATGATTCCGGTACTTAAATAACAATAACATAATTCATGACTGACCAGGGAGAATGGAATATACAAAATATTATCATCTGCCTTTTCGTAATCCGTATCATGCGTATCTACTTTACATCCATATCCTCAATCGGACTCCTGATAATAACAAGATTCCTTCGACTGACATGAGTGTATATTTCAGTTGTCCTTGTGCTCCTGTGCCCTAACAACTCCTGTATGTACCTTATATCAAGACCACTCTCATGCAGATGCGTGGCATAACTGTGTCTCAGACTATGAACACCGACATCCTTCTTAATGCCCGCCTTATGAAGCGCCTGCTTGAACACATTGTAAACACTCTCAACAGAATACCTGCCCCCCCTCTGACCTTCAAAAAGATACTTCGCCGGATGAAAACCATCAACATACTCATCCAGCTTCTCCCATACTTTTTTCGACACGGGAACTATCATGTCTACTCTCCCTTTCCCTTCCCTGATATGCAAGACACTCCGGTCGCGGTCAAGATCAGTCAACCGGATATTTGTCACCTCCGACCTTCTTAACCCGCAGGAATATATAATCCATAGCAAAAGTTTATGCTTGTTGTTCCTCGTAGCATTCAATATCCTTTTTACCTCTTCCTTCGAAAAAACCTTCGGCAATGCCCTGCCTCTCCGAGGACGTTCAATCAGATGAAGATCAATATTGCTCTTTGCTGAAATCCTGTAAAAGGTCTTGATGGCAGATATTATCTGATTCTGGTACGATACCGAATATCCATTGGTAACAATAAAATTATATACAAACTCCGATACCTCTTCCGTAGAAATTTCAAGCGGATCTTTTTCATGAAAATATTTGACAAACAATTCGAGAAGTGCAAGATAAGATACATTCGTTCTGTTACTGTATCTTACTTCATCAAGATACCTGCTCATGAGATCAAGACCTTCAAGCGCCTTCTCTCCCAGGACCCTGTTGCGCAATTCGTCTCCCATTTCCTTCCTGGCACTTTTCAATCCTGCTGCCGGAGCTGATTTTATTACTATTACTTCAACGCCTCGCGAGGAGAAATAATCGGAAAGCGAGTCACCTGTCAAAACCGACCATGGCATCAGAAACTCCTTCCTTGCCTTATCATAATAATATTTCCCGAAAGATCTGATCTCTTCAAACCACTCCCGGTCGTAATTTCCGGTAAACCTGATCGCCAGCCTTCCGTCCTGCTCATTAATCCTGAATTCAACCGGACTGTACCGAATCCTGTCAACTACATTTTCAATTGTTCTTCTTGTTGGAATCAATTCCGGCTCCGGGAAGGGCATATCAGGTATCGTCCCTGGCAGATCAGCTTTAGATTTTTGCGGTTCAGAATTGATATTTATTAAAACATCAGGTGAATCCGGTTTCATCGCAGAGGCTCCCAAATTGGGATTTTCTGCAGAGACACCCAAATTGGAAGTCTCTGCTTCTGGCGTACTACCTTTATGTTTTTGAGCGAGACCGGATATATCTATGTCAGCAATATCTCTGAATATCCTGAGAATCTGTTTCAGGGTTTCTTCATTATCATCAGCGTACTAGCTATTGTAGGTACTGCTGTAACTGTGACTGTAAATTTGTTTTACCAGCGCGCTAAGCTCTCCATCGTATTTAAACGATATAAGTATACGCCATTTATCACGGTGGAACACTCTTTTCAGAATAATCTTTTTTTTCATAACAGCGAGAAAATTAGTTAGCACTACCTACGCCAAGGCCACGTCAGTCACAAGAGTATTGCACTAATAATGCCTTGAATTACATACTTTTACAATACTTTGATCTGACCTTCAACATCATATTTCATATTAAAGTTAAACAAAAAAATTGAATTGGTATTTAGTTATTTAGATTTTAGTATCCTTCTTAAATCCCTGGCCATTAAACCAGACTGGATAAAAAACTATATCACTATTCACACATGCTCTGAAAGAGCCATATATGAATAGAGGGTGTCTCAAAAGTATTGTTCTTCCACTTTTTATTCTTCTGAACCCTTCCCCTGCCCCCTTCCCTGCAGTCAGGCTCTATTGCTAAAATAGCTCCCGATAAATCGGGACAGGCTCACCGGGCTATTTTTTAACACTCGGCCCTCTTAAACAGTAAGGGAAGGGGTGCAATACTTTTATTCACAATGATTTGTACCCTCCCCTTATTTGTTTAAGGGGAGGGTTAGGGAGGGGTGCAATAAACATCAAAATGCCCTTTTGAGACAGCCTCAAAGCGACACCCTACTTTTGACAGCTCTGAAGGAGCTGAAAATAAAAATTTCAGAATCCAATTTTATTACTCCCCTTCAGGGCTTAAGGTCTGAGGTTTGTCCTCAACTCATGGCAGGTGGTTTCATTACTATGACAACATTTTATAAATCATAAATTATAAGAAACTTGCAGATTGTTATATTAAAATTTGTTATTAATAACACTGGAATTGAAGAATGAGATCCTTCGCTGACGCTCAGGATGACATTGCAGGTGAGGGGTATAAGTGAAGAAGTGGCAATTCGCCACACCAGTAAGTTTTTTAGAGACATTCATCTGCGAATCGCCACTCCTTCACCCTAATAACCATCTAATTACCTTGTCATTCCGAGTCAGCCAACTGGCAGACGAGGAATCTCCGGGAATATAACTAAACTAATATGCATCCTTTAAAATACTTTTCAACATATAATATACGTTTTTTGTATATTTATATTACATTTATACACTTATTTAAGATTCGTAATGTATATGGAGAAACAATCCGGGAAATTTGAAGCTATCGTCAGTTCTGCAAGATCACTCTTCTGGAAACATGGAATAAGAAGAGTATCCATTGAAGAAATCTGTCAGGATGCAGGAGTAAGCAAGATGACCTGCTACAAATACTTCAGCAATAAGACAGCAATTGCAATGTACCTGATAGAAGACATGTTCGAATCAGGAATAATAGCATATAAAGAAATATACGATAGTGATATTTCTTATGAAGAAAAGGTTAAAAAGATGCTCGACCTTAAAATGAGCAATGCTCATGAGATGAGCCAGGAGCTATTGGATGATATCTATAAAAATCAGGATGAAGGATTATTTGAAACCATAGAAACAATTAAAAAGAGGATGATTGGAATTTATCTTGATGATATCCGTGAAGCACAGAAAATCGGAGAAATACGAGATGATGTTAAACCTGAGTTTATGCTCTATTTTCTTAACAATTTAACAGAAATGCTGACCGATCAGAGACTGGTTAGTATTTATTCCAATCCTCAGCAAATGATTTCTGAAGTAATGACTTTCTTTTTTTATGGTATTATGCCCCGGAAGAACGGGAAGAAATAAATGAATAATCTGAGATTAAATATAAGCCTGCTCCTCTTTCTTATGGTGCCTTTACTGAACGCCCAGGACAGTATTTTCAAATTCAAGGGTCAGGCGGATGGCTATGCAGGTTTAAACTTTGGGAAACATCTCGGGGTGCAGACAGGGGTAAGATTCCTTCCTGCTATCTCTATTGGAAAAAAACTTAACAGCGATCTGAAATTTGATTCTGAAATATCATTCGACAGTTACCTGGATTATCAATATGCCGGTTCGGGAAATAATGCTTTCGATTCAAGAATAAAACCATACAGGCTGTTGATCAGACTAAGCACCGAACGGTTTGAATTAAGGGCAGGGCTTCAAAAAATTAATTTTGGTTCAGCAAGCGCTCTTCGTCCGCTCATGTGGTTCGATCATCTTGACCCTCGCGATCCGCTCCAGCTTACCGATGGTGTTTATGCTCTCCTCGGAAGATACTATTTCCAGAATAATGCGAACGCGTGGTTATGGGTCCTCTGGGAAAATGATAAAACAATGGGGTGGGAAACAATTCCGACAGTCAGGAAAATTCCGGAGTTCGGAGGAAGGATGCAATTCCCTGTCCCTAAAGGTGAAGTGGCTGTCTCATATCATCATCGAATACCTGATCTGACTTCAGTATTAAACCCGGCTAATTTTCACGGAACTTTAACTTATCCTGAAGATAAAATTGGACTCGACGGTAAATTGGACATCGGTCCCGGGGTATGGGCTGAATATTCCCTTACCCACAGCAGACCCGATTCTGCATATCTTGCACGATGGACTAAATTGTTTACACTGGGTATTGATTATACTTTCAGTGTTGGAAACGGAATATATGTGGCATCGGAATTTTTCAGGTATAGCGCTGCCGACGAAATATTAATTCCGGGAATAAATCAGACATTCTCCTCACTTACAGTAAATTACCCGATAGGAATTAACAAAATAGGAAGCATTATTTACTACAATTGGACGGATAAATCGTGGTACAGGTTTATTAATCTGCAGAGACAGAGCGATAACTGGACTTTTTATCTTTTCCTCTTCTGGAATCTCGAGAAATTTGCAATCTATAATAACATATACGGAAATAATATGTTCTCCGGAAAAGGAATACAGTTTATGGCAGTTTTTAATTTTTGAGAAGGAAGGCCCCCTCCCGCTAAAGGGGGAATAATTCGGACAAGTGAAAATTAGTTAGAGGATTGAGAATTAGCCCCCCTTTAGGGGGGTTGGGGGGCAAAAACAAAGAAAAGGAAGGGGGTCTTATGGACAAAACGATAAAGTAAATCTAACAAAGTATTATTATAATAATCATGGAAAACACAACTCTCATTTCACTTGAAGATCTCAAAAAGAATTTCCCGATATCTGGAGGCTTCTTTACAGCTTTGAATGGCATCGATCTTAAATTCGGTAAAGCAGAATTCACAGGAATTGTCGGTCCCAGCGGCAGCGGGAAAACGACACTGCTGAACATTATTGGTTCTCTCGATTCTCCTTCTGAAGGCAGAGCAATAGTTCTGGGGCAATCGATAAGTGATCTGAATCCAAAACAGGCTGCGCTTCTGCGCAGATCGAAGCTTGGGTTTATTTTTCAGAGTTATAATCTTCTTCCCGTTTATACAGTTTTTGAAAATGTGGAATTTCCATTGCTTCTTCTCAAACTTGATGACAATCATCGCAGGAAGATGGTTATAGATTCACTTGAGTGGCTCGGTCTGACTGATAAGGTCAAATCAAAACCGGCACAGCTCTCAGGTGGCGAATGTCAGAGAGTGGCGATCGCCAGGGCAATGGTGAAGAAACCTGAGATAGTTCTTGCAGATGAACCAACCGCAAACCTCGACGCTGCGAACTCACATAATATACTTAAATCGATGGTACAGCTAAATAAAGAACTTGGAACAACCTTTATTTTTGCCACACACGATGATAAAGTAATTGGATATCTGAAGCGAAAGATTTCACTCGTTGACGGGAAAGTCACAACCGACGAAATCAGGAATAATTAAATCCTTGCCCACATGAATTTGTTATTCAGATTAGCAGTAAAAAATCTCATTGGAGCAGGTTTGCGAACCTGGTTGAATGTGATTGTGCTTTCTTTCTCATTCCTAATAATAATCTGGCATAAAGGATTACTTGACGGATGGGACAGACAAGCAAAGAATGAAACTATCAAGTGGGAAATTGGCGGAGGTCAATACTGGCATTCAAGTTACGATCCTTACGATCCATTTTCTTTAACGGAGGCACATGCAAAAATTCCTTTCTCTCTCGATTCTCTTGTCGTAACCGGGAAGATTTCCCCTATTCTTATAACACAAGGGACAATTTATCCACGTGGTCGTATTCAAAGCATTCTGATCAAAGGAATAAATCCAGAGCAAAAATTGCTTAAAATACCCAGCTCACTATTTATTAAAGATAGTGATGATATTCCCGCAATAATAGGTAAAAATACTGCAACTGACAACGGGATAAAGGAGGGGGATTTAATTACCCTCCGGTGGCGTGATGTGCATGGAACTTTCGACGCAAACAATATAAAAATAATCGGGATATTCAATACAGATGTACCTACTGTGGATATGGGTCAGGTCTGGGTTCCACTCGATCGACTGCAAAAAATGATGGATATGCCCGGAGAAGCAACTATAATTGTTACGGATAAAGAGCAAAAAGACAAAATTCTTTCCGGGGAATGGAAATTCATGAACAACGAAGTTCTTCTGAAGTCTATCACTGACCTCATTAAAATGAAATCGGTCAGCGGGTATGTTTTATATATAATTCTTCTGAGTCTTGCCATGCTCGCTATTTTTGACACACAGGTATTGTCTATTTTCAGAAGGCAGAAAGAAATAGGAACATACATTGCACTTGGAATGACACGAAGGCAGGTTGTTGGCCTGTTTACCCTTGAAGGTTCCCTTAATTCAGGACTTGCCGGTATCCTCGCAGCACTTTATGGAATTCCAATGCTTGCTTTGCAGGCAAGCCGGGGTTTATCAATCCCGGGAGGCAGTAAAGGTTTTGGATTGGCAGTTGCAGACAAAATATATCCTATTTACAGTCTTGGACTGGTTATTACAACAATTCTTCTGATCCTGCTTACAACAACCATTGTAAGCTATATGCCTTCGCGAAAGATTGCCAAAATGAAACCTACAGACGCTTTAAGGGGGAAAATACAATGATCAGATTTTTATTAAAAGGAATTTTAAGAGATAAACAACGAAGCCTTCTTCCGGTTGTTATCGTTATCATAGGTGTATTTCTTACTGTAGCTATGTTTTGCTGGTTAAACGGCGTCCTGAGCGACAGCATAGAATTGAATGCTCGGTTCAATGCAGGTCATGTGAAGATCATGACAGCAGCTTATGCAAAGAATGTTGACCAGTTGCCAAACGATCTTGCACTAACCGGGGTTGATACCCTGCTTATCAGATTAAAAAAGGATTTCCCCGAAATTGTATGGGGAGAGCGAATTCATTTTGGAGGGCTGATCGATGCCCCTGATGCCAGGGGTGAAACACGAACTCAGGGACCTGCAATGGGCTTTGGTATTGATCTCCTCTCCGGGAACCACTCTGAAATCGAACGGTTTAATCTCGAAAAATCACTACGCAGGGGAAGACTACCCCTGCATCATGGAGAAATCCTCATGAGTGATGAGTTTTCCAGAAAGCTTAAAGTGAACCCAGGTGATACTGTAACTCTGATTGGTTCTACCATGAACGGAAGTATGGCTATGTATAATTACATAGTTAGTGGGACAATCGCATTCGGTACCGGACCTATGGACCAGGGTTCTGTAATTGCAGATCTTGAAGATGTCCGTAATGCTTTGGACATGAATAATGCAGCAGGCGAGATAGTCGGATATCTGGCAGATAATTACTATGATGAAAAGAAAATAGGTCAGATAGTTAACCGGTTTAACAGTCTGTTTCCGGTTTCGAAAGATGAATATGCCCCTGTTCTTGTTACCTTGCGTCAGCAGAACAGTCTGGGTCAGATGATCGATCAGATAAAAGGAGTTGGAGGTTTCGCGGTCTTCATATTCGTGTTGTCAATGTCACTGGTCTTATGGAATGCCGGTTTGCTAGGAGGACTGAGAAGATATCCCGAATTTGGACTCAGGCTGGCAATTGGCGAGGATTATTCGCATATTTATTTTACTATGATCTATGAATCTGTACTTATTGGAATTATCGGTTCAATCATAGGAACATTGATCGGGTTGCTCGCGTCGCTCTACATGCAGCGTCATGGCCTTGATCTGAGTTCGATGATGAAAAATGCAACTATTTTAATGCCGACAGTCTTTCATACCCGTATTACCCCAATAGCTTTTTTTATAGGATTTATTCCAGGATTAGTGTCAACGGTTATCGGCACAATGCTTTCTGGAATTGGAATTTACAAACGCAAAACAGCCCAATTATTTAAAGAACTAGAAGCATGAAAGAATTAATAATACCGGTTTTCCTGCTGTGTGTTTCATTAAATGCACAGACTCCCTCGGCAAAAGACATAATAGAAAAGGTAGACAAAAATATGTCGGCCGACTGCAGGGTTTTCACTTCAAAAATGATCATTCATAATCCGAGAAACACCCGAACTGTTGAATCCAAATCATGGAGCATGGGGGAGAAAAAATCATATACCGAATATCTCTCGCCTCCTCGTGAACAGGGAACCAAAATGCTTAAACTTGAAGATCAGCTTTGGATTTTTTCACCTTCTACCGACAGGATCATCCAGATATCAGGCCATATGCTGAGGCAATCGGTGATGGGTTCTGACCTGTCATATGAGGATATGATGGAAGATCCGCATTTGCTTAATCATTACACTGGCAAGATAGATGGAGAAGAAAAAATTGCTGACAGAATCTGCTGGATCATCACTCTCACTGCAAATACTCCCGATGTGGCTTACCAGACACAAAAAGTCTGGGTCGATAAAGATCGCTTCATCCCGTTGAAGAAGGAATTTTACGCGAAAAGCGGTGTTCTGCTTAAGAGGATGGAACTATCGGATGTACTTCAGATACAAGGCAGATGGTTTCCTAAGAAAATACTTTTTAAAGATGTTCTGAAAGAAGGAGATGGGACTGAGTTCCAGATGATGGATATTGAGTTCAATGCCAAAATCCCAGAATATATTTTTTCAAAAGCAAGCCTGAAAAAATAGGTGCGTCAAATTAACTCACCCCCTTTTATCCCCCTCTCTACTTCGTAAAGAGGTGGAAACTACCTTATATTCTGTGTATTACACCCCCTCTATAAGGATTCTACCCTTTATACACATCTCTAGTGGTTGGTAGCAGATTATAATACTTTTATTTACAAATGAATTTTTTATATAAGTAGCGTCTATCCTGTGTAGATTCCTCGCTCCGCTCGGAATGACAGTCTTTGTTTAGTGTTAAAGGGAAGAAGTGGCGATTCGATTCCCTAATTAGCATTTTAGTATCAGTCCTTAGCGAATCGCCACTTCTTCCCTTTTATGATTATTAATATGCTCTTGTCATTCCGAACGAAGTGAGGAATCTTCTGTAACCATGATAAAATAATTTGACTAATACTCTGTTTGTGAAGACTATGCTGAACTATAAAATAACATATTAGAAAGATGTGTATAAAGGATAGCTACTTCGTAAAGAGGGGGAAACTACCTTATATTCTGTGTATTACACCCCCTCTCTAATCCTTAGAGAGGGGGATGGGGGTGAGTTTATTTGATCCGGAGAGGGGAAACAATAGAGTGAGTAGGTTCAGTTTAATCAAAGGGTGAAGAACCATAACCTATTCTGCCGCTTTGATCATTGAATCGGTAACGATAATCGTTTTGGATGACACGGCACAGGCACCAAAGTAACCTAATGCTCCATTGCTGAGATTATTGTTGGGATTAGCAGGTGTTGATCCGAAAATAGGATTGGTATGAAGCAGATCTTCCAGGGTACGATAATATTCGTAAGTTGCCTGATCGAGTGATAGAAGCTCGACCCTGAATGTATCACCTGCCGTTGCATTTGCGACACGCAGTTCAGTTTCCTGGCCATTTGTATATTGATCATCGTAAAGCCGGTAATTATCGTTATTAATGGTATCGTTCCTAAAGACTTTTACCCTGTAAAAGTTCTTCTCTGCGGGATCCCTGAAGAAACAATGAATATCAACGTTCGTATGGTTTTTACTGTTACCGCCGAAATCGAAACGTTGAGAATCGTTTTTTACAAGCATCAGAAAATCGATGTTGACATGACTGAACATAGTGGAAGAACCATCATATTCCTGATCCCCGGATATAACTTTCAAAGTGTATGTTCTCCCGGGAACGCCCCTGGTCTTTCTGGTAAAATAAACACCTGATATTAGTTCTCTTAAAGTATCACTAGTACCGGTATTGTCATTTATTATAACCTGTGCTCCGGAAACCATCTCCAAAACTGGTTGATTAAAATAACTTCCTGATTTACTGATCGTAACAGTATAAGGGCCAGGAGCATCGTTAATCAACCCTTCTATGACCATTTGTGGCGCTGCCTCATTCAGGTCAACATTGATAACTTTCTGACAACCCCAAATCTCCATTAAAGTTACAAATGATAAAACAAGTCGGATAGCATATTTAAATCTTATTTTTTTTCTTGTTTTCATTTCTGCTACCTTTTAAAATTTGAAATTATACGTAATAGCGGGAACAAAGCGGAAAAGAGATAATTGAACAGCCTGCATTTTGGTAGGGTCATTAGGATCCTGTTGAAAATTAATTGCATATGCATTAGCACGTCCATATACATTGTAGATCGAAAAGTTCCAGTTACTCTCATACGTGGCTGTTTTTTTACCCTGCAGGGTAAGACCAATATCCAACCTGTGGTAATCGGGCATACGATAACCGTTCCTTTCGGTATAATATGGTACAATAACGCCATCGACTGCATACCGGCCACTCGGAAATGTGACAACGTTCCCGCTGATAAAAATCCATGTAGCCGAAAAGGTTAGTTTCGTATTGAGTTCATATATTCCTACAACGGCTATGTTATTTGGTCTGTCTTGTTTTGCCAGGAAAACTTTACCACCGTTGATATCGGGGAATTGCCTTTTTGTTTTCGACAGAGTGTAGCTTATCCAGCCCGTCAGTTTTCCATATTTTTTCCTGATCAGGAACTCTGCTCCGTACCCCCATCCTTTTCCAAAAACTAGTTGCGATTCCACTTTGTTATTAAGTATAAGGTTGGCCCCGTTACGGTAATCAATCTGGTTTTTAAGTGTTTTATAGTAAACTTCCACTGACGTCTCATACATGTTGTTTGAAAAATTCCTGAAATAACCCAGCGTGTACTGATCAGCAATTTCCGGTAAAATATTAATATTACTCGGTACCCAGAGATCAAACGGAGTGGACGAAGTTGTATTCGATAAGAGATGTACATACTGTCTTGTGCGGGCATACGAAACTTTAACCGAGCTTGAGTCATTAATGATATAATTCACCAGTAGCCTTGGTTCAAATCCTCCGTATGTATTGAAAATTTTTCCTTTAGGATAAGTCGCCGAATCAACAATATCTGCTACCTGATCATAAGTGTAAACGGTACCCGGTCCGATTGAACTGAAGATTGAATAACGCAATCCGTACGTTGCCTTCAGATGAGGAGAAATTGTCTGTTCATTGGAAATGTAAAGTGCATTTTCAAGTGCATAACGGTTATCGACAGATTTTACATGAAAAAAAACAGTACTGTCGACTTTACTTGGAACGAAAGTATGATAGATGGAATTGAAACCGAATTTGATTGTATTGTTTGAATTCAGATAATAATTAAGATCCTCTTTCAGATTCCAATCCTGAATCTGAGATATAACATTCATGGTCTTACTGCCAACAGCTACATTAAAGTTATAACTGTACTTATTGAAAATGAAGGAAGTGTTTGAAAAAATTTTATCATTTATAATATGGTTCCACCTGGTTGTGGCAGTAACATTTCCCCAATTGAGTCCTACTGTACCTCCAAGGTTGAAATTATCCCTGCCAAGGTAACATGAAAAATATAACCGGTCCTTTTCCGAAAACTGATAATTGACCTTTATGTTCAGATCGTAAAAATAAAGAGTTGATTTACTTGCAGTGGAATCTGCTCCGTGCTTTGAAAGAAGTCTGAGGAAAAGATCGGCATAGGTCCTGCGAGCAGCGATCATGAAGGAACCTTTGTTTTTAAATAAAGGCCCTTCAATGGCTA
>OCZT010006197.1_pt1 | contig 11864 bp, 9 predicted proteins | sample 1539031 | NCBI WGS metagenome assembly OCZT01 (sample SAMEA3539308, study PRJEB22396) | soil metagenome | biome: tundra; feature: field; material: soil | place: USA | collected 2010-05 | depth 0.15 m
GTTCACCTGGCCGGCCGACGCGCGCGGCGCCGCGAGCACTGCCGCCGCGCCGAGCGCGAACACGAGCCGGCGCATCAGTGCGCGTCCGCCACGGTCGGCGTGGGCAGGTTGGCCGGATCGAGCAGCGTCGACGGGTTCGTTTCGCCCGGTTTCAGCAGCCCGACGACTTCGAAGTTGCGCAGCGCGAGCACCTTGCCCTTGACGAAGACCGGCGTCAGCTCGTTGACGATGAAGTGGTCCTTCACTTCCTCGTACGTCGACTCGCTGATGATGATCTGGCCACCCTTCGCGACATTGTAGAGCCGCGCCGCGGTGTTGACGTGGTCGCCGATCACCGTGTAGTTGAAGCGATCTGCCGCGCCGAGATTTCCCATCACGACCTCGCCGGTGTTGAGACCCATCCCGACCGTGAACACCCTTCGGCCGTTTGCGGCCCACTCCGTCATCATCGCGATGATCCGCTGCTGCTGCCGCCAGGCCGAGAGGACCGCCTCATAGGCATCGTTCGGGCGGGGGTTCGGCGCGGAGAAGACGGCCATCACGCAGTCGCCGATGAACTTGTCGACGTAGCCGCCGTGCTCGAAGACGAGCCGGCACATCTCTTCGAAATACTCGTTGAGCGCGGCGTACATCTCCTCGGCCGTCATCGTCTCCGACATCGACGTGAAGCCGCGGATGTCGGAATAGAAGACCGTCACTTTCGCGCGTTTGCCGGACAGGTCGAGGGCCTTGAGCGGATCGTCGTGCGCCAGCATCTCGTCGACGACCGCGTGCGAGACGTGTTTGCCGAACATCTCGCGGATCGCGCGCTTGTCCGCGCCTTCGGTCGCGGTCCGGTATAGCGCGACGAACAGCGCGGCGAGGACCGTCGCGGCATCGACGTGGATGAGGTTCACCCAGTGCAGGGTGTAGCCGTAGAGTGCCACCGCGGCGACGGAGTAGGCGACGACGACCGCGAGTCCGACCGCGACGCCCGCCGCCGGGCGCAGCTGCGTGACCGCGAACCCGATCAGCAGCGGGATCAGGACGATCAGGGTCAGGTCGAGGGCGGGCGGAACGCGGGCGATGAAGCGCTTGCGCACCAGCTGGTCGATCATGCGGAGGTTGCCGAACACGCCCGGCGCGCGGCCGGTCGGCGTCGCGACGAAGTCCCCGAGCGCCGTCGCCGTCGAGCCGACGACCACGATCTTGCCCTTGGCGAACGTTGCGAGCGAGGCGTCGTCGAGTTTCAGCGCGTCGACGAACGAGATCGATTGGAAGAACGGTGCCGTCTGCTGCAGCGCGCCGGACGCCACCGTCTCGACGGCCTTGAAGGGGACCATCAGCATCAAACGGTCGCCGTCGAGCGGGACCGCCGTGTCGCCGATTCGTCCCGACCGCGCATCGAGCGTGCGGACCGGAGCGCCGAGGAAGGCGGATGCCGTCGCAGCCGGGAGCGAGGGGTAGGAGGCGGCACCGCCCTCGATCGTCAGCGGTTGGCCGACGAACCAGCCGCCCACCAGATCGACGGAGGTGAACCCCAGCGCGTTCGCAGCCGCTGCGAGGGACGGCGGAGGCTGCTGCGCGCGCAGCACGCCGCCCTTCGTGATGTTCAGCGACTCGCCGAGGATCGTGCGCTGGGCGCGCATCCCCGCCGCGAACGCAGCGTCCTGCACCGGATCGGGCGACGGTTCGAAGAACTCGACGTCGAACGTGACGACGCTCGCGCCGGCGCGGTGCAGGCGCTGCAGCAGCTTGCCGTACAGCGACCGCGGCCACGGAAACTGCCCGAGCCCCGGATGCGCGAGGTCGCGCGGATCGCTCATCGACGCCTCGTCGATCGCGATGAGCCGCAACTGCTCGTTCTCGTCGTCGCGATCCGGGAAGCGAAACACGCGTTCCAGCAGGTCGTGTTCCCGGACGAAGAACGACGCTTCGTTCACGAACACGAAATCCGCCGTGCGGTTGATCGAGGGCGCGGCCGCGCGCGGCAGCAGGTAGAGGACGATGCCGACCAGCGCCGCGAGGCCCGAGAGCGCCATCGCGACGCCGAGTATCTTGAGGCGGCGGATACGCATCGTGACTACGCGCTCCGCCGGTTCGCTAGTTCTGGACGCGCCCGATGTAGCGGCGGTCGCGCGTGTCGATGCGGATCACGTCGCCGGGGTTCACGAAGAGCGGCACGTTCACCGTCGCGCCGGTTTCGAGCTTCGCCGGCTTGGTCGCGCCGGTCGCCGTGTCGCCCTTGAAGCCCGGATCGGTCTCTTCGACTTTGAGCTCGACGTGGGCCGGCAGGTCGGCGCCGATCGCGGTCGTGTCGTGGAACTGGACGCTGATCTTCATCCCGTCCTTCAGGAAATCGGCCGGGTCGCCGATCACGTCGCGCTGCAGCGTGAAGTTCTCGTACGTCTCGTTGTCCATGAAGTGGTAGCCGTCGGCGTCGTTGTAGAGCATCTGCATCTCGCGGTTGTCCACCGTCGCCCGCTCGAGCTTCTCACCCGCGCGGAACGTACGCTCGACGGTCGATCCGGTCTTCACGTTTTTCAGACGCGTCCGTACGAACGCCGCCCCTTTACCGGGCTTGACGTGGAGGAACTCGATGACGGTCCAGAGCTGCCCCTCGATGACGATGGTGACGCCGTTGCGAAAATCATTGGAGCTGATCATGACTGGCGGGGCGCTTTCAGCAAGCTGAACCGGTTTTCCGTCCCGTGCCGCAGGCGGCTGATGTTCTCGCCGTGGCGGAAGATGATCACCAGCGAAGCGATCAGCCCGTACGCGAGGCCGATCGGCCCGAGGCCGAACCAGAGGACCGGCGCCATCGCGAGCGCGGCGAGCATCGACCCGACGGAGGCGTAGCCGCAAGCAAGCACGGCGGCCACCCAGACGATCGCGAACGCGATCCCGGACGGCCACCAGAGCGCGATCACCGCTCCGAGAAACGTCGCAACCCCTTTGCCTCCCTTGAATCCGAGGAAGGGCGACCAGCAATGCCCGATCACCGCACCGAGCGCGGCGAACGTCGCGGGCACCAGCCCGCCGAGCGCGCCGGCCGCGAGAACCGGCGCGAACCCTTTGAGCGCGTCGAGCGCGAGCACCGAGGCGGCGCCGCGTTTTCCCAGCGTCCGCAGCGCGTTCGCCGCGCCGATGTTTCCGCTCCCCGAGCGGCGGATGTCGGTGCCGTAGAACGCGCGCGAGACGAGCACGCCGAACGGGATCGCGCCGACGAAGAACGCCACGACGAAGGCGACGGTCGAGATCAGCGCCGCGCTCATCCGTGCCGCTCTCCGAACCGTTCACCATGTTCGCCTTCGTCGCGACGCGAGCGAAACTCGAACGTCAGCGGGACGCCTTCGAAGTCGAACTCGCTGCGCAGCGTGTTCTCGATGAAGCGCTTGTACGACGCGGGCACGAGCTCAGGGTCGTTGACGTGGAAGACGAACAGCGGCGGGTGCGTCTGCGGCTGCGAGACGTACAGTATCTTGAGCGGTTTGCCGGAGTGAATCGGCGGCGGGTGCGCGAGTACGGCGTCGCGCACGACGGTGTTGAGCTTCGCGGTCGGAATCCGGCGGTCGAGGTTCTCCGCGACCTTCTCGACCAGCGGCATGAGGCTCTGCAGCCGCCGCTTCGTCAGCGCCGAAAGGAACGTCACCGGCGCGAACGACGCGAACGGCAGTTGCGCGTGGATCTCGTTCGCGAGCTCGGGCTGCGAGTACTCGCCCAGCTCGCGCACGAGGTCGTACTTGTTGCCGACGATCACCAGCGCTTTGCGCTCCTCGAGCGCGATCCCGGCCAGCCTGCGGTCTTGATTCGTCGGCCCGGTGAGCGCGTCGATCAAGAGGATCGCGATGTCGCAGCGGGCGATCGCCTTGAGCGAGCGCAGCGAGGAGTAGTACTCGATCGCACCGTGATGGCCGGGCTGCTTGCGCACGCCGGCGGTGTCGATCAGCCGGAACGTTCGGCCGCTCCACGTGAACAGCGTGTCGATCGCGTCGCGCGTGGTCCCAGGGACGTCTGACACGATCGCGCGCTCCTCGTTCAGTAGCGCGTTGAGCAGCGACGACTTCCCGACGTTGGGGCGCCCGATCAGCGCCAGCGAGAGCTCAGCCTCGCCGAGGTCGGTCGGATCGTCGGGCGGCAGCATCTCGACGATCGCGTCGAGCAGATCGCCGGTACCCTCGCCGTGCATCGCCGAGACGCCGTGCGGTTCGCCGAATCCGAGTCCGCCGAACTCCGCGTGGATCGATGCGGCCGCCCTCGGCGATTCGGTCTTGTTCGCGACCAGGATCACCGGCCGGCGATAGCGCCGCAGGATGTCCGCGATCTCTTGGTCGACCGGTGTGAGTCCGTCGAGCGCATCGACCAAGAACACGATGAGGTCGGCGTCACGTGCGGCCGACTCGGCTTGCGCGCGCGTCCCTTGGGCGATGAGGTCGTCGGGCTCGATCTCGGTCTCGATCCCGCCGGTGTCGACCAGCGCGAACGTGCGGTTGCGCCACTCGGCGAGCGCGTAGAGGCGATCGCGGGTGACGCCGGGGGTATCCTCGACGATCGCGAGGCGCTGCCCGACGAGACGATTGAACAGCGCGCTCTTCCCGACGTTCGGACGGCCGACGACCGCGACGGTCGCTGGGCGTACGCGCAAGGATGGTGCGAGGGCTTCGGACATGACCGCCCAAGGTTCCCATCGATATGCTCCGGCGCCTCGCGGCGATCGCCGCGTGCGTGATCTTCCTCGCCGCGGTGCCGACCGGCTCGCTGTACGTCACCACGCTCCCGACCGGTGCGGACGTGTGGATCGACGGCACCTACGTTGGCCGGAGCCCGCTCGTCTTGAGCGGTCTGGCCACCGGCCGCCATACGGTCGGCCTGACCAAAACGGGCTGGGATCCGCTGCAGATCGAGGTCAGCGTCGTCGCCGCGCAGACGACGCTCAGCTCGACGAAGCTCGATCCGGCGAAGACGAGCGCCCGCCCGCTCCCCGGCTCGATCGCGATCCACGGCATCCCGGCCGACGCGACCCTCATCGACGGGGTCGCGGCGGCGGTGTCCAAAGACGGGACGATCCAAGCATCGGCCGGGACGCACGAACTGAGCGTGCGCACGCCGCGGGGCCGGGTCACCCGTACTGTGCGGGTCTGGCCGCAGACGCGAACCGACGTGGTGCTCCAGCCGGAGGTCGAGGCACCGCGGCCGAGCGTCGTCGCGCCCGCCGAGGACTACCTTCCGCGCAGCGCGATCCACATCGTCGGCGAGCGGGTCGTCATCCGCTACGCCGGACACGAGGTCGTCGGCCGGATCGGCGCGACCGCCTATCGGGTCGACGGGAAATCGGCCGACTACGGTGAGGCGCCGACGATGATCGGCCCGCGCCTCTACCTACCGCTCGAACTCCTCACGATGCTCTCCTCGGGTCCGCGCTAGCCGGGAAGCGAAGCACGCCAAGGTCGCGAACCCGTCCGCGTGGCCCAGATTTACATCGAGACGCACGGCTGCCAGATGAACGAGGCCGATTCGCAGGATATCCAGCGGCGCGCGATTTCGGCGGGCTTCACGTTAGCCCAGCGCCCCGAAGACGCTTCGGTGCTCGTGCTGAACACCTGCACGGTGCGCGACAACGCCGAGCGGCGAGCGTACGGGCGGATCGCGCACTGGAAGGCCGTCAAGGACGCCGACCCGTCGGTGAAGGTGATCGTGACCGGGTGTCTGGCCGAGCAGGACAAGGACCGGATGCGCAAGCTCGTGCCGCACGTCGACGGCGTGTTCGGGACGCGCGAGCTCGGCGCGCTCGGCGACGCGCTCGCCGCGTGGCGGGCCGACTATCCCGACGACGAGTTCAGCGTCGACCGCGAGATCGAAACGGTCATGGGCGGTGAGGGCGTCGGAATCGCCGGTCCCTACGACTTCCTGCGCGCGTACGTGAACGTCCAGCGCGGCTGTTCGTACTATTGCACGTTTTGCATCGTCCCCCACGTCCGCGGACGCTTCGACCATCGTCCGATGCGCGAGATCCTCGACGAAATTCGCCTCAAGACCGCGGGCGGCGCGCGCGAGATAACGCTGGTCGGCCAAACCGTGAACGCCTATAAAGAGCCGGCGACCGGCGCGGATTTCGCCGACCTGATCCAAGAGGTATGTGCGATCGAATCGGTCGAGCGCGTCGGCTTCGTCAGCTCGCACCCGAAGGATGTGAACGAGAAGCTGGCGCGGGTCTGCGCGACGCTGCCGAAGATGAACCCGCGGTTCCACTTGGCACTGCAGTCGGGCTCGAATCCGATACTGCGCAAGATGAACCGGAAGTACACGATCGAGCAGTTCCTCGAGCGGATCGCGACGTTCAAGACGCACAACCCGGACTGGGCGATGACGACCGACCTCATCGCCGGCTTCCCCGGCGAGACCGAAGCCGATTTCCAGCAGACCGTCGACGTCTGCGCGACCGGGATCTTTGCGCAGGCGTACATGTTCGTCTACTCGCCGCGCCGCGGCACTCCGGCGGCCGTGTGGCACGCCGCCAACGCGGTGCCGCACGACGTCGCGCAAGAGCGCTTCGTGCGGCTCAAGACGGTGCAGGACCGGGCCGTGCGCGCGTACCACGACCGCAAGATCGGAACGACGGTGCGCGCGCTGATCCACGGCGTCTCGCGCAAAGACCGCACCAAGATCAGCGGCAAGACGATCGACAACGTCACGGTGAATTTTCCGATGGTCGAGACCGAGCCGGATCCGTCGCGTCCGTGGGTCGATGTCGCAGTTGAATCCGCATCGGTGTGGGGCGTACGCGGGACGTGCGTCGGCCGCGCCGCCGGTTACGAAGACGCCGCGGAGCCGGTCGCGCCGCCGCTGATCGATCTACTCGCCGTGTAGCGCTGCGCGCGCGTCAGGGGATGCCGGTCGTCCAGACGACCCGGCCGGCGGAACCTTCGGCCGAAGTTCCTGCCATCGTCCCGTCCCCGCCGGTTTCTGGTCCGGCGTCGTTCACTCGGCCTGGTGGGCTTCCTGCCCCGACCGGAGCGGCCCGGCGCCGTCAGCGTCGAGCCGGCCGTCGGGTGTGACGCGCAGCCGATCGTCGCGCCAACGAACGCTGCGGCCGAACAGCCCGATCGCCCATACCGCGATCCCGAGCGTGTCGCGCAGCAACGCGAGCCGCGGTGGTGGGCGCCGCTCGGTGCCGAGGGCTTTGTGCGCGGCGACGTGCAAGCACAGGCGAACGGTCAGGGCCATGGCGTAGAGCAGCCGGGCGCAACGTTTGTCGTGCGCGAGCGCGAGGTGAGCGAGCGCGAGCGGCGCCGGATACGTCAGCAGGATGCCGAGATAGCTCGCGGGGCGGACGCTGCGGATCGTGCGTGCCCAGCGCACTTCGTGCTCGATCAGCCCGCGCACGTCGCGTTCGGCGACCACGTTCGCGACGACATACGGCAGCAATACGACGGAGCGGCCGTGCGCGGTGACGAGGTGGCCCAGCTGGTGGTCATCGGCGAGGTGACCGCCGAGCGCGGCGAGGCCGCCGATCTCGTCGAGCACGGTGCGGCGAACGGCCATCGTCGAGCCGAAGCAGTAGGTCAGCGGCTCGACTGCGCGCGCCACGAGAACGGACGGGGCGAACTGCTCGGTGATCCACATCGCTCCGAGCGCCGAGGCGAGGTCCGATTCCGCCGGCTCGCCGCGGTAGAGCGCCGTCGCGGCGCCGACGCGCTGGTCGGCGAACGGCGCGGCGACGGCGTCGAGGTAGTCGGGCGTCACCCGCATGTCGCTGTCGGCGATCACCAGGATCTCGCCGGTCGCATGCTCGAGCATCGGCAAAAGCGTCGTGATCTTCGGGTTGCGGCAGCGCGCCGTGCCGTCGCCGACCACGACGGTCGTGCGGTCCGGGAACTCTGCCGCGATCCGCCGCAATAACGGGAGTGCGAGATCGTCGCGATCGTGCACGCCCAACACGACATCGAACGACGGATAGTCCTGCCGGCAGAACGAGCGCAGGTTCTCCCCCAGCTGCGGCTCGAGGCCGCGGACCGGCTTGAAAACCGTGACCGTGGGACATCGATTCGGCGCGGTCGGAAACAACGGGCCGTGCGAGCGCCGCTCGCGCGCACGGCGGCCGAACGCGACGACGCGTACGACCGCGAACGCGGTATAGGCGATGCTCGCTGCCGCAGCGCCGAACGCCAGCGCAGCGCCGGCGCCGCGTAGATCAGCGCGCATCGGTGAGATCGCGGAACGCGATCGGTTCTGCTCCGCTCGCGCGCACGGCTTCGGCAACGCGCGGGCTCACCAGGACGGCGAACTCGTCCTCCAGCCGATATGATGTCAGATCGCGCGCGATCCCGGGCCAGCGCTCCGTCGCGGCGTGGAAGTACATTTCGGTCGCACCGTCCGGGAGGTTCTGCAGAAATCCGAGCACCCGTTCTTCGGTCATGCGGCCGGTGTCGTTGAAACCGAAGACGTGGTCGTTGTGAGCGATTCCAAACGCGCGCATGCGCGCCTTCATCGCCCGCAGGAACGGCGAGAGGAAGACGGCGCTCGCGAGCCGGCCGCGGAAGTTTTCGTGCGTCGCGCGCCACGACGGACCGAACGGCTCGGACGGGATGCGCATCGGCGGGTACCCGTAGTCGCGCGCGAGTTCGAGGATCAATCCGAGCACCGTCGGATGCAAGTGGTAGTGGCACTGCGCGTTGACGTGGTCGAGCGGCAGCCCCGTCGCACGGAACGCCTCGAACTGCGCGCGGATCTCCGCTTCGAGCTGGCGGCCGATCCCTGGGCGGAAGAAGTACTTCACGCCGGCGCGCGCGAGCTCGCTGGAGAAGAGGCCGTCGCGGCCGACGAGGTCGGGGATGCGCTCTGGCGGGAGGAGCGGCCGCCCGGCGACGACGACGACGTGCAGGCCGACGCCGAGCGAGGGGTTTGCGCGCGCCCGTGCGACGGCGTCCGCCGCGGCAGATTCGGCAACCATGAGGCTTGCGGCGGTGACGATCCCCTCGCGATGACCGCGCTCGATCGCCTCGTTCACCGGGATCGAAAGTCCGAAGTCGTCGACCGTGACGATCAGCCGGCGTCGCACCTGGCGCCCTTCGACATGGTTATGCACGGTCTCTCCACAGGGAGCCGGCCTCGTGCGCCGGGAACCGCCAGGGATGCGGTCACGGCTCGGATGACGACGACCACGACGTGGTCACCGATGCTGGAGCAGTACTTCGGGATGAAGCATCGCTATCCCGAGGCGATTCTGCTCTCGCGAGTCGGCGACTTCTACGAAGCGTACGGTGACGACGCCGAGACGATCGCGCGCGCGCTTTCGATCGCGCTGACGTCGAAGGAGGCCGGGGGCGGCCGCCGCGTCGCGATGGCGGGCGTCCCGCACCATGCGCTCGACGGCTACCTCGCCAAGCTGGTCGCGCAACGGCGCGTCGTCGCGCTCGCGGAACAGCTCGAAGCGCCGGTGCCGAACAAGCTCGTGCGGCGCGACGTCGTCCGCGTGGTGACGCCCGGAACGCTGCTCGAGGAGCACATCCTCGAACGGTCGGCGCACAACTATCTGGCGGCGGTCACGTCGCTTGAGGACGTCCTCGCGATCGCTCACGCCGATATCTCGACCGGTCACGTCGCGGCGACCGCGTTCGACGGTGAGTCGGCGCTCGAGGACGTCCTCGCCGAGATCGCTCGGCTCGAACCTGCCGAGCTGGTCGCCGACGTCCCGATCGACGTGCGCGCCGCGCTCGAGGCGGCGCTCGAACCGGCCGCGACGCGAATTACCGCTCCGCTCCTCGCGGCCGTCGGGGAGCGTGCGCGCGATCCGATCGACGGGTTCTCGTTCGATGGCTCGCTGGCGATGCACCGCGCGCTTGACGCTCTATCGGCGTTCGTCCGGCGCGTCAGCGTGCAGCAGAGCGGCGGCCCGTCACTCCGCGAGCCGCAGTTCTACCGTCAGGCGACGTTCCTCGCGCTCGATCCGAACACGCGCAAGAACCTCGAGCTCACCAGGGCGCTCGGCGCGAACCCGCGCGCGACGCTGCTCGCGACGATCGACCGCACGCGGACGGCGATGGGCTCGCGGCTGCTCGGGCGCTGGCTCCTGGCCCCGTTGGTCGACGCCGTCGCGATCGGTGCGCGCGCCGACTGCGTCGAGGCGCTGGTGCGTGACGCTGCCCGCCGGCTCGCGTTGCAAGACGTCCTGCACGGCTGCTTCGATTTGGAGCGTATCGCCCAAAAGATCCGCTTCCGGCGCGTGCTCCCGCGCGATCTCGCGTCGCTGCGCCGCACGCTGGCGCTGCTCGACCCGATCGCCGATGCGCTGCGCGAAGTATCGCTGCCGGCCGGGATGCAGGCGATCGCCGCCGGGGTCGGCGAGTTCGACGCGATGCTGGCCGACCTGACGGCGACGCTGGTCGAGGAACCGCCGGCGACGCTGACCGACGGCGGGGTGATCCGTGCCGGCGCCAATCCCGATCTGGCCGAGTGCGTCGCGCTGCGCGGTGACGCCCGTTCGCGGATCGCCGCCCTGGAGGAACGCGAGCGCGACCGCACCGGGATCAAGTCGCTCAAGGTGAAGTACGCGTCGGCGTTCGGCTACGCGATCGAAGTGCCGAAGGGCCAGATCGCGAACGTTCCGGCCGACTACACGCGCAAGCAGACGCTCGCGAACGGCGAGCGCTACGTCACGCCGGAACTGCGCGAGCTCGACGTCGCGATCGCGTCGGCGGAGTCGCAGCAGCAGCGCCTCGAAGCGGCGCTCTACGAACAGCTGGTCGAGCGGATCGCCGAGCGCGTCGACGAACTGCTCGCGACGGCCGACGCGCTCGCCGAGCTCGACGCGTATTGCTCGCTGGCGCACGTCGCGGGCGAGCGCGGATACGTGCGACCGTCGTTCGCCCCCGACAGCGTGGTGGAGATCGCTGACGGCCGCCATCCGGTGATGGAGGCGCTGCTGGGCGCATCGTTCGTCCCCAACGATCTCCACCTGGGCGACGAACGTGCGCGCTTCATCCTGCTTACCGGACCGAACATGGGCGGCAAGTCGACGTATCTGCGCCAGACCGCATTGCTGGTCGTGCTCGCGCAGATCGGCTCGTTCGTGCCGGCCCGCGCCGCGCGGCTCGGAATCGTCGACCGCATCTTCACCCGCATCGGGGCGGGCGACGACCTGGCGTCGGGACAGTCGACGTTCTACATCGAGATGGCGGAGGCGGCGAACATCCTGCGCCGTGCGACCGACCGCAGCTTGCTGCTGATCGACGAGATCGGGCGCGGCACGGGCACGGTCGACGGGCTATCGATCGCGCAGGCGATCTGCGAGTACTTGCTGGAGCGTGAGCTGCGGTCACCGATGGTGTTGTTCGCCACGCATTTCCACGAGCTGGTCGCGCTCGCCGAGCGCTGGCCGCTGGTCGCGAACTTCCACATCACCGCGGTCGAGAGCACCAAAGGGGGCGCGCCGGTGTTCTCACACCGCGTGCTGCCGGGCTCGTCGTCGCGCTCGTTCGGAATCGAGGTCGCGCGCATGGCCGGCCTGCCGCCCGCCGTCGTCGCCCGCGCCCGCGAGATCGCCGGCGCGCTCGAAGGGCGCCCAACCGTCGAGGCCACCGCTCCGCTGCGCGGCAAACTCGCCAAACCCGAGTTCATCGAGCAGCCGCTCCTCTTCGAGCTGCGCTAGCGCCACCTCGTTCTTCGTCGTGAGCGTGGTCAGGCCGCATCGTGCTGCCTGCCCCGAGCGATGCCCGGTGCACTCATGGGCGGCGACTCCGCCCGCAGGAGAATGACCTGAGCAGCATTCACGTCCGCGTCGGCCTCATGGCCGCAGCGAACGCAGGCAAAGAACGGTCCCTCCCGGCTTTCCTTGCAGACATGCCCGCACGCGGCACACGTCTGCGAACTGTATCTGGCATCGACCT
>OCZT010006199.1_pt1 | contig 11862 bp, 9 predicted proteins | sample 1539031 | NCBI WGS metagenome assembly OCZT01 (sample SAMEA3539308, study PRJEB22396) | soil metagenome | biome: tundra; feature: field; material: soil | place: USA | collected 2010-05 | depth 0.15 m
TCTTTGGAGCTTGTACATCTGATAGAGTTCTTACCATTCTCCGCCTCGGGGTTCGGCCCGGATCGTCGCAGGACACAAGTATCGCTTCATATCAGGTAGATTCCACCGGAACGACAGAGATGCAGGCCTATCCGGAATCGAGTCTGAGGCGCGGTCCTGCAAAATATCTGGTCGAACTGAGCCTTCCTGTCGCTGGCAACGGCGCCATCTCTTCTGAACGCGTAATGTTTTCCGTAGGGACTAACTACCACGATCAACTTGAACGCTATGGACACGCAATACGCGTCCTAAATAAGAGTAGAGTCAGTTCGGACAATCTTCTCGGCTGGTGGAGTTGGACGGCATATTATTCCAACATCACTCAAGGCAATAGTTGGACTAACGCACAATGGCTTGCTGAAAATCTGAAGCCGCTCGGATTCGATTACTTCCATTTCGATCTTGGATATAGCTACGCGCGCGGAGAATACATGACTCCGGACGCAGTGAGATTCCCCCAGGGGATGTGGAATTTAACTCACCGCATTAGCCGCTTGGGATTACAGATCGGAATTTGGACAGCTCCCTTTGAAATAGAAGCCAGCGCATGGGTCTACGAGCACCATAAAGACTGGCTGGTGCACAATGCCCAAGGTGAGCCGATTCCGATCGGAAAGCAGCTGTTTGTGCTGGATACTACGAATCCAGGCGCTCAAGAATATATCCGACAGACATATAAGACTCTCGTTAAAGAGTGGGGCGCACATTATTTCAAGCTAGATTTTATGGACACGACGGCGGTAGAGGGCTACTACTATAAGCCGGATACAACTGCGCTCGAAGCTCTTCGGATAGGCTTGGAAATTATACGCAAAGCGGTCGGCGACGACGTCCTAATCGACAAGGATGGCAGTCCGATGTTGACCCCGGTGGGCATCGTCGACGAAGGCCGTGTCTCGACGGATATGGGCCACACGTTCCTCAGAACCAAAGAGGGCGCGACAGGCATCGCAGCTCGCTATTACATGAACCGCAATTTCTTCGTGAACGATCCCGACGCATTTACGGTATCGCAGCAGAAAATCGAGGAGCGTTACACTCTGCAAACCCCTCTCTCGCTGTCTGAAGCGCAAGCTTCCATTGCGCTGGCGGCAGTCTCGGGAGGCATGTATGAAATAGGTGACGATCTGCCGAAATTGGGACAAGACCCAAGCCGCCTTGAATTGGTCAAGAACGAGGATTTGCTGCATATGGTAAAACTCGGACAAGCTGCTACCCCTGTCGACCTTATGACATACCAGGAAGCTGATGCACAGCCGAGCGTCTTCCTGCTTCGCGAGGATTCGAGGCAGTCCGTGCTTGCCGTCTTTAATTGGACTGAGGAAAAGCGATCGCACGGACTAACATTTTCCGAGCTTGGCCTTTCTGGACAACACCCTTATCGACTCTACGATATTTTCGCTCACGATCGTCCTCTTCCCTTGAATCACGCTACTATCCAACTTGAAGACCAACCTCCGCATTCCGTCAGGCTGATCAAGATCATCGACAATTCGATTCCAGCAGCAGCTCCGACCATCGAGGCAAACATACCGGATAATGTGAAGGCCGGCGTGGACGTTCAGTTCTCTTGCGTAGCTGCGAAGGCTGGGGTTCCTGCGTTTGCTTATCATTGGGACTTTGGCGATGGAGTTAAAGCTGACGGCGCAAGCTTGACTCACACGTATACGGAGCCTGGCGCCTACACGGTGCAGCTGAGTGCGGAGGGTCTGGATGGACTCCCATGGAAACAGCGCTTTTCTCTTACGGTAGGAGCTGGTCAAAGCATTCCTGCTCCCCAGAGATATGTCGAACCGGAGCGGTAAGGTATGAGCGCCCACATCTACGCGCGAGCTAACAACTGGAAAGGATTTAATTCGCCGGATCAGATACTTGAACGGATCGCAATTCTGCCCAAGATGCTGCAATCGCCTAATTTGTCGGGATCGGAGATAGTAGCAGGGCGGATCGGCAATCACTCAATTGCCGCCAAGACCGACATGAGTAACATTCACTCGATCCGGCAGGCTAATACCGGTCAACACCTCCTGAAATGTTACTCGTCATGATGAAAGGTGTTGCCGGGGCAATCGTCGAAGGATCTAGGAGTTTGTTGAAAAACTACTGTAAGACCTGTTTCGGGTACAAATCCGGGGATGCTTTGGGGTCACCGGACTACTACAAGTCGATCCTGGGGCATTCTGGTGCCAAGTGTTTTTCGGCAAGCGGACACCAGACGCTTTTTCAACAAACTCCTAGTATGACTATTTGTTTTGGTTGCTGAACGAAGTTCCGTTCCAAGTCAAGGGATCGACAGGAGAGAATCAATGTTTATCGATTTGCATTGTACCCAGGTTCTGAGCTCGTCTCGGAGAAGAAACGCCGCTGGAGTTGCTTGCTTGTTAGTCTGGGTGCTTTCTGGCTCCATATTACAGGCCCAACAGACCGAACGAGCACGTCTAGCCGATCGGTTTGCTGCTCAGCAAACTGATGCTGCCATTAAGTCACTTCCAGCCCAGTCTCAAGCTGTCATTCAAGGGCTTTCCAAGTTTAGCTCAATTCCCATAAGCGGCTGGCGCTATCACCCAGGGAACGTCAGGAATGGAGAATCGGTGACATTGGACGATTCTACCTGGCAAGAGGGCCGCACAGTGAATCGTACCGACCCGACAGACATATTATGGCTTCGGAAGTGGATCGAGATTCCGACCACTCTCGGTGGCTACGATCTCAAGGAAAGCCGTATAGAAATTAGCGTGATGGTCCATGCATTTGGCGGTGACGGGGCAACAGTGTTCGTCAACGGAGAGCGTATTGCTCAGACCGACCGTTCTGAGCCGATGATTCACATTAACAAACCCGGCGACAGGGTCTTGTTGGCAATCCGGATCGGAAAGACTCCAATGCCGACAAATGCCCCAGTTGCCTACATGCACATCGACTTTCCCAAAGGCCGGCCAAACCCTGCGGACTTGTATACAGAGTTTGTAACGGTGGCTCTTCTGCTTCCTACCCTTGGAAAGGATGCACCCACGGCAAACGAAACGTTCAGCAAAGCCATAGCCGATGTCGATTTGAACGCACTGGGCGTGAACGATCAGCAGAAGTTTGACGAATCGGTGCGAGCGGCGCAACAAGACCTTCAACCGCTCGAACACATCATGAAGAGCGCGACCTTCTACCTTAGCGGAAACTCTCACATCGACGCTGCGTGGCTGTGGCCCTGGACGGAGACAGTGGATGTCGTGCAACGAACCTTTAGTACAGCTCTGGAGTTGATGGATGAGTATCCCACCTATACATACACTCAATCTGCCGCGCAATACAACGAGTGGATGGCTGATAAGTATCCACAGATGAATGCAGAAATCAAAAAGCGCATTCAAGAAGGGCGCTGGGAACTTGTGGGCGGAATGTGGGTTGAGCCAGACCTCAATATGCCGGGTGGAGAGTCACTGGTGCGCCAGCTACTTGTCGGTCAACATGTGTTCCATGAGTTATATGGAGTGACGACCAGAATTGGTTGGAACCCGGACTCGTTCGGGTACAACTGGCAACTTCCGCAAATCTACAAAAAGTCCGGAGTCGACTACTTTGTCACCCAGAAGCTGGCAGCGAATGAAACGAATCCACTACCCTTGAAGCTGTTTTGGTGGGAATCGCCCGACGGAAGCAAGGTGCTTGCTTACTTTCCACATAGCTACTCGAACAATAACCTCGATCCGGTGCGTTTGACTAATGACCTTGTAAAGGCCGAAACCCTTGCTCCCGGTATGGTGGATATGCTGGATATTTACGGAGTTGGCGACCATGGCGGTGGGCCAACCCGCGCTGTGCTAGATCAGGGCATGAATTGGACGCAGCCAGATAAAGTAGTACCAAACATGAAGTTTGCAACGGCTCAGAGCTTCTTCAGCCAGGCTGAAACGAAGATATCCTCCATCTCCCCAACGTGGAACTATGAGGCGATGGGAAATGGCCAGCCAGCATTGCCAGCGCCGCCCGCGGGCAAGATGACCATTCCAACCTGGAAGGATGAGTTGTATTTCGAGCATCACCGTGGGACTTATACAACCCAGGCGAGCCAAAAGCGGAATATGCGCCAAAGCGAAGAGTGGATGTTGGATGCAGAAAAGTATGCTTCTCTGGCGTGGCTGGAGAACCAGCCGTACCCGAATGTGGAATTAACGGAAGCGTGGAAAAAGGCACTCTTCAACCAATTTCACGATGTCGCTGCTGGATCGAGCGTCGGCGATGGGTATAAGGATGCGCAGCGCGACTATGATCAGGTGCGCTGGGCGACGAATGAAATCTCGACGAATGCTCTGCACGTGATCCAGGCGCATGTCAACACTCGCGCCGCGGGGGCTGTACCGATCCTGGTCTTCAATCCGATGGCATGGGAGCGCTCCGGAGTGGTCAAGGTAGATATTGAGATGCCAACCGCAGCGGCTAGCAACATTTCCATCCTCGACGCAAACAATCAGGTTGTGCCATCGAAACTATTATCCACTGAGAGCCAGACAAACACGTACCGGTTGCTGCTACTGGTTAAGGGCGTTCCGTCGTTTGGCTATAAGGTCTTGCACGCTGTGCAGGGTACGCAGACCTTTGCAACCGATCTTAAAGCAGGCGGGACGACGATTGAAAATGCGGCAGTCAAAGTAACCGTAGATCCGCAGACCGGCTGCATCACCAGTCTCTATGACAAAAAGGAGAAATTCGAAGCCCTAGCGGCGGGCGCGTGTGGCAATCAACTTCAGATATTTAAGGATACGCCAATCACCGACGATGCATGGAATATCGATCCAGGAACATTAGATAGTTTTACCCCGGTTACGGAAACAGACTCTGTAAAGTTAGTGGAAGACGGTCCACTTCGCGCGACGATACGCGTCTCGCGGCACTGGAACAAATCGAACATTGTTCAGGACATCACTCTATACGCCAATTCAGGTCAGGTGGATCTTGACAACGACGTGGACTGGCAGGAATCGCACACTCTGCTGAAGGCTGCGTTTCCGTTGTCAGCGTCGAGTAAGAAGGCTACATACGAGATCCCTTATGGGTCGATCGAACGTCCAACAACGCGGAGTAACAGCTGGGACGGAGCGAAGTTTGAGGTCCCGGCATTGCAGTGGGCGGACGTGGGAGATGGCCAACATGGATTGTCGTTGATCAACAATTCAAAGTACGGATACGATTGTAAAGATAATGTGTTGCGGTTGACTCTTTTGCGTTCACCGCTGGCTCCGGATCCAAATGCAGATCGCGGTCATCAACACTTCAGTTATTCCCTCTATCCTCATGGAAGTAATTGGAAAGAGGCGCTCACTGTCCGGCACGGGTACGAGTACAACTATGAGCTTAAGGCGATGCAGGTGGAGGCGCACTCAGGGAATCTGCCTTTAGAACATTCCTTTATCACCGTAAAGGAAAGCAATGTCGTGCTGACTGCCGTTAAGAAGGCAGAGGACGCAGATGGACTTATCCTACGGTTTTATGAGTGGGCAGGAAAAGACGGTGCTGTCGAGATTCATATTCCAACCGGCGCGACGTCGGCTACTCTGACCAACTTGATGGAGAAATCAGAGGGTGCAGCCTTGGCGATAGATAGTTCCGACAGAATCTCGGTGCCAGTTCACCCCTTTGAGATCGTGACGGTTCGGGTCGATTATGGGTCAAACGCGAATGGGAAAATATGAGTTTTCAAGTTGGTCGCTGCATATGGCGAGCATCATTATTTTCTCTACACTATGGGGCCTTTCACTCAAATAGTGGAAAGGGACCAGCCGCAGAACCCATGCAATGCTCTATCTAGGCCTGATCGTGCTGATCGCTTCAACCTTGCTGGTCGGATACGGAAGCTACTTAAAGCTAAATAGAATTGAGACATAAGTATGGATCGGAGGCTCAGCGTGAAACCGAAAAAGCCAAACGAACTCACCGGGGTAATACCTATCCTGCCTACACCCTTTTCAGAGGATGGGGAGATAGATGAAGCGGGTTTCAGAAAAGTGATTGACGCGGCAATTGTGGGCGGTGTTCACGGCTTAGCCATGTTTGGTTTGGCAAGCGAGTATGCCAAATTAGCTGACGCTGAAAAGGTGCGGCTGACCCAGATTCTGGTGGAACAGACCGGGAAACGTGTGCCGGTGATCGTGTCGATTACGCATCACTCCTTGGAAGTGGCCAGGAAAGAAGCGGCAGAAGCGATGCAGATTGGGGCGGATGCGTTGATGATCATGCCTCCGTTTTTTATGGCGCCGAGCATGGAGGCCGTGCAGAACCATATTGCTGTAATCACCGCCGACACAGCTGCTCCGGTGATCGTCCAGTACGCACCCATTCAGACCGGAGCCAATCTGACCGCAGAGATCTTCGCTGCTTTACATCAGGAGCACCCAAATCTTGCCTATGTAAAGGTGGATGTGGTCCCTTCTGGGCCGATGATCAGTAGACTTCAATCCATTGCCGGAGAAAGTCTGAAGGCGATGGTTGGCTATATGGGACTGCATCTGCCACACGATGTTGGGCGTGGAGCCGTTGCGGTGATGCCAACTGTCTCCCTGGGGCATGCTTTTGTAGCACTCTTCGGGCTTCTGGAGAGCGATCCAGAGCAGGGGCGTAGGCTGCATAAACGGCTACTGCCAATGCTGAATTTCATGATGCAGTCCGTAGAAATGCTTATAGCCGTCGAGAAGCTTTTACTGCAGCGACGAGGACTTCTGACGAGTGCATATTGCCGCAGTCCCAAATGGACTCTGGATGCTATGCACATTGCAGAGCTTGATCGCTTGTGTCTCGACCTGAAAGATTTGCTGCCATTCGCAACCGCGACAAAAGGAGAAATTGCATGATTTCAAATACTGAACGGTATCAGCCAATGATTACGCCGACTCCAAATCGTTTAGACGGAAAGGTCGCCCTTATCACTGGAGGAGCAAGCGGTATCGGGCGCGCTATCGCACTGCGATTCGCACAGGAAGGCGCAGACATAGCGATTGCAGACATTGATTCCGCATACGGCGAGAGAACCGCGGCAGAGGTACGGGCATTGGGCCGGGCGTGCCTCTCGGTACCTACAGACATCAGTGATCGAGCACAGGTAGAGCGATTAGTAAGCACCGTCATCAATAAGTACAAAGCAATCGACATTCTAGTGAATAACGCTGGGATTATTGTCTTCGCCACGCTCATGGAGTGTCGCTTGGAGGACTGGGACAAAATGCTGGCGATCGATCTGACGGGAGCTTTTCATTGCGCCCAGATCGTTGGAAAACACATGGTTGAGCGCAACAAGGGTGGGCGCCTAATTCACATTGGTTCAACCGCCTCTTTACTGCCGACTGCTCAGCAAGCAGCATATTGCGTAGCCAAGGCGGGGCTACGCATGTTGAGCATGATGGCGTCTATGGAACTCGCGCCATACGGGATCACTTCGAATTTACTTTGTCCTCAGGGCGCCATAACGGAGATAAACCGTGAACTCTTGAGTGATCCTGCCGTAATGGGGGCACTTGAAAACAAAATTCCCCTGGGACGGATGGGGACTACCGATGAGATCGCTGCGGCAGCTGCCTTTCTCGCTTCAGGTGAGGCTGCCTACTTCACTGGAGCCGAATTGATTCATGACGGCGGAATAACCAAAAGCTCTTTGTGGTGGAGGTAAATATCCTAGCAGGACGAGGGCGTGTTAGCTGGGTAAAGGAGGAATGCAATTTACACATTGAATGGACAGACGGCGATAGTAACGGGCGCGGCGACAGGTATAGGTGAGGCCATAGCAGTACGCCTGGCAAGGGCAGGTGCACGGATTGTCGTCGCTGACATCAATCTCTCTGGAGCTCAGGAAGTAGCCATCCGGATAGGCCAATCGTCATTTGCGGTGCAGACTGACGTGAGCCAACCTGACAAGATCCAAGAGACTGTCGCGCAAGTACTCGGTGTGACGGGGCGCATCGACATCCTGGTGAACAACGCAGGCATTGCAGGAACGTCCGCACCTATCTGGGAGCAATCGACGAAAGACTGGGAACGAGCGATTGCCATCAATCTAAGCGGAGTCTTCTATTTCTGCCAGGCAGTCATTCCCCATATGCGTGAACGCAAGTATGGGCGCATTGTGAATATTGCATCGATTGCGGGGAAAGAAGGCAATCCGCGCATGATTCCATATTCGGCTACGAAAGCTGGGGTGATTGGCCTGACAAAGGCTCTTGGGAAAGAGGTAGCGACGGATGGGATTTGCGTCAACGCGGTGTCCCTCGCAGTTGTTCAGACAAGTATCCTCGAGCAGCTGACGCCGGAACAAGTGAACTACATGACGGAGCGTATCCCGATGCGGCGGACAGGTAAGCCGGAAGAAATTGCAGCGGTCGTTCACTTCCTTGCCAGCCCTGATTGCTCATTTGTTACGGCGCAATGTTATGACGTGAGTGGGGGCAGAGCTACATATTAATATGTCCATTGGCAATCGGAACATGATGCCTGAACAACCATCGCAGTTAGTCAAGAGAGATTGGGCGTGACGCATGAAGCTTGTCCGTTTTGGTATGAATGGGAAAGAAAAGCCAGGAATTCTTGATGCGGCGAACAAGGTGCGCGATCTTTCGAGCGTTGTGGCGGATATCGCTGGAGATGCGCTATCCGCGAAGATACTTGCGAGGATTCGCGCTGTCGATCTCGATGCATTGCCAATCGTGTCCGACGGAATCCGCCTTGGACCTTGCATTGGCAGCGTGCGCAACTTTATTGCAGTGGGCCTCAACTACGCTGATCATGCAGCGGAGTCGAAAATGATGTTGCCAGCAGAGCCTGTACTGTTCAACAAGGCTCCCTCCTGCATCGTGGGTCCGAACGATGATGTAGTTCTGCCGCCCGGATCGGTAAAGACAGATTGGGAGGTGGAACTTGCCGTAGTGATTGGCGAGAGGGCTTCTTATGTTGCCGAAGAACGAGCCTTGGACAATGTCGCAGGATATTACGTTTGCAATGACGTCTCAGAACGCTCGTATCAGTTGGAAGGCACGGGACAATGGATGAAGGGGAAAGGGTGTCCTACGTTTGGGCCGCTGGGGCCGTGGCTAGTCACGAAGGACGACATTCCCAACGTGCAAGACCTGAAGTTGTGGCTGGATGTGAATGGTAAGCGCATGCAGACTGGCCGCACATCGACGATGGTCTTCAGTGTTGCGCATCTGGTGTCGTACATTTCACGATTTATGATGCTCGAGCCGGGCGACGTGATTACAACAGGCACTCCTCCGGGAGTTGGATTTGGGATGAAGCCGCCTGTGTATTTGAAGGCTGGAGACACGCTAGAACTCGGGATCGAGGAGCTAGGCACGCAGCGTTCTAGGGTATCTGAACGCACAACGCTAGAAACGCGAGGTTGACATGAATTATTCGGTCGATGTTCTTAAGATGGCTGAAACTGAAGTCCCCGGTCCTGAGGTTTACTGGATGAGCCACTGGGACCAATGGGAAAGGCTCTTCTTTCAGATGGTATTGATTCGCGGCGAAGGTCACACGGCGATCATCAACACCGGGCCGCCGGCAGACCTGAAGCAATTGAACGATGCATGGGGAAAGTTTGCTGGTCCGCGATGCCAGCTAAAACGTGAAGAGGAAGAGAGGCCACTAAAAGCGCTTGCGCATATGGGGATCGATCCGAAGGATGTCGATTTTGTATTGCTGACCCCGCTGCAGGCTTATGCTACGGCAAACATCAATCTCTTTCCCAACGCGGAGATCTGCTTTTCACGACGGGGCTGGATCGAAGATATTATTGCTCCACTCTCGCATCTACACGTACCGCGTTCGTTGTGCATTCCTGATGAAATACTGAGGCATCTCTTGTTTGAAGCCTGGGATCGAATCCATCTTTTAGAAGATGAAGAGGAGATTTTTCCGGGTGTCCGAAGCTGGTGGGCGGGAACTCATCACCGCAGTTCCGTGGTGTACAGCATCGACACCGCCGCGGGAACCGTAATGGTCGGGGATTGCGCTTTCAAATACAAAAATCTCGAGGGTCATCCCATCGGAATTGCAGAGAGCGTGATGGAAGGCGAGAAGGCCTATAGTCGGATTCGCAAAGAGGCCGATATATTCCTGCCGCTGTATGACCCTGAGATCCAGAATCGCTATCCGGGCGGCCGCGTCGTTTGAGACACACGCAATACGCCTGAGAAAGAAGGTTTGAGATGAAGATTTCGCGAATCACAGTGAGGAATATCGGATTCTCGCGTGAGCCGATCACGCTGAGTCGGAACCTCGTGACGAATACTTCGATATTTGAGGATTTCGATACGAATAAAGCAGGATGGTTTGGGCCTGCGATGTGCACCTTAGTGGAAGTTGAAAGCAGTGACGGAACAGTCGGCATTGGTACTGCTGGAGCTTTTCATGGGGGGGCGAGATCGTTGATCGAAGACTATTATGCTCCCCTTCTCTTAGGGGAGGACGCACGACGACACGAATACCTTTGGCAGAGAATGTACAGAACTACCGTTCGCTTTGGACGCTCCGGTTCTGCTATGTGCGCTATCTCAGCGTTGGATATCGCTATGTGGGATCTTCATGCTAAGTCAGAAAATAAGCCGGTATATGACTTATTGGGAGGAAGAACACAGACTTCGGCACCGTGTTACGTAAGTCGACTGTACGCCCTTGAAGATCTGGAGCAGCTAAAGGAAGAAGCCCAAAGATGGGTGAAAGAAGGCTTTACTCGCCTCAAGCAGAGGTTTGGGTTTGGACCCAAGGATGGCCCTGAGGGGATGATGCGCAACGTTGCTCTGATACGCACTGTGCGTGATGCCGTCGGCGATTCGGTCGAACTGGCTGCGGATGCATATATGGGCTGGGACGTGGGTTACACCATTCAGATGGCTAAGCTACTCCGTGTGTACAACCTTTCGTGGATTGAAGAGCCGCTGATGCCACATGAAGTAGAAGGCTACCTTGAACTAAAAACAAGATGCCCATGGCAGCGATGGAGCTGTGGCGAACATTCCTATGGAAAATGGGACTTCCGCGACCTAATTGATCGTCGCGTAGTGGATATATTGCAACCCGACGTGAACAGGGTTGGCGGGATCACCGAAGCAATCAAAATTTGTGCAATGGCGGAGGCCGCTGGGCTACCCGTGGTGCCACACTCGAACGAAGCGCACAACCTTCATGTCATCTTCAGTCGTTCCGCGCATGTTTGTCCCGTCGTGGAATATTTTCCTGAGGTAGAGCCCGATACAGGGAATGAGCTGTTTTGGAAGCTATACGAAGGACTGCCGGTAGCTGTTGATGGGAGGCTCACAATGACTGACGCCCCAGGCTTAGGTATATACCTGCGCAAGGAAGTTGTCGCTGACCTCGAAGTAGGAAGCGTTCCGCCAGCCTGCGATTCTCCTGTGTTTGGGAGAGTCAAAACACAATTAATCCCCATAATCCAATCGAAATGAGGTAGGCGAGTGATTTCAAGAAGAAGCTTTCTAGGTACTGTTTCCGCTGTTTCCGCCGTTGGGCTTACAGGTTCGCACGGCTTGAACAAATTCGCTTCGGCGCTTTCGAGCTTCGCCGCGGAGCAGGACGTCACAAAATACGTCAAACCCGCAATCGGCACCGGCGGCCACGGACACACCTACCCCGGTGCCACCGTACCCTTCGGAATGGTACAGCTCAGCCCAGACACCTTCAATATCGGCTGGGACCATTGCTCCGGCTATCACTATTCCGACACATCCATCATGGGCTTTAGCCACACCCATGCGAGCGGCACGGGCGCCGGCGACTTGATGGATTTTCTGCTGATGCCCGGCACCGGCCCGGCCAAAACCGTTCCGGGCA
>OCZT010006200.1_pt1 | contig 11861 bp, 8 predicted proteins | sample 1539031 | NCBI WGS metagenome assembly OCZT01 (sample SAMEA3539308, study PRJEB22396) | soil metagenome | biome: tundra; feature: field; material: soil | place: USA | collected 2010-05 | depth 0.15 m
AGCGCGGCGACGGGCTGGCCGGCGAGCCGGCGCAGCGAGCCGTCGGATCGCGCGAGCACGTTCTGCGCGAGCACGAGGGCGGAACTGCCGGCCGTGCCGGACCCGATGAGGATGGCGAGGAGTTCCGACGAGCTCAGCGCGTGCGCGCCGAGTTCCCTGAGTCGTTCGCGAGGTCGCTCGGTGCGGGGCAGCTCGCGCAGGCGGAGCGCAAGATCAGAGGGCATGCACCGAGTCTATGCCCGGTGCATGCCCTCTATGTCATCAAACAATTGCGCGACTGTCGAAATCGCCAGTCGATCTACGGTTTGATCGGTGCTGCCGGTGCAGGTGCTGGCATAGGTGCGGGCATCGGTGCCGGCGACGCGGCCCTCGGTGCGATCGGAGCCGGGTCCCGTGCAGGCGCCGGCGCCGATCTTTCGTGATCCTGCCGCCTGATCGCGGGGCGATCGGTGTTCGTCGGCCGCGGCGTGTTCGGCTTCACGTCTGCCCCATCGCCCTGCCGACGATTCACGTTCGCCGTCGACTTGTCGGGCGTCGGTGAGTTCTGCGAGTTCTGTTTTTCAACGGACATGCCGCCGACGCGATTCATCGCGTTCGCATCCGAGCGACGGCCGGTCTGCGACTCCATGAAGCGCCGGATCTCTTCGGGGTCCGAGATGTTGCGCGTCTCCGTCACCCGGCGCGTCGCACTGGCCGGTGTCGCGATCGTCGTACCGGTCGTCGTGTCCTTCGGCGGTACGATCGGCACCGTCGGCGGCTTGGGGAACGGATTAAGGCACACAGGCCTGAGCAGCATCCCCGTTCCGATTGTCGAGAGCTGTGTGTAGTCCACGAGAGAGCAGTTTATGAACGTCGGACCGACGGGATGGCTCGCGCCAAACCCATCCATCGCCAGGTACTGGGCCGCCCGCGCCTGAATTCCATCCACGCGATCGTACGCCATCTCGGCATCCGGATCGAGCGGACGAATCATGTCGATGATCGTCTCGATGCCGGAATCCATCTGCAAGTCGATAAGGTGCCGCTGGATCAGCTTGTGATTGAGATCGAGGTTGGTGCTCCACGGGCTGCTCACACGGAGTGGCGAAGTCGAGGCAACGAGCAACAGCGTGTGCGGCCATCCGCCTGCGCCGCCGCCCCAACTTGCGTTCGAGTAGAGCGACCCTCCGCCGAAGAGTCCGGAGCTGCCAACAACACCGATGCCGCCCTGCCCGACGCTCACGAGCCGGTGCTCGTTGCCGATCGGATATGCGGCCTGTGCCGAGAACGTAGGGTAGACCTGTGAAATGCCCGTGCGCGAAACATCGAAGAGTGCGACGAACGCCGGCTTGTTGGTCGAAACCCACGTGTCACTGCCCGCGGCATAGTGCAGATCCGCCTCGAGCGCGCCGTTGTTCGAAGCCTGCCGTCTCGGCGTCTGCGCCGAAAGAACGGAACCGAATAGAGCGGCGAATGCTGCGACTCTGGTCAGGCGCATGAGAGCCTCTCGGACGGAGACGTGACCTGCTCTGTGGATACTAGTCCAGCCGGACTGAAGTTCCAGTGCCGCTACGCATTTGCGCCATGGCACTTCTTGAACTTCTTCCCGCTCCCGCAGGGGCACGGATCGTTGCGGCCCACGCTCGACCAGTCGGCGGTAGTTGCGCCGCCGCCCGCGGCGAGCGTCCGGACTCCCCTCCCCGCGCCGACGATCGTCGGCTCGCGGCGGACCGCCGTTCCGCCCTTCGGTGACTCGTCCGGTCCCACGTCGAGCACTTCCTCCGTCCCCGTCGCCTCGTCGCCGTCCGATTCCAGGACGCCGAGCGCGTTGTAGTGCTTCTTCGTCTCCGCGCGCGCCGGCACCGCTCCGCGTGGCGGCGAGCCCGCGTCCTGCCCGTCGAACACCACCTGCACGCGCAGGAACCGCTCCGCGAACGTGTGATGCACGTCGTGCATCAGGTCCACGAACATCGTGTACGCCTCGGTCTTGTACTCGATCAGCGGATCCTTCTGCCCCCACGAGCGATAGTGGATCGCGTTGCGCAGCTGGTCGAGATCGTAGAGATGGTCCTTCCACTTCTCGTCCAGCACGTTGAGCATCACGAGCGACAGCAGCTGCGCGGCGTACTCGCCGAGCGCCGCGAACTTCGCGTGGAACGCCTTCACGCCCGCGTCGCTCGTCTGCCCGCCCGCCGCGGCCACCGTCGCCGGCCGCGTGCCGTCTTCCTCGAAGCACGGCACCGTCAGCAGGTAGTGCATCAGCAGGTCCTGGCGCAGGAGCGCGACGTCCCAGTCCATCGGGTCCTCTTCGCCGGCGAACGTCGTCTCCACGCGCCGCGCCACCGCGTCCTGCACCATCTTCACCGACTCGCCCTTCAGCTCCTCGCCGCCCTCGAGCGCGAACGACCGCAGCGAGTAGATGACCTCGCGCTGCTGGTTCATCACGTCGTCGTACTCGAGCAGGCGCTTTCTGCTCTGGAAGTTCTGGAGCTCGACGCGCTTCTGCGCCTGCTCGATCGAGCGCGTGATGAGCGGATGCGTCAGCATCTCGCCCTCCTGGGCGCCCATCCGGTCCATCAGCCGCGCGATGCGATCCGACCCGAAGAGACGCATGAGGTCGTCTTCGAGCGAGAGGAAGAACTGCGACGCGCCCGGGTCGCCCTGGCGTCCCGAACGCCCGCGCAGCTGGCGATCGATGCGGCGCGACTCGTGCCGCTCGGATCCGATGATGTGCAGGCCGCCGCACTCCTCGACGGCGACGTCCTTGCCGTCCACGTCCTTGATGGTCGACGGCTTTGCGATGGTCACGCCGGGTCCGAGCTTGATGTCGGTTCCGCGGCCGGCCATGTTCGTCGCGATCGTGACCGCGTCCGGCTGGCCCGCGAGCGCGATGATCTCGGCTTCGCGCTGGTGGTACTTCGCGTTGAGCACGTTGTGCGTGAGCCCGGCGCGCTGGAACAGCCGCGCGAGCGTCTCCGACGCATCCACGCTCGTCGTGCCGACCAGCACCGGGAAGCCAAGCCCGTGCAGCCGCTTCGTTTCGTCGACGATTGCGTTGTACTTCTCGCGGCGGGTCTTGTAGACGAGGTCATGCCGATCGTCGCGGATCATCGGCTGGTTCGTCGGGATCACCGAGACCTCGAGCTTGTAGATCTGGAAGAACTCCGTCTCTTCCGTCTCCGCCGTGCCGGTCATGCCCGCGAGCTTCTCGTACATGCGGAAGTAGTTCTGGATGGTGATGGTCGCGAGCGTCTGCGTCTCGCCCTTCACCTGGACGCCTTCCTTCGCCTCCACCGCCTGGTGCAGCCCCTCGCTCCAGCGGCGGCCGTGCATCGTGCGGCCGGTGAACTCGTCGACGATGAGCACCTGCCCTTCCTGCACGACGTAGTTCACGTCCTTCTCGTACAGCGCGTGCGCCTTGAGCAGCTGGTGCACGATGTTGAGCTTCTCGCTCTTGAGCGCGTACTCGGTCTCGATCTTCTGGCGCAGGAGGAGCTTCTCCTCCGCGGCCATTTCGGGATCCTTCTCGATGCGCCCGATTTCGAGGGCGATGTCGGGGAGCACGAACGCCTCGTGATCCGTCGGCGCGATGAAGTCGACGCCGCGGTCGGTGAGGTGCACCGAGTGCCCCTTTTCGTCGAGCACGTAGAGCAGCTCTTCCTCGAGATCGCGGAACGCCTGCTTGCTCGCCGACACCTTGCGATCGGCGATGTGGTCGAGCTCCATCTTCTGCACGAGCAGCTTCACGCCCTGCTCCTGCAGCACCTTCAGCAGCCGCTTGTTCACGGGCGCGCCGAGCCGCGCCTGGTAGAACGCCATGCCGGCGGCCTGCTCGTCGCCGGCGGCGAGCGCCTTCTCGCCCTGCGCGACGAGGTCGTTCGCGAGTTCCGTCTGTTTCCGCACGAGGCGCGTGACGCCGCCGTTGAGCGCGGCGTAGTCGCCGTCCGACTCGTTCCCCACGGGTCCCGAGATGATCAGCGGCGTGCGCGCCTCGTCGACGAGCACGGAGTCCACTTCGTCGACCATCGCGTAGATGTGGGCGCGCTGCACCCGCTGCTCGAGCGACACCACCATGTTGTCGCGCAGGTAGTCGAAGCCGAATTCGTTGTTCGTGCCGTAGGTGATGTCGCACTCGTACGCCCCCCGGCGCTCGACCGTACCCGGCTCCGTGTCGTCGAGGCAGCCGACGGAGAGCCCGAGGTAGCCGTACAGGTGTCCCATCCACTGCGAGTCGCGGCGGGCGAGGTACGAGTTCACGGTCACGAGGTGACAGCCGCGTCCCGGCAACGCGTTGAGGTACAGCGGAAGCGTGGCCACCAGCGTCTTGCCTTCGCCCGTCGCCATTTCGGCGATGCGGCCGAGGTGCAGCTCGATGCCGCCGATGAGCTGCACGTCGTAGTGCACCATGTTCCACGTCTCGTCGCGGCCGGTGACGTTCACGGTCGTGCCGACGAGCCGGCGCGCCGCCTCGCGCACCGTCGCGAACGCCTCGGGGAGCAGCTCGTCGAGCGCGTCGCGGATCTCGTCCCGGTATTTCCCCTCGAGTCCGCCCGAGCCGTCGGCGCCGGTCAGTTCGAGGTCGATGCGCTCGCGCTCCTCCGGATCGGCCGCCGTCTTCTTGGCGTCCTTCAGCGCCGCGATCTGCGCGCTCAGCTCGGCCGTGCGCGCGCGGATCGCCTCGCGGAATTTTTCGGTCTGCGCCTTGAGCTCCGCCTCGCCGGCGGACTTCAGCCGCTCGCCGATCCCGTTGATTTCGTCGACGATCGGCTGGACACGCTTGCGCTCGCGCTCGTGCCGCGTGCCGAACACCGACCCCAGCATCTTCTTCAGCATTCCCGATTGGGCTCCTCTACCGGTACAGCCGCCGACCCTCGATGTAAGCGGCCACCGGCTCAGGCACGAATCCGCGGATGGACTTTCCCGCGCGCACCCGCGCACGGATCTCCGTCGACGACACGTCCACGCGCCTCGTTTCGATCGCTCTTCCCGTTGCGGGAGGGGGCTCCGCCCCGCCCGCGCGCCTCAGCACGACGACTTCCGCGAGCGAGGCCACTTCGGCCGGCTCACGCCACTGCGGCAGCGTCGCCGCCGCATCCGCTCCAAGAAGCAAGACCAGGGCCAGCGCCCCGTCCGACTTCCAGCGGTCATGAAGCGCCCGAAGCGTGTCAACCGTGTAAGATAACCCGCCCCGCTCGATTTCGATGGGGTCCACCGCGAAGCGCGCGTCGCCTTCCACGAGCCGTTCGACCATGGCCAGGCGGTCAGCCGCGGATGCCACGATGGCCGACTTCAGCGGCTGCTCTGCCGCCGGCACGAACAGGACGCGATCCAGCCCCAGCGCCTCGTACGCGTCGCTGGCGGCCAGGAGATGACCGCTGTGGGGTGGATCGAAGGTGCCGCCGAAGATTCCGATTCGCATCTGCTGGAACCTACGAAGAACGTCAGCGCGCAGGTTTCTTCGTGGGCACCGCCGCCGGCGGCTTGGCCTTGACCCCCGCCGAATCCGCGGGAGCGACGCCCGGACAGAGCGCCGCGATCGCGGCTTCCCCCGCGTACGCCGTGCGCAGCGTGACGCAGGTCTCGGCGGCCTCAGGCAGGTACTTCAGCTCCGGCCGGCGGTACACCACGACCATCTCCATCAAGGCGTCGTGCGCGACCTTCGTCATCGGGTAGTTCTTGACGACGTCCTTGAAGTAGATGAGCGCGGACTCGAACGCCTTGCGGCGCACGTAGTGCATGCCCACGCCGTAGTCCTTCAGCGCCTTCTTCTCGTCGATCGCCCGCGACGAGCTGTCAGCCGCCTTCCGCTGGGGCGAGTCGGGGTAGATCGCGGCGAGCTGCCGGTACTGGATCTGCGCGAGGTCGCCGTAGGTGGCGTCGAGATCGGGCCTGTGCCAGAGCGCCGCGTACGAGTGGCCGGCGAGCAGCAGCGAGACCGGAGCGAGCGAGTCGTCGGGGAACGATTCCGCGAGGCGCGCATAGCTGGACGCCGCAAGCAGGTGCTCCACCTTCATCTCGTGCGCGTGGGCCAGGTACCAGTGCGCGAGCGGCAGCAGGGTGTCGCGCGCCGAGAGATCGAGCGTCAGCCGCTCGAAGCCCGTGACGGCATTGTCGTAGTTCTTCTTCCTGTACTCCGCGAGCGACGCATCGAACAGCTTGCCGCTCGACGAATAGCCGCGCGGCTGGAATCCGGGACGGCACGCGGCCGCAACGGTGAGCGTCGCCACCAGGACGGCGGCGCGCACCACGGTGGACGAACGCGTCATCTCCGCGCCGCCGTGTGCTTTGCCACGCGCTTTGCCACGCGCTCTGCCATGCGCGGCGTGCCGAGCAGCCCGCGGAAGTACTCGATGGTGCGGCTGATCCCGTCGTGCACGTCCACTCGGGGCTCCCACTGCAGCATTCTGCGTGCACGGGCAATGTCGGGCTGTCGCACCTTGGGGTCGTCCTCGGGGAGCGGCTTGAAGGAAAGCTGCGATTTTGTCTGCGTGAGCTCGACGACGATCTCGGCGAGTTGCTTCACCGTATACTCCACGGGATTGCCGATGTTCGTCGGGAAGGCGTCGCCCCGGTTGTAGAGCCGGTAGATGCCCTCGACCTCGTCATCAACGTAGCAGAAGGAACGCGTTTGGGAACCGTCGCCGTAAATTGTCAGCGGTTCCCCGTTGAGCGCCTGCACGATGAAATTCGAGACCACCCGCCCATCCCGCGGACGCATGCGGGGGCCGTAGGTGTTGAAGATCCGGACGATGCGCGTGTCCACGCCGTGGTACCGGTGGTACGCCATCGTGATCGCCTCGGCGAACCGCTTGGCCTCGTCGTAGACACCGCGGGGCCCGATGGGGTTCACGTTTCCCCAGTACGTCTCGGGTTGCGGGTGCACGAGCGGATCGCCGTACACCTCGCTGGTGCTGGCGATGAAGAAGCGCGCCTTCTTCGCGAGCGCGATGCCGAGCGCGTTGTGCGTGCCCAGCGATCCGACCTTCAGTGTCTGGATCGGCAGCTCGAGGTAGTCCACCGGGCTCGCGGGCGACGCGAAGTGCAGCACGCCATCGAGCGCCCCAGGCACCTCCGTGTACTCGGAGATGTTGTGCTCCATGAAGCTGAATCGCGGCTCGTTCGCGAGGTGCGCGAGGTTGTCGCGATGCCCGGTGATGAAATTGTCGAGCCCCACCACGGAGTGTCCGTCGGCGAGGAAGCGATCGGTGAGGTGCGAACCGAGGAACCCGGCCGCGCCGGTGATCAATACCTTCACGGCGTTTTCACTCGCGCCCCCGCCCGAGCGAGCGATAGGTGAAGCCGAGCGCCTGCATCTTCGCAGGGTCGTAGAGATTGCGGCCGTCGATCACCACCGGCTTGCTGAGCGCGCCCTTGATGCGCGCGAAATCCGGGAAGCGATACTCGTTCCAGTCCGTGACGACCACGAGCGCGTCGGCGCCCGCGAGCGCCTCGTAATTCGTTTTCGCGAACGCGATCCGCTTGCCGAGGCGGCGCTCGCCCTCGTGCATCGCGGCCGGATCGTGCGCCACCACGGTCGCGCCGGCGCCGAGCAGTTCCTCGATGAGCGTCAGCGCGGGAGATTCGCGCATGTCGTCGGTCTGCGCCTTGAACGCGAGACCCCAGATGGCGATGCGCGCGCCCTTGATCGACGCACCGAGCACGGCGCTGAGCTTCCCGTAGAGCCGGTGCTTCTGGCGGTCGTTGGCCTCTTCCACCGCCTGCAGCACCAGCATCGGCGCGCCGACGTCGTCCGAGGTGCGCATCAGCGCCTGCACGTCCTTCGGGAAGCACGAGCCGCCGTACCCGGGCCCCGGGAACAGGAACGACGGCCCGATGCGGGCGTCGCTGCCGATTCCCTTCCGCACGAGATCCACGTTCGCGCCGACCTTCTCGCACAGGTTCGCGATTTCGTTCATGAACGAGATGCGCGTGGCGAGCATCGCGTTCGCGGCGTACTTCGTCATCTCGGCCGACGGGACGTCCATGAAGATGATCGGTTTCCCGGTGCGCACGAACGGCGCGTACAGCTCGGCCATGACGCTGCGCGCGAAATCGCTCTCCACGCCGAGCACGACGCGATCGGGCTTCATGAAGTCGTCGACCGCCGCGCCCTCCTTCAGGAACTCGGGGTTCGACACGACGTGAAACGGCAGCTTCGCGTGCATCGCGACGGCCGCCTGCACCTTCTCCGCGGTGCCGACCGGGACCGTGGACTTCGTCACGACGACGAGCTCGCGCTTCTGGTTCCTGCCGATCGTCTCCGCGACCGCGAGCACGTGCCTGAGGTCGGCCGAGCCGTCCTCGTCGGGCGGCGTGCCCACGGCGATGAAGACGACCTCGGCGGAAGCGACCGCGGCCGCGACGTCCGTCGTGAACGCCAGCCGGCCCTGCGCCTGGTTGCGCTCCACGAGGGAGTCGAGACCGGGCTCGTAGATCGGGAGCACGTTCCGCTTGAGCCCGTCGATCTTCGCCTGATCGACGTCGGCGCAGACGACCTGGCTGCCCGTCTCGGCGAGGCATGCGCCCGCGACGAGACCCACGTAACCGGTGCCCACCACGGTGATGTTCATGCGTGCGGGGCTCTCGGAGTGAGCGAGACGATGCGCGCCCGTGAGCTCTTCGTCTTCGCGAGCGCGTTGCGCGTGTCGACGACGAGCGACGCCTTGTCGACGAGGCGCTGATAGTCGACGGCCGAGTGGTCGGTGACGATCACGACCGCGTCGGCGCGTGCAAGCACGTCGTCAGTGAGCGCGACGCTGATGCGCTCGTGGCCGTCCTCCTTGTAGCGCGGGACGTGCGGATCGTGGTACGCCACCTCGGCGCCATGTTCCTCGAGCAGGCGAATCACGTCGAGCGCGGGACTCTCGCGCATGTCCTCGATGTCCTTCTTGTACGCGACGCCGAGCACGAGCACGCGGCTCCCGCGTACGGCCTTGCGTTCATCGTTGAGCGCGAGCGACACCTTGTTCACGACGACGTCGGGCATCGCGCTGTTGATTTCGCTCGCGAGGTCGATGAAGCGCGTCTTGTAGTTCAGCGTCCGCATCTTCCACGCGAGATAGTGCGGGTCGAGCGGAATGCAGTGCCCGCCGATGCCGGGGCCGGGCGTGAACTTCATGAAGCCGAACGGCTTGGTCGCGGCGGCCTCGATGACTTCCCACACGTCCACGCCGAGGCGGTCGCAGATGATCGCCATCTCGTTCACGAGCCCGATGTTCACCGAGCGGAAGGTGTTCTCGAGCAGCTTGGTGAGCTCGGCCGCTTCCGGCGACGACACGGACACGATGCGGTCGATGCACGTGCCGTAGAGCGCGGCCGCGACCTCGGTGCACGCGGGCGTGATGCCGCCGAGCACCTTGGGCGTGTTCTTCGTGTGCCAGGTGGGATTGCCCGGATCGACGCGCTCGGGCGAGAACGCGAGGAACACGTCCGCGCCGATCACGAGGCCGAGCTTTTCCAGGCGCGGCTGCATCACGTCGCGCGTCGTGCCCGGATACGTGGTGCTCTCGAGCACGACCAGCATGCCCTGGTGCGCGTGGCGGGCGATGGCTTCGGCGGCCGCGATCACGTACGACATGTCGGGGTCGCGCGTCTTCGCGAGCGGCGTCGGCACGGCGATGGAGATCGTATCGGCGCGCGCGATCGCGGCTTCGTCGGCGGTCGCGACGAACTTTCCGCTCTTCACGTGCGCGGCGACCTGGCTCGACGGCACGTCCTGGATGTGCGAGACGCCCTTCATGAGCTGGTCGACGAGCGACTGCGTGATGTCGTAGCCGATCACGGTGAACCCGGCGTCGCAGAACTCCATCGCGAGCGGGAGTCCGACGTAGCCGAGACCGATCACCGCCGTCACGGCGGAGCGGTCCGCGATCTTCGAAAGCAGGCGCGTCTTGGTCGAGCCGTCGTCGGCCACGGTGTGCGCCCTAGCGGCCGAAGAAGCCGCGTACGGCCGCGATGACTTCGTCGAGCTGCGGGCGCGTCAGCTCCGGGAACACCGGGAGCGACACGACTTCGTTCGCGGCCTTCTCCGACTCCGGGCACGCGCCGGCCTTGTAGCCGAGGTACGCGAAGCAGGGCTGGAGGTGCAGCGGCAGCGGATAGTAGACCGAGTGCCCGATCCCCTTGGCGCTGAGGTGCTCGCGGAACTTGTCGCGGCGCGGCACGCGAATCGTGTACTGGTTGAAGATCGACTCGTTCGCCGGCTCGACGAACGGCGTGCCGATCTCGGCGACGTCGGCGAACGCGGCGTTGTAATACGCGGCGTTCTCGCGGCGCTTGGCGCTCCACTTCGCGAGGAACGGGAGCTTCGCCTTGAGGACCGCGGCCTGCAGCGCGTCGAGTCGCGAGTTGTATCCGACCTCCTCGTGGAAGTAGGTCTTCACGCTTCCGTGCGTGCGAAGGCGCATGAGGCGGTGGTAGATCGCCTCGTCCTGCGTGACCATCATGCCGCCGTCACCGTATCCGCCGAGGTTTTTCGACGGGAAGAACGAGAACGCCCCGATCGTGGCGACTTCACCCGCCATGCGCCACTCGCCGTCGATGGAGCGGCGCGCACCGATCGACTGCGCGGCATCCTCGATGAGCGGCACGCGCGGCATCAGGCGACGGATCTCCTCGATCTGGGCGATCTGCCCGAAGAGATCGACCGGGATCACCGCCTTCGTCCTGGACGTGACGGCGGCGGCGGCCAGATCGGGACGGATGTTATAGGTCTTCGGGTCGATGTCGACGAACACGGGCTTCGCGCCGACGTTGTGAATCGTGCCGGCCGTGGCGAAGAAGGTGAACGGCGTTGTAATCACTTCGTCATCCCGGCCGACGTCGAGCGCGCGCATCGCGATCAGCAGGGCGTCGGTGCCGTTGGCGCAGCCCACGGCGAACTTCGTATTGGAGAGCGCCGCGACCTCCGCCTCCAGCTGGACGACGGGCTGTCCGAGGATGAAGGCCTGGTCGTCCACCACGGGCAGCATCGCCGCGAGGACCGATTCCCGGATGGTGGCGTGCTGGGCGCGCAGGTCGAGCAATGGTACTGGCATGTCTATTTGGTCAGTTTTGTGATATTCTGATGAAGCATTTGCGTGCAACGAAACTATCAAAGCTCGCGTTACGCATGGAGGAAGTCAACGAACTCCATGGATCGTGGTTTCAGCGCGGCACACAGGGTATAATACCGCCGTTACATTGAGCGCCGTGAACCGAAGATCCGGCCGCACCACGGAGAACAGCCCACCCATGGCGACACGAATCTCGAGCACCATGCCTCCCGGACCACAACCGAGCGTTGCCGCCGCACCACCAGGCGGCATTGCGGACTTCGATTACAGCAATTTCTACTACTCGTCCAGCGACGATATTTTCGCGATTTTCGATCCGTACAACGAGTGGTGGTACGGGCACGCGCGGAACAACGGCTACTACCTGTATTCGCAGCCGATGTCGACGCCTCCGGGCCCGCGGATCGACCTGGAAGAGCAGATGGGACACGAGCGGCTCCATCTGCTGAACCTGGCGTCGTACAACTACCTCGGTCTCTCGTATCACCCCGAAGTCATCGACGCGGCCAAGCAGGCGCTCGACCAGTACGGGCTCGGCGCGGCGGGATCGCCGATCCTCAGCGGCACGATGGAAATCCACGTGCAGCTCGAGAAGGCGATCGCGAAGTTCAAGCAGAAGGACGCCGCGATGGTGTTCCCCACCGGCTACAGCACGAACGTGGGGCTCATTTCGGCGCTGATGCGCCCGGGCGACTGGGTCATCATGGACCAGAACGTCCACGCGAGCATCGTCGACGGCGCCATCCTCTCGAAGGCGAACGTCCGTTTCTTCAGGCACAACCGGCCGGACGACCTCGAGAAGAAGCTGAGCGGCACGAGCGGCAAGCG